>Ga0136617_10000536_pt1 | contig 32113 bp, 34 predicted proteins | sample AntDrymUQ3222106_2_FD_129672 | JGI IMG/M metagenome (GOLD analysis project Ga0136617, IMG submission 129672) | Polar desert sand microbial communities from Dry Valleys, Antarctica - metaG UQ322 (21.06) | ecosystem: Environmental > Terrestrial > Soil > Desert | place: Antarctica: Dry Valley... | reverse complement strand
CTAGTGTCCCGCGCCCGAAGTCGCTTGCGGCTTGCGCACGGCCTTGGCGAGGATCTCGTCGGGTGTCTTGACCCACGTGAAGGGTGAGGCACCGGTGTTCCACTCGCGGGTGAAGCGCTCGATCGCGGCGGCGAGGGCACGGACGCTCTCGAAGGAGCCGCGGCGGATGGCCTGGCGGCTCAGGATGCTGAACCACGTCTCGACCTGGTTCATCCAGGAGGCCGAGGTCGGGGTGAAGTGAAAATGGAACCGCTTGTGACGCTCGAGCCAGCGTGCGATCTCGGGGGTCTTGTGGGTCGACACGTTGTCGAGGACGACGTGGATCTGGCGATGGGGATAGGTCCGCGCCAGGAGGTTGAGGAAGTCGAGGAACTCCTCGGCGCGATGGCGAGCCGAGGTCTGAGTCGTGACCGCTCCGGTCGCGATCTCGAGCGCGGCCGACAGGACGAGGGTGCCGTTGCGCTTGTAGTCATGGCTGTGCCGTTCGACCTGGCCGGGCTTCAGCGGCAACATCGGCTGGGTCCGATCGAGGGCCTGGATCTGGGTCTTCTCGTCGACCGACAGGACGATCGCCCGCTCGGGCGGGGCAAGGTACAGCCCGACGACGTCGGTCACCTTGGCCACCAGCTCGGGGTCGCGGCTGAACTTGAAGGTCTCGGTCCGGTGCGGCTTGAGCTTGCCCTCGCGCCAGATCCGCAGGATCGTGTTCGGGCTGACCCCGACCGCCTTGGCCAGCCGGCGGGTGCTCCAGTGGGTGGCCCCGTCGGGCGGGGTCAGGGTCGTGGCCAGGACCCGCTCCCGGATCTCCCGGCCATAGATCGCTGGTCGGCCCGCCCGCGGCCCATCGGCGAGGCCGGCCAGGCCACGCTCCCGAAAGCGGGTCCGCCACAGGCCGACCGTCGGGACCGAGACGCTCAGCTCCTTGGCGATCGCGACGTTGGCGACCCCCTCGGCCGCCCGCAGGATGATCTTTGCCCGGAGCGCGGTGCGCTGCTCGGTCGTGCCCGCCCGGGCCATCGCCCGGAGGGTCTCAGCTTCGGACTCGCTCACAGCCAACGGAGGCGCGGGATGATTGGCCATACTCAGCATCGTAGCTGCGAGCATTCGAAACTACAAGCCTCTTGTCGAGCGAGACACTAGCTGGGACGGGCCGATCGAGGCGCTACGCGCCGGCGTCCCCCACACAGCCTGGACAGTCGATGACCTCGACGCCGCCCACGCGCGTGCGGTGGAGGCGGGCGGCCGCTCGGTCTGGACGCCCCGCGACACCCCCGAGCCCGGACTGAGGATCGCGATCGTCGCTGACCCGGACGGGAATCTCGTGGAGCTGCTATCCCGCGACGGGGAGGCTCCTCCGACCTGAGCCAGGCCAGTTCAGACCGCGCCTCCTCCTCGGCTGCCGACTGTTCGTCGGGCGGAATCCGTGGACAGATGGAACCCAGCTCGTGCGCGATACGGACGCACGCCGCTCAGGGGACATTCCCGCACGCTTTGGGACGAGACGGTGTGCTACCTGGGGCACCGCATCTGCGCTGCCATCGGGCGCAGTTCGTCCATTTCCTCGAACCAGAATGGCGCTCCGCGCCCGTGGGCATCCACGAGATCCTCGTCCGGGCTGTCGGGGCGTCGGTCGTATCCAAGGACGGCCTGCCAGAACGGCATGATCCCCCGACGGTCCGTCGCACCGGGGATGATCAGCAGGCTCTGGACCGCTGTTGGGTCAGCGGGAAGACCCATATCCCTGGCGGTCGTCGAGATGCTTCGTGCGAGTTCGAGGTCGCGCTGAGTCAGGCCATAGTGTTCGCCCTTGAACGCCCGGAGCAGAACCGTCACGCCATCGCCCCGAATGTCGACGTCTGGCTCGTGGCCGTCGAGCGCCATACCGCTCATGGCATCGATGAGCTGGGCAGATGCTGCAAAGGAGTCGGTGCGAAAGAACGCGTACGCCCCTCGGGAAGCAAACGCCATGCCTCGGCGCCGTCCGCTTGGTGGAACTGTTGCGAGGAGACCCTGTCGCTCATCAGATCCTCTGTGTGGAGGCGGCCAGCTGACCCCACGACCCCGGCCGCCTCAACCGCCAGCGGCGGTCCCGACCATCGGGTCCCGCCGACGGGGATCCGTGCTGGGCGATCGGCGGGTGGCGCACGCGGGGTGCCGAGGCCATTGACTACGTGCGGACGTAGTTGATGGGGAAGTCGATTTCCCAGGTATCGCCCGCGTGCCCGATGCCGCGCTCCCAGCGGCCCTCGATCGTCCTGCCGTCGGCCGAGACCTCGCCGATGAAGCGCTGGTTGAAGCCGGGGCCGTGGGGGCCGTTCCAATCCTCGCCGGGGGCCCGCCAGATCTTCCAGGTGGAGCCTTCGATGGCCATCATGAACAGCCGCTTGACCCCGCGGCTGTCGAAGTAATGCATCGGCTGCGGTTCGCCATCGGGAGCGCCGCCGACGATCGAGACGCTGTCGGGCATTTCCGCAGGCTCGCCCTCGGAGCTCAGGACGATGAACTCGCCCAGGCGCGCGACCTTCGTCTCCACGGAGACCTTCATCGGAGGTTGCACCGGGATCTCTCCTTCGCCGTGCCATTCACCGATCAACGGCTCGAATTGCTTCATTGTCGATCTCCTTGTGGGGGTCGCATTCAAACAAGAGATCCGGGTCGACCTTGTACGCTCGATCTGTCCTGCTCGACAGGGAAGCGCGAAACGACATTGGCACACGATGCGTGCGGCCACGGGACCGAAAGAACGTGAGCGTTGACATGACGACCCGTCGCCTCGACCTCACGCGGACGCAGATCCTCGCGTACCGACGGAGGGTTCAAGCGCTCGACCAGCGGCTACCCGCGGGCGCGCGCTCCCTCCGGCAGGCCTCGTGGGCCGGCCTGCAGGACAGCATGCCCCGTGCCGCCCTGCTCTCGATCCATGCCCGCGTCGAGGGGACAGGGCACTCGACGTGGGAGGACCCCTCGCTCGTCCAGTTGTGGGGCCCCCGGTTCAGCGCGTACGTCGTCGCGCGGCAAGACCTCGCGGCCTTCTCGCTCGGGCGGCTGCCGAACGACGAGAAGGGCCGGCGCCGGGCCGAGGAGACGGCCGACCGCCTGCATGCCTTCCTCGACGGCCGGACGATGACCTACGGCGAGGCGGGACGCGGGCTCGGCGTCCACCACAACTCACTGCGCTACGCCGCGCCGACCGGCCGGGTCCTCATCCGATGGGACGGTGCCCGACAGCCGACCATCTGGACCGTTCCGGCACCCGAGGTCGACCCGGGCGAGGCGCGCCTCGAGCTCGGGCGCCGATATATGCACGTCTTTGGACCTGTCGCGCCCGAGGCGTTCGCCAAGTGGGCGGGTATCCCGCCTGCGCGAGGCCGCGCCGTATTCGACGCACTCAGCGGGTCGCTGACGCCAGTGCGCACAGCGATCGGCGACCGGTGGATCCTCACCCCCGACGAGTCGACGTTCCGCGCGCGTGCTGGCCCCACCGCCTCCGCGCGGCTCCTCCCGAGCGGCGATGCGTACTTCCTCCTCCAGGGAGCGGATCGCGAGCTCCTGGTGCCCCAGATCGATCGTCGGGGCGAGCTGTGGACCTCGCGCGTCTGGCCGGGCGCCGTCCTCGTGCAAGGCGAGGTCGTCGGGACGTGGCGACGCGCCGGGGCCGACGTGACGATCCAGCCGTGGCGTCGGCTCGCGCGCGAGGAACGTGCCGCGGTCGAGGCGGAAGCGGAGTCGTTGCCGCTGCCCGATGTTGGCGGGCGAATCCTCGTCCGATGGAGCGACTGAGGCCAAGCGACGTTACCGCTGCTTCCTGTGGCGATGACCTGGCCGATGCCCGCCCAGGCGATGCGGCGGCTTCGCTGTCATCCGCCACGACAGCTGCGCGGCCGCCCCTGGCAATGTCCACCTTGGACTCGTGATCGTCAGATCTGGCGTGGTCAGCCGGCGGTCGTGCTCTCGAGGGTTGCTCGGATGCCGGCGCGCGGCGGACGACGCCAGATTCATGCCATGGCGTCAATCATTCCACGGGGGGCGCCCCGCGCTTCGCCGCCCGAAGGGCCTCGCCCGCCGTCCAGATCGCGGCGGCGAACAGCGTCAGGTCCTTCGCCAGGAATTGACCAGGCATCGGCGACAGGAATGGCACGCCGAAGCCGGCCTGCCACACGCCGGGTGTCGTCAGCAGGAACGTCAGCGTCACCGCAAAGAGGACGGCCGCCCCGAGGCTCCCGATGGCCGAGATCAACGGTGCGATGGGCCTCACTGCGATCATGAGCCCGAGCACGATCTCGCCGATGCCGAGCACGATGGCAAACGTCTGAACCGTGAAGACGTTGTAGACCCACCCAAGCAGAGGGCTGTTCGCGGTCAGCGGCTGGATTGCCTCCGCTTCAAACGCAGTGAACTTCAGCGCCCCGACCCAGATCAGCGTCAGTGCGAGTCCGTAGCGGAGCGCCAATCCACCAAGACGCTCGAGCGTCCGGCCCGCATCGTCCGCGCTGCCAGCCGTCGCCATCGTGCCTTGCATGTGACCTCCTTGGGCGTTGCGAACGCCAGCATCCACCCGGCTCTGGTTCTGAGTCGAGGCCTGTATCACGACGTCATCTTGGAGGCAAGCCGGTCTGTCCAGAGTCACGGGCCGGCGGGCGATCGTCCGCCGGCCCGTGGAGTGGGCGAGGCCCCAATGGCCCTAGTTCGCAGCGATGCCGATGGTTGCGGCATCGCGCTCGGACCAGTGGCCTGGACCCGTTGAAGGAAGCGCAGGCTGCCGTCCCCCCTGACTCGGAACACGTTGATGGTGCCCCGGAACGAGTTGAGCTGGTACAGGTACGCACTGTCGCCGCTCAGTGACAGGTCGGACGCACCCTGACGAACCCTGGACGAGGCATCAGCCGTGTGGAGCGACAGTACCCCGCCCGGTCCCACGTTGTAAATCGAGATCCGGCCGTCACCGAAGAAACTCGTCGCGTAGCCGTACCGACCATTGTCGGTGATCACGAACCAACAGGTGTCGGTGCCACCGTTGCCAACCGAGCCGCTTGCCGGGGCGAGAGAACCGTCGGCGCCAACGGCGTACGAGGCCGCCGCTCCTTTGCCCGGACCGAGCGGGCCATCAAATTGCTCGGTGGTGTACAGGTCGCCGCCCTTGTTGAATGTGAATCCGAAGGGTCCCTCGCCGGTTGCGTCGGTGATGATCGGGCCATTGAGGGTGCCGTCGGCATTCCGGGTGTACGTTGCGATGACGCCCTCGTCGCCCATGGGGCCGGGCGGGCCTTCATCGTTGGCTGTCCGCTCGGTGACCACGAGAACGGTGCCATCCGGGTTGAACGAGACCTGCGCGCAGCCGGACCCGCCGAGTCCGCTCAGGCGCCGGGTGGACCCCGCGATCGGCGAGAGCTGCCCATCTCCGCTCACGGTGAAACCGGTGATTGATGGCGTACCCGTCGTGCAGTTCGGGATCGCATTGCCTTCCGAGTCGAAGAGGTCGTCCGTGGCCTCGCCGCTGTGCAGGACGTACATGACGCCACGGTTCACCGTCAGGCTGACGGGCTTTTCACCGCCCGACGCCTGGACCTCGACACGCTCCAGTTCGTTCTTCTGGACCTTGAACACCGTGACGCTGTTGCTGCGGGCATTGGTCACGAAGAGGAACCGCGACTCCTCGATCAGATTGTTCGGCGCGGACTCCCCATCGGCCGTACCAAGAACGATCGAGTTGGCGGTGTCTTCGAAGCTGCCGCTGCCGGTTCCCCCGGTTGCAAACCGGCCGACGCGGACGAGGCGACCATCGTCGCGACTGGCAAACGCGACGACAGCGTTGCCCTTGCGGTCGTTGGTCTGGGTGAAGACGGCCCCTTCTCGTAGGTCGATCTTCCGGCCCCCATCCGCGGCTGTCCCGGCCGGGAGCGCGACCACCGCGGCGAGGACGCCGACGATGATCGCGGAACGCTTCGTCAGAAGCCGCCTGTTGTGCAGACTCGTGCTCGTCGCTGTCATCTGGTTCCTCCACGCTGAACGCCGGAAGCAGCTCGACGGGTCACCGTGCCAATGACGCGACGTGGGTTCCAATGCCTATCTTGTGTGTCCTCAGTCTCAGTGCGTTACGGAGTGGGGCGCTATGGGGCGCTACGCGGGCGGTTGCAGTTCCCATGAGCGCCGCCCTCGCGGGTCTGCGAACGAGCATCAGTCCCTGCCGGCTATGGCTGAGGGTCGACGCCAGGGCCATCGGCCCTCGATCTCCGTCTCAACGGCGAAGCTCAGAAACGTGCGGATGAGCACGATAAGACCCAGGATCGCGAGGCCTTCCAGGCTGGGCGACACCGCGATCATTCCGACGATGTCCGCTGCGACGAGAAGCTCCAGTCCGAAGAGGATGGATCGGCCGAGGCGGCGGCGAAGCGTAGGCCAGACGGTCGCGTCCGCGGCGGAGCTGAGGACCGTCCGAAGGCAGGAGGCGACGGCGGCCAGCGTGCCGAGCGTGATGGCCGCGATCGCACCCGCCTCGAAGGCGACCGCTACCAGGCGCGCAACGGACTCGATCGAGACGGGCACGGTCGGGTGTCAGCGTGAGGGCGGTGATCAGTCTCCTGGCTCGTCCGTGACGCGGTCGTGGAAGTCGGCGTTCGACGGGTCGTCTCGGGTGATCGATTCCTGTGGATCGACGCCCGTGACATCACGAGCCTCTGACTCTCCCTTCGGCCGAGCCGTCGCCCGGTGTGTGCCGCTGGGCTGGCGACCCGCGTCACCCCCATCTCGGGCCGGCTCGGCTCGGCCGCTGGGGCTTTCGACCCCCCCTTTGGCGTCGTGGAATTCCTTGTCGTCGGACATCGTCCACCGTCTCCCTCGTATGGCAGCCACGGAATCGATCGAGGGCTGTGGAGGGTGTGCCGGCAGAGAGGTTCCGCGGCACGCCCGCCGGTTCATCTGGTCCTGTAGTCGTCCCGTCGCGCGGACCGTTACAGTCGCTTCGTGGCCGTCCCCCAGCAGGTGACATGACCGTTCCCAGCCGTCCGCAGCATGTCGACTCCCCCGGTTCCGCCGAGGATCGCCTGCTCGAGGCGCTTCGGAGCGGCAGCGAATCGGCATACGCGACACTCGTGGGTCGGTACCACCGCCCGATGCTGGCCGTTGCGGGCATCCACATCCGATCGGAGGCTGTCGCCGAAGAGGTCGTCCAGGACACCTGGCTAGCTGTCCTGAGCGGGCTCGATCGGTTCGAAGGACGCTCGTCTCTGCGGACGTACATCTTCAGGATCCTGACGAACCAAGCGAAGTCGCGGGCCCGCCGCGAAGCCCGGACTGTGCCATTGTCGACCCTCGTCGAACGCGAGGCAGTTGGCGACGGCTCGCCCGCCGTCGCGGCGGCGTCCTTCTCAGACGATGCATCCAGCTGGCCAGGGCACTGGGTATCCGATCCCCGGCGCTTCGCGGCGGGCGCCCTTGACCAGGTGCTCGAAGCCGAGACGCGCTCGGTCCTGTTCAGGGCGATGGAGGCGCTTCCGCCGGCCCAGCGTGCGGCCATCACCCTGCGCGACGTGTACGGTTGGCCTGCCGTGGAGGTCTGTCAGGTCCTCGGCGTGTCCGCAGGCAATCAGCGCGTCCTGTTGCACAGAGCCCGGTCGCGGGTGCGTGCTGTTCTTGCGGAGTATCTCGATGGCAACTGAGGGACGCATCCGGGCTCCGGGCGGGCTCTCGTGCCGAGAGTTCGTGGAGCTCGTGACTGACTACTTCGAGGACGTTCTGTCCCCGCCTTTGCGAGCGCGGTTCGAGACTCACCTGGCGGCGTGCAACGGATGTCAGGGGTACATCGATCAGATGCGGGACACGCTTCGCCTCGTTGGGCGGCTTGACGATGACGCGATACCGGAAGATGGCCGCGAGCGGCTGCTGGATGCCTTCAAGCGCTGGCGGGCCAGCCGCTGAGGGTTTCGGTGACAGGGGCGGGGCGAGCTACTTCGCGATCCCCCGGCTGTGGCCGCCGGGACCGCTGAAGGCAGCAGTCCGCACGCCCCACGGTCGGCTCATCGGGCCGTGCAGGAGCTGCAATCCTCGATTGGCCAGCTCCGCGCACACGGCATCCCCGTCGTCCACCGCAATCGTGAACTGAACGCGTGAACCGGGCTCGCGAGGTGCAGATGGAGCGGGTTCAAATCCGCGCCTCCCGTACAACCAAGGCCGCTGTGCCACGATGAGCGCGTGAGCCGGGCAACTGCATCGAGACCATTCCGCCAGCGGCTGGACCAGCTGCTGGTCGATCGTGGGCTGGTTGAGACGCGGACCCGTGCCCAGGCGCTCGTGCTGGCCGGCAAGGTCCGGGTGGGCGAGGGGGACTCAGCGCGGATGGACCGCAAGCCCGGCGACCTGCTGGATTCCGGAACGCCGGTGAGCGTCGCCCAGCCCGATCCGTACGTCTCGCGCGGTGGTCACAAGCTGGCGGCGGCCCTCGATGCGTTCGGGATTGATGCGGACGGCCGCATCACCCTCGATGTTGGCGCCTCGACCGGCGGCTTCACCGACGTGTTGTTGCAGCACAGGGCCCGGCGGGTCTACGCCGTCGACGTGGGGCGCGGCCAGCTCGCCGAGCGCCTCCGGCACGACCATCGGGTCGTCTCGATGGAGCGAATCAACGCCCGAAGCCTCGACGCGACGAGCCTGCCGGAGCCCGTCGAGCTTGCCGTGGTTGACGTGTCGTTCATCTCGCTCGGCCTGGTCCTGGGTCCCATCGCCGCCACGTTCGGCTACAACCGCGCTCACATTGTCGCGCTGGTGAAGCCCCAGTTCGAAGTGGGGCGGGGGAGGACGGACGGCGGAGTGGTTCGAGACCCGGCGGCCCATCGTGAGGTGCTCGAACGCATCGTCGAGCAGGCGCGTGGGCACGGGCTCGGCGCCCGTGCCGTGATCGCATCGCCGCTCCTGGGTCCCGAGGGCAACCGCGAGTTTCTGATCCACCTCGCCGCCGGCCCGGGTTGCGCAGACATCGGGCCGCGCATCGCCGCCGTGACCGGCACGTGACCGTTCGCCGCATCGGGTTCGCCTACAACCCCACCAGCGAGCCCGCCACGGAGCTGAGCGATCGCGCGGCGGGTTGGTGCGCGCGTCGCGGGATCGACCACTGGGGCGCCCAGGCGGGTGACTTCGACCAGCTCCGCCGCGAGCTCGGCACGACGGACGTCCTCGTCGTCCTGGGCGGCGACGGCACGTTCCTGCGCGCAGCCCGAGCCGTCGCGAAGGTCGACGTCCCGCTGCTGGGCATCAACCTGGGCAAGATCGGCTTTCTTTCCAAGGCCGAGGCGGAGGAGCTCGAGCCCGTCCTCGAGAAGCTCGTCGAGCGGCGCTACTCGCTGGTCGAGCGGATGACGCTCGAGGCCCGAATCCTGCCGGGCGGCAACGACGCCAACGACCCGTACGTCCACACGGCGCTGAACGACATCGTGGTGGCCCGCGGCGCGCTGGCCCGGGTGGTGCGCGTGGACGTCACGATCGGATCGAGCCACCTCGCGACGTTCATCGCCGACGGTCTCGTCGTCGCCAGCCCCACCGGGTCGACCGGCTACTCGTTCTCGTCGGGCGGGCCCATCGTCGACCCGCTGGCGCGGAACCTCATCGTCACCCCCATTGCGGGCTACCTGAGCGCGATCCGCTCGGTCGTCGTGGGCGCGGACCAGACCGTGCGCTGCCGGGTTGTCGAGGCGCACGAGGCCCTGGTGAGCATCGACGGACGCGAGGACCTGCCCATCCGCGTCGGCGACATCGTCGAGACGCGCGCGGCGGAGCGGCCCATCCGCCTCGTCGAGCCCGAGGGCGCGCAGCCGTTCTGGGACCTCGTCCGGCACAAGGTCGAGCTGCTGCCGTCGTAGGCATGACGCCCAGCGACGCCACGCCATTCGATCGAGCCGTCGCCGACTATCTCGCGTTTCTGCGCGTGGAGCGCGGGCTGTCCGGCGCGACGATCGCCGCCTATCGCAACGACCTGCGCGACTTTGCCGGCTCGCTGGGGCAGGGGAGTGGCGGCCTGGCGTGGGAACAGTCGCCGGAGCCGGCGAGCCGCTATCTCGCGGCCCGCACCAAGCGCGGCGCAGCCGGCTCGCGGGGACTGGCACCCACCTCGCTCCGTCGCCGGGCGGCCGCGATCCGTGGCTTCTACCGCTTCGCGTACGGCGAGGGGCTGATCCCGGTCGACGTCGCGGCGCGCCTCGATCTGCCGCGCCAGACGCGGCTCCTGCCCGAGACGCTGACCCAGGACGAGACCGTGCAGCTGATCGAAGCCGCCGCCGGACCGGGGGACGGAGCGGCGGCCGCCGTCCGCTCGCGGGCGCTGCTCGAGCTGCTGTACGCGGCCGGGTTGCGGATCAGCGAGGCGCTGGGGCTCGACCGCGAGCACCTGTCGCTCGACGGCGCGTTCGTGCGGGTCGTCGGCAAGGGCGATCGCGAGCGGCTCGTGCCGGTGGGGGACGTGGCCCTCGAGTGGCTGCGCCGATGGATCGACGAAGCGCGACCGGCGCTGCTGGCGCGCAACCACGTCGCTCCGGCTCGGGGTGGACCGCTCTTCCTCGGCGACCGGGGCCGGCGGTTGGCTCGGCAGCAGGGCTGGGCCACGGTCAAGGCCGCGGCGAACCGGGCCGGTCTCGCCGACCGGGTGAGCCCGCACACGCTGCGTCACTCGTTCGCGACGCATCTCCTGGAGGGCGGCGCGGACCTGCGGATCGTCCAGGAGTTGCTCGGCCATGCGAGTATCAGCACGACCCAGCTCTACACCCACCTGACCGGTGAGCGGATCCGAGCGGTCTACGCCCGCGCCCACCCGCGGGCCTGAGGGAGGCCAACGCAGGGATGCCACGCTACGCCGACACGCTGCTCTCCGACGGCGAGCAGGTCATGATGCGCACCCGTCAGCACTGGCTGGCCACGATCATCGACGCGCGCTACCCATGGCTTCTGCTGCTGGCGAGCCTCGTGCTGCTCGTCCTCCAGACGAACCTGAGCGACGGTCAGGCCAAGGACGTCCTTGGGTACGTGATCCTCGCCAGCATCGTCATCTCGCTCGCCTGGCTGGCCAAGACCTACCTGGCCTGGTGGTCGCAGGACTACATGATCACGAACCGCCGCGTGCTCAAGGTCGAGGGCATCATCAACAAGCGCTCCGGCGACAGCTCGCTGGAGAAGATCAACGACGCGGTGCTCGAGCAGCACCTGCTGGGGCGGATGCTCAACTACGGCGACCTCGACATCCTCACCGCGGCCGACACCGGGATCGACCACTACCGGATGCTCAACAGGGCGCCCGCCTTCAAGCGCGAGATGCTCAACCAGAAGCACGACCTCGAGGGCGAGTACGGACGGCCGATGCCGTCGCCACCCCTGCGCGCATCCGCCGCCGGACAGCCGGCGTCGGCTCCGGTGGCCGCGCCTGCGCCCGCCCCCGCCGCACGGCGCGAGATGAATGCCGACGAGGTGACCCGCGCGCTCGCGTCGCTTGCCGATCTGCGCGATCGTGGGGCGATCAGCGCCGAGGAGTACGACGGCAAGAAGTCGGAGCTGCTGGGCCGGCTCTAGCACGGGCCGGGCGGCTACGATAGGCGGGTCCCCAGCCCTTCCGGAGCCGCTGCGTGCTGCTGTTCGACCCGACCCTCGAGGCGTTCATCGCCGTCGGGATCATCATCCTCGTGGCCTTCCCGATCCACGAGTTCGCCCACGCGCTGGCGGCGTTCCAGCTGGGCGACTCGACGGCCCGCCTCTTTGGCCGGCTGACGATCGATCCGCGCGCCCACATCGACCCGATCGGCGCCATCCTGCTGCTGCTGGCCGGGTTCGGCTGGGCCAAGCCCACGCCGGTCAACCCGTTCAACCTGCGCGGCGGTCGGAGCGGCGAGGCGCTGGTGGCGGCCGCCGGGCCGCTCTCGAACCTGATCCTGGCCGCGGCCGCAGCCCTGCCCCTGCGCTACATCGTCGCGAGCGGCATGGAGATCCCCTCGGTCATCCACAACACACTGGTGATCCTGGTGTCGCTCAACCTGCTGCTGATGGTCTTCAACCTCATCCCGATCCCGCCGCTGGATGGTTCGAAGGTGCTCTTCGCCGCGCTGGACCGCGAGACGGAGTATCGAATCCGTCCGGTGCTCGAGCAGTACGGGTTCCTGATCCTGCTCGCGGCCGTCTTTCTGCCGATCCTGCCGGGGGGCCAGACGCTGGTCGGGGCGGTCGTCGGCGAAGTGCTCGATCCGCTGTATGAGTTGCTCGTCGGCGAGCAGCGTTTCCTGGTCCGATGAGATCCGGCAGCATCGCGGCATGGTGGACGACCAAGATCCGCCAGTTCGCCAGCCACGTCCGGGCCCGGGTGACGCCCGCCGAGCGCGACGCGCTCCGCGGCTGGCTGACGCCGGCCCAGCTCGGCCTGTTCGACCGGATGCACGTCGCGGACCGGCGTCACGGGCTCGACGTGGTGACGTCGCTCCGCGCGGCGGGCGTGCACGATCCCGAAGCGCTGCTCGCCGGGCTGCTCCACGACGCCGGCAAGGGCGCGACCGGCGTCTGGCCCCGGGTCGCCTGGTCTCTGGGGCAGCTGGGCGGGGACCACGCGCTACGAGCGGCCGGTCGGCTGCCCGGCATGTCGGCGCCGCTCGAGCGCCTGCGTGACCACGCGGAGGCATCGGCGCAGCTTGCCGCCGCGGCCGGCTGTCCGCCGCGGACCGTCGAGCTGATCCGCCACCAGGAGACGCCGCGCGACCAGGAGTTCGGCGAGCTGCTGCGGCTCGCGGACGAGGCCAACTGATGACCCTCGCCCCGCCCGCGATCGTGTTCGGCGAAGGCCGCCGACCGGAGGCCGCAACTCGGGTCCAGCTCGAGGCCTTCGAGGGCCCGCTGGCCCTGCTCCTCGCGCTGATCGAGGCTCGGCAGCTGGACATCCTGACCGTCCCGCTGGGCGCCCTGGCCGATGCGTATCTCGAGGCCCTGTCCGGTCTCGATGACGATCGGATGGGCCACGTGAGCGCGTTCGTGACGGTGGCCAGCCAGCTGATCCTGATCAAGAGCCGGGCCATGCTGCCGCGTCCAGCGGTCGCCGCGGACCCCACCGCGCTGCCGGATGAGGGCACGGACCCCGAGGCGGAGCTGCGTGCCCGGCTGCTGCTGTACCGCGCCCATCGCGATGCGGGCCGGCAGCTCCAGGACGAGGCGGAGCGGCGCGTGGGTCTCTTCCGGCGCGAGCCGGGTGCGGCCCATGCCGCGGCCGTGGCCGGCGCCCGCCCGGTCGAACTGCCGCCGCTGGACCCGCGTTCCCTCGCCGCCGCCCTCGACGGTCTCGCCCGACTCGTCCCCCCGGCGCCACCGCCGCCCGAGGCCGTCGCCCGCACGATCACCCTCGCTTCGCGCGCCGAGATCATCCGTTCCGCCCTCCGCGGCGCCGACGTCGTGGTGCTCCAGGAGCTCCTGCGTCACGTCCGCGATCGCGTCGTGGTCGCCGTCACGTTCCTGGCGATGCTCGAGCTGATGAAACGGCACGAGATCGTCGTCGAGCAAGCCGAGCCGTGGGGCCCCATCGTCGCTCGCCGCACGACGCCGGACGAGCGGGCGATCGCCGGACTGTCGGCCGAGGCGGACGGGCCCGGGGCTCCCATCGACGAGTCGCTGGAATCCTTCGCGTGACCGGCTCGAACGGTCACGGCCCGCTGCCGGCGGCCGGCGCACCGGAGCCGCCCGAGCTGACCGAGACGACCCTCGAGGCGCTGCTCTTCGTCGCCGAGCGACCGCTCACCCGGCGCGAGATCGGCAGCTTGACCGGCGCGGACCGCGCGACGGTCGACGCCCGGCTCGGCGATCTCGAGGTGGGCCTCCGCGATCGGGGCATCCGTCTGGTCGTCTCCGGCGACCGGATCGAGCTCGCAACTGCGCCGGAGGCCGGCGCGCTCGTGGCGCGCTATGTGGGCGCCGATGCGGTCCGGCTCTCGCCCGCCGCGCTCGAGACCCTCGCGATCGTCGCCTACCGGCAACCCGTGACGAGGGCGGCGGTCGAGCGGATCCGGGGCGTCGATTCGGACTACACGGTTCGGACGCTGCTGCACCGGCGGCTGGTCGTGGAGCTGGGGCGGGCCGAGACGCCCGGGCGCCCGTTCCTGTACGGGACGGGCTTCGACTTCCTCGAGCGGTTCGGCCTGACCAGCCTCGAGGAGCTACCGGCGCTCGAGGTCGACGCCGCGGCGCGGCTGGCCGAAGAGGGTGGCGACGTCCTCGGCGAGCCGATCGACGGCGACGGGGTGGGCTGATGCCGCCGGAGCGGCTCCAGAAGGTGCTGGCAGCGGCCGGCGTCGCGTCGCGTCGCGCGAGCGAGCTCATGATCTCCAGCGGCCGGGTGTCGGTCGACGGCCGCCCGGCCCGCGTCGGCGACCAGGTCGACCCGGAGACCGCGCTGATCGCAGTCGACGGACGTCCGATCGGCGCGGCGGCCACGCTCGTCCACATCGCGGTCCACAAGCCGGCGGGCGTCACGTCCACGGTTCGCGACCGGCACGCGGTCATGACCGTGCTCGAGCTCGTGCCCACCGCGCTCATCCCCGACGGCATCCGGGTCTACCCGGTGGGCCGGCTCGATCAGGATTCGGAGGGCCTGCTCCTGCTCACGAACGATGGCGAGTGGTCCGAGCGGGTGCTCCACCCGCGGTTCGGCGTGGAGCGCGAGTACGCCCTCGGGCTGCGCCAGCCACTTGTCGAGGGGCAGGTCACGGAGCTCATCCGCGGCATCCCGCTCGATGAGGGCCTCGCCCGGCTCGGCCAGCCGCTGCGCCGCTCGACCGGCGCGGAGTCGAGGCGGCTCGAATCGGTCATCGATCCGCCGGCCCACGGCCTGACCTGGTACCGCGCCGTGCTCACGCAGGGCTGGAAGCGGCAGCTCCGCCGGATGTTCGGCGCGGTGGGCTCGCCGGTCGAGCGGCTCGTCCGCGTCCGGATCGGCCATCTGCGGCTCGATGAGTCGCTGCCCAGCGGTCGTGCGCGGCGTCTCCGGGCCGACGAGATCCGGCGCCTTGGGGCGGGCCGCATCACCGCCAAGGTGCCGCCGCCGCGCCGCCCGCCGACCGGTCGGGGCGCGAGCTGATGGCTGCGGACGACCGCGGGCGCGGGCTCGTCGTGGCGCTCGACGGACCGGGCTCGTCCGGCAAGAGCAGCGTCGGCGCGGCTGCTGCGCTGGAGCTCGGTTACCGGTTCGTGGACACGGGCCTGCTCTACCGGGCCTTGACGTGGCTCGCGCTGTCGCGCGGCGTCGCCGACTCGGACGCCGAAGCGCTTGTCGCGCTCGTGCCGGAGGTCGAGCTGGCGCCCGACGCCCACGATCGCCTCGCCCACGTGGCGGTCGACGGGCGCGACGTCACCACGGAGGTCCACAGCCCCAAGGTCGACGGCGCCGTGTCCGGCTACTCCCGGGTTCCGGAGCTGCGCACTGCGCTCCTCGATCGGCAGCGAGCGATCGCCGCGGGGGGACGGATCATCGTCGCTGGGCGGGACATCGGGACGGTCGTGCTGCCCGCCGCGGACGTGAAGCTGTATCTCGACGCGTCGCTCGAGGAGCGAGGGCGGCGCCGCGCCGAGGAGCGCGGGCTGGATCCCGCGGGCCCGGACGGCGAGGCGGTGCTGCTCGAGCTGCGCCGGCGCGACGGCCTCGACAGCACGCGCGAAGTGGCGCCGCTGCGTGCCGCGCCTGACGCCCAGGTGCTGCGCACGGACGGAAACCGGTTCGAGGACACCGTCCGGCTCGTCACCGACGCCGTGCGCGCGACCGAGCAGCGTGAGCGCCGCCCGCCGGCGCCGCCCGCCGCGGCGTTGCCCTCGCCGGCCCCGCTCGAGAGCCACCTCACCCCGCTCATCAGCGGCACGGCGCTGGTCGCACGGGTCCTCGCCAGCGCCGTGACCCGCGTCCGGATCCTCGGCGACCTGGACGCGATCCCGGCCACGGGCCCGGTCATCCTCGCGGCGAACCACGCGTCCAACGCGGACCCGGTGGTGATCGGGGCGTGGCTGACCCCCCGACTCGGGCGGCGCATCCACTGGCTGGGGAAGCGCGAGCTGTTCGAGTGGCCGATCATCGGTTGGATGGCCCGCAACGGCGGCATTCACCCGGTCGATCGGTCGACGGCGGACATGGAGGCCTTCCGCCTGGCGCGCCGGGTCCTCGACGAGGGCCATATGTTGATGGTCTTCCCCGAGGGCACGCGCAGCAGCGACGGCCGGCTGCAGCAGGCCAAGGACGGCGTCGCGATGCTGGCCCTGCGCACCGGCGCCCCGATCGTGCCGATCGCCGTGATCGACAGCGATCGCGTCTGGCCGCGCGGCCGGAAGGTGCCCCGGATCGGCGGCCGCATCATCGTCCGGATCGGTCGGCCGTTCCGGCTCGCCGAGGACAGCGGCGGCACGCGGAGCCGGGCCGCGAAAGGGGCTGCGACGACCCGCCTGATGGGCGCGATCGCCGCTCTCTTGCCGCCGCGCCAGCGGGGCGTCTACGCTGCCGAGGTGGATCCAGCCGAGGCGGATCCAGCCGCGAACCACGCCACCCGCGGTTGACGCGCCGCGTACCACGGTCGTTGCTGCTGCTCGCACGAGGCTCGGCACAACCACCCTGATCGCCGGCGCTTATCGCCTCAACTCTCGGCCCGCACCACGTTCGTTCGTAGACCAGCCGCCGGGGTCCAGGCACCAGGCCGCCACTATTCAGCGTTCCCAAGGCTCGCATCAGCCCTCATGCGATACTTGACCCGATATGGGTAGCGTCCGGGAGATCCGGATCGCAAGGCGCACCGGCTTTTGCTACGGCGTGCGCGAGGCGATCGACAAGGCCAAGGAGTCGGCTGCGGCCGGCAAGCTGACCCATACCCTCGGCCAGACGGTCCACAACGAGGGCGTGGTCCGCGATCTCAAGGAGCTCGGCATCCGGACGGTCGAGACGCTCGATGACGTCGATCACGGCGCGGCGGTCGTCATCCGCGCCCACGGCGTCCGGCCCGACGTCATGGATCGTGCCAACGCAAAGGGTCTCGAGGTCATCGACGGCACGTGCACGTGGGTGATCCAGGAGCAGCGCGAGATCGTGAAGCTCGTCGAGGAGGGCTACACCATCGTCCTGCTCGGCACCCCCAGGCACCCGGAGGTCGTTGGCCTCCTCGGCTTCGCGCCCAATTCGATCGTGGTCGACGAGGAGGAGGAGTGGGCGGCGGCCATCCCGCGCAAGAAGCGGATGGCGCTCATCAGCCAGTCCACCCAGCCGCCCTGGAAGTTTGAGAAGCTGGCCGCGTTCATGACCAGCCGCGCCCACGAGCTGAAGATCGTCAACACGGTCTGCCCGGTCACGATCCGGCGCCAGGAGGATACGATCGAGTCCGCCCGTGACGTCGACCTGATGGTCGTCGTGGGCGGCCGCTCGAGCGCCAACACCCGGGAGCTCACCCGGCTGTGCGGCATCGCCGGCACGCCCGCGATCCAGATCGAGAGCGTTCGTGATCTCGAGGACCCGGCGGTCTTCGACAGCCGCATCGTCGTCGGGGTGACCGGCGGCACGTCCACGCCGATCGAGGACCTCCACGCGGTCGCGGTGCGGATCGTCGAGCTGGCCGGGACACCCGAGACCGCCGGTCGGGCGACCGAGATGGCCGACGCCGCCCTCGCCGCCGCGGCCACCCCCGCCGGTCGGACGACCTCGCTGCCGAAGCTCGCGATCCCGACGTCCGGCGCAGCCTGAAGCCGGGTGGCGACGCAAGGGCTGCCGGTCGTCGCGATCGTCGGCCGGCCGAACGTCGGCAAGAGCACGCTCTTCAACCGCGTAGTGGGCTCTCGCACGGCGATCGTCGAGGATCGCGCCCGCACGACGCGGGACCGCCTGTACGGTGACGCGGACTGGAACGACCGCCGGTTCGTGATCGTCGACACCGGCGGGCTGGAGCGTTCCCCGGACGATCCCATCGAGGCCAAGGTCCAGGATCAGGCGCGGCTGGCGATCGCCGAGGCGGACGTCATCGTCTTCGTCGTCGATGCCGCTGCCGGGCTGACGCCGGCGGACCAGGAGGCCGCCGATCTGCTGCGCCGCACGAAGTCTCCGCTGCTGGTGGCCGTCAACAAGGCGGACAACGAGAAGCGCGAGTTCGAGGGCGCCGAGTTCAACGCCCTCGGCTGGGACGAGACACACGCGATCTCCGCCGCACACGGGCGCGGTGTGGCCGATCTCCTCGACGCGATCGTGTGGGCGCTGCCGCCGGAGAGCCACGACGAGATCGCGCGCAAACAGCGCGAGCGCGAGGCCGACGAGTGGGCCCGCGACGCGGCCGCCGGGCGGCTCGAGCCGTACGTGGTGGGGGAGGAGGGCGCCGACGACGGCGAGCCCGAGGGCGAGGACGCCGACGGCGTCGACCCGGATGCCGCCAAGTGGGACGCGCAGATCGCCGCCGAGGCTGAGCGACGGCCGGCCGCGATCGCCTTCGTGGGCCGGCCGAACGTGGGCAAGTCGTCGTTGCTGAACGCCCTGCTCGGCGAAGAGCGGACGATCGTCTCGGAGATCCCGGGCACGACCCGCGACACGATTGACACGGTGCTGAGCTGGGGCCGCAGTGAGATCGTGCTGCTCGACACGGCCGGCATCCGGCGGCGCGGCAAGGTCGCGTCCGGCCCGGCAGCAGAGCGCTACTCGACCATCCGCTCGCTCAAGGCCATCGCGCGGGCGGACGTCGCCGTGCTGGTGATCGATGCGGTCGAGGGTCTCACCGCCCAGGACGCGCACGTCGCGGGCTATGTGGTCGAGGAGGGCAAGGGCCTCGTCGTCGCGGTCAACAAGTGGGATCTCGTCGAGGACAAGACGGATCGGACGTTCGACCAGTACGTGGAGTGGATTCGGAGCGAGGTGCCGTTCCTTGCGTTCGCCCCGGTGATCTCGATCAGCGCCAAGACCGGACAGCGCGTGACCCGCGTCCTCGAGATGGCGGTCGACATCTGGGGCGAGCGGCGCAAGCGCGTCTCGACCGGCGAGCTGAACCGGCTCGTCGCGACCGCCACGGAGCGCAACGAGCCTGCGATGGTCAAGGGCCGACGAGCCAAGATCTTCTACGCCACCCAGGCGGCCGTCGCGCCGCCCACGTTCGTGTTCTTCGCCAACGACTCGAGCGCGATTCACTTCAGCTACCGGCGCTATCTCGAGAACCGGCTGCGCGAGGCGTTCGGGTTCGACGGCACGCCCATCCGGCTTGTCTTCCGCGACCGCAGCACGGCCGACCGCACGCCGCGCCGGCGACGGGCATCGGGCACCTCGTCGCGCATCGGGCGCCGGGCGGCCGGCAGTGCTCGTCGTCCGGGCCGTGGCTGAGACGTCGTCCGCGGCGCCGCGCGTCGCGGTGCTGGGGGCCGGCGCCTGGGGCACCACGCTCGCCATGCTGCTTGCCGGCCACGAGCCGGTGACCCTGGTCGCCCACTCGAAGGACGCGGCCGAGCGCATCAATCGGGAACGGCGGAACGAGAAGCGGCTGCCCGGGATCGAGCTACCCGAGGCGGTCCACGTCACGGCCGACCCCGGCGCGATCGCCGACGCGGATCTCGTCGTGGTGGCCGTGCCGTCGCAGCACGTGCGCGAGACGATGGGGCGGATCGGCGGCCACGTCGCGTCGTCGGCGGACGTCCTGTCCGTGGTCAAGGGCCTCGAGCCGGACACGCTGCTGCGGATGACCGAGGTGATCGCCGACGCCGGCCGCATCGCGCCGACCCGCTTGGCCGCCCTCTCCGGACCAAATCTCGCCGCCGAGATCGCGAAGGGCCTGCCCGCCTCGGCGGTCGTCGCGGCCGAGGATCCGGCCCTCGCCGACCGCGTCGTCGATCGACTGTCGCGGCGCGAGTTCCGGCTCTACGTCAACGGCGACGTGCTGGGCGTGGAGCTGTGCGGTGCGCTCAAGAACATCATCGCGGTGGCGGCGGGCGCGGCGGACGGGCTCGGCTTTGGTGACAACGGCAAGGCCGGTCTGATGACCCGCGGCCTGGCCGAGATGACCCGTCTCGGCATCGCGGCCGGCGCCAACCCGCTGACCTTCGCCGGGCTCGCGGGCATCGGCGACGTCATCGCCACCTGCGGCTCACGGCTGTCGCGGAACCATCGACTGGGCGAGGAGCTGGCCCGCGGCCGCAAGTGGTCCGAGATCGAGGCGTCCCTGCCGGGCGTCGCCGAGGGTGCGTACACCGTGGGCGCGGCGATCGCGCTCGCCCGCCGGCACGATGTCGAGATGCCGATCGCGCAGGAGGTCCACAACGCCCTGTTCGAGGGCAAGAGCGTGCAGCGCTGTCTGATCGACCTGCTCGCACGCGAGACGAAGGACGAGCTGGCCGACTTCCGACAATGGGCCGAGCGGTTGGGCGTGCGCACAGCTGACCCAGACCTCCGCGCATCCGGATCGGTCACCCCGTGACCACACCAGCGGTCGAGCCCGGTCCCAAGCGCGAATCGAGGCACCCCGTGACCGGTACGGCGGCAGGTTGGGAACACCGGAGGACACCCGGAGGTTGCGAGGGCCTCTGCTAGACTCCGGGACTGTCGGGGCGTGGCGCAGCCTGGTAGCGCACCTGAATGGGGTTCAGGAGGTCGAGCGTTCGAATCGCTCCGCCCCGACCACTATTTCGTGCTCGGATCGACTCGTTCGGTGTCGGTTGCGACGTCGTTGGACGCCAGTCCTGGACGCCAGTTGGTCGGAATCGGCGTGACGGCTCGGTCCCGGAAAGGCGAGCGGCGAGGTTGCGAGGTCACCCCAACGCGCTTTCGGCAGCAACGAGGGCCTCGAGTTTGCCCGGGCCTCGACCACGGATCGCGTCACCGTTGTCGAGAGTAATGACGACGGACATGTCACCGTTGCGGTGCTCCTCCCACGCAATCGTCGTGGCGGTGCGACCCGGTGGCACAAGCGACCGTGCACCGTTCTCACAAGCCCGCTGCATCGCGTCGGTGAGGTCGCGCATGGCCTGCACCGCCTCCATGGTCACGCTGGTCTCCGCTTCGTGCTCGTCGCTCATCCCGACTTCCTCCGCAGGGCATCCTCGACCCGAGCGGCCGCCCGATGGCGCATCGCTGGCGTCAGGTGGCCGTACACATTGGCCGTGACCGCGACATCGGAATGCCCGAGCAGCTTGGACACAACGGCGAGCTCCTCGCCCTCGGCCAGCAGCGACGTCGCGAACGAGTGGCGCAGCGAGTGGAACGGAATCGCCGGCAGCCCGGCGCCACGCAGCACCTCCTGCCAGGCCCGGTACGCCGTCCAGCCCTGGATGGCCCGCCCGTCAACGCCGACGAACACGGGATCGTCGTCGGCGAGGCGGTCGGGGAAGAGCCGCTCCATCGCCCGGACCCGGTGCGAGCGCAGGGCCGAGACCGCGATCAGGGGCAGGTCGACGTCACGCACCGAGCCGCGCTTTGGCTCGACCCGGCGGCGGGTGCCGCGCTCGAGTTGCTTGCGCACATGGACGATCCCGGCGTCGAGGTCGACGTCGCCCCACACGAGACCGCAGACCTCGCCCTGGCGCAGACCGGTGGCGATCGTGGTCGTGATGAGCGCCTCGTAGCGCGACCGGCCGAGCGCGGCCAGGAGCTCTTCGATCTGTCCGGTCGTGGGCGGATCGACGCGCCGTGGCGTGGCTCGCGGGCGGTCGACGAGCTCGCAAACGTTGTGCCGGACGACGCCCAGCTTGCGAGCCCGGCCCAGCGCGATCCGGAGCACGGCGTAGGCGTAGCGGCGGGTGGCATCGGCCGGGATCCGGTCGAGCATCCGCATGACGTCGGCGGGCGCCAGTCGATCAAGCAGCCGATCGCCGATCGCCGGCGCAATGTGCAACCGGACGGTCGCCCGGTAGCTCTCTGCGGTCCGTGGCGCGACCCCGGGGGATCGATCCACACGGCAGCCCACTCGTCGAGCCAGTCGCGCACCGTGACCCGACGATCGGGCCGAGTGCCAGCCGGGACGCTGTCGACGAGCTCGCGGAGGCGAACAGCTACCGATGCCTTCGACTCGCCCTTTCGCCCGTTGACGGTCATCCGGCCGAGGCCCGGGAGCGCGACTCGGCCCTCCCACCGCCCGTAGTGTCGCGTCACAGATGGGCGGCGCCAATGGAACGTGCCTTCGTGATTGCCGCGCCGACCCACCAGCTGCTCCACCTCCGGCGCCATCATGCGCGACCCGCACGGGTTTCGCGAGCCAGCCAGTCCTCGAGCGCCTGGCGTGGGATCAGCACGACCCGACCCACACGCAGGACCGGGATCCGGCCCTCGGCGGCCCAGGCGTACGCCGTCCGCTCGGGAACCCCCAGCAGCGCGGCTGCCTCGCGGACCCGCAGCGTGAGACGTTCGCTCATCGGGTCGCCACCAGCAGGCCGACCAGGGCAATGATCCCGAGGGCCAGCAGCAGGACGACGAACAGGACGACGAAACAGCCAGACGATCGCGCCGCCCGTTGGCAGGCCGGGGTCGGGCTCGTCGACCTGCAGCGGGTCCGGGTCGAGGAACGGCACGAGGTAGCCGCACTTCGGGCAACGGTGCATCAGGCCGCCCCGTCGGCGTAGGTGACCGCGATCGCGAGGGCCGACCAGACGTCGTTGGCGATGCCCAGGAGCGGCCCCGGCGCCGACTTCCGGCCGATGGCCGACGAGCCTCCGAACCTGTCGATGAGCGCCGCCCTGATATTCGAGTCCTTGGCCCGGGCCGACTTGCAGAGGTGCAGCTTCACCGTCCGGCGAGGGAGCTGAACGACGGTCGCCGGGTGCGCGGCCTCGGTGAAGCGGCCCGACCAGTGGACCGTCTCGAAGACCTCGCGGCCGACGGCCATGCCGAAGGATTCGATCTGCTCGATGACGACGACGTCAACGCTCCCGCGGAACGTCGCGCCGAAGCCCGCGGGCCTGCGGAGGCATTCGAGAAGCACGTCGTTCTCGTAGATGCTGAACGAGGCGGGGCGATCGTTCTCGAGGAACAGCCACGCTGACCGCACGGGACCGGGGTCGATCGCGAGGATGCGGGTGCCGGCTCGGCGAGCGACCAGCGCGCCGGCGGAGCGGGCGGCGACGCGGGTCACGGCTCGGTCGTCTCGGCGAGGCGGGCGTCCCGAGCACGGTCACCAGCCATCCGGTAGTAGCTCGCCAGCACGTTCCAGTCGGCCTCGTTCTCCTGCCAGCGGATGAGCCCCTTGAGCGGGGTGTAGTGGCAGGCGTTGAGGTCGTTCGTGTGCTGGACGCCGTCGTAGACGAACGTCACCGGGTCAGCCATCCGGCCCCAGCACGAGAACGATTGCCCCGGCTCGGGCGCGGTGATGTCGCGGTAGTCGCCGTCGCGCAGGTTGAGCAAGGGCGTGCAGCGAGGCTCCGCAGGAGGGCATCGAGCACCGCTCCAAGGTCGACGGTCTGCCCTATGCCGACTGGGTTCGGGACGGCTATCTCATCGCGACTCCCGGCAACGTCACCGATTACTCGTTCGTGCGTCAGCAGGCGATCGACGACGCCGAGCGCTACGCCGTGGCCGAGATCGCCTACGACCGCTGGAATGCCACCCAGCTCATCACCGACCTAACGGCCGACGGAGCCAACTGCATCCCGATTTCGCAGACTCACGCGGGTCTGGCGGCCGGCTGGCGCGAGACAGAGAAGGCAATCCTGGAGCACAAGACGGCGGACGGTGACCAAGCTGCGCTGGCAGCCGTCGGGGACGGTGTGGGCCGACTACGCCGACCACACCGGCTACGCCGAAACGGCCGCACGCAGCAAGGACGAGCTCGTGGAGCGATACCTGGAGGCGGCGGGCGGCTCGGTCGTCTGGGACCTCGGCGCGAACACCGGTCGATTCAGCGCGATCGCGTCGCGCCTGGGCCGGCAGGTCGTCGCCTGGGACGTCGATCCGGCGGCGACCGAGCGCCACTACCGCGCCCTCCGGCGCGACGACGACACGAGCGTCCTGCCGCTGCTCCTCGACCTGGGCAACCCGAGCCCCGGCCTCGGCTGGGCCCACGCGGAGCGTCGATCGTTCCTCGACCGGGCGGAGGCGGACACGGTGCTGGCGCTGGCCCTCGTCCACCATCTGGCCATCGCCCGCAACGTTCCACTGCCGATGCTCGCGGACCTCTTCGCCCGCCTGGCGCCCAACCTAATCGTCGAGTTCGTGCCGAAGGCGGACCCGATGGTCGCGCGGCTCCTGGCGACCCGCGCTGACGTCTTCCCCGACTACACGCCGGACGCGTTCCGGGCCGCGCTCGGCGAGCGCTTCGAAATGCTCGACGAGGACGCGATCGAGGGCAGCGACCGCACGCTGCTGCGGATGCGCCGGCGCGCCTGACGACCCTCGCGCGGCGACGAACCGCCGCTCAGGGTTCGGCCGGCGGCCGCTCGTGCTCCACGAAGTCGAACATCCGGATGTAGTCCGGTGACAGGTAGGTCGTATCCGGCAGGAGCGGCAGCCCCGCCCCGAAGTAGGCGTTGAACACGATCCGGAAGGCATTGACCGGGCTGATCCGGTCGTGGACTCCGGCCGCCGTCGCGTCCACGCCCGGCAGGTGCAACGCGTTGAGGATCCCGAACTTGTGCTGGAGCTGGTCGGGTGACGCGCGCAGCCAGTCGAAGTGCACCTGGTCGCGCGCGAACTCGATCGGAAACTCGCCCTCGTCGGCCTGCAGGATGATCACCGGCTCCTCGCCCGGCGGCACGTCGAGGAGACGGTCGAGGGTCTCGAGCACGCGCGTGTTCGCGTAGCGCAGGTGCTCGAGGTACGACTCGTTCCGGGTCCGGCCGGCCACCTGCTCCGGGGTCGGGACGCTGCCGTCGGCGTTGAACCGCCACGGGCTGTGCGGCAGCAGGATGTGGGCGAAGGCGTAGGTCGGTCCCGGCCGGCCGGCGACCTCCCCGAGCCGGTCGAACTGGTAGAGCGTGTGGGCGCGCGCCAGCTCTGGCGGACCGACCCCCTCGCCGAGGTCCTCGGGCTCGACCGGGGCGACGTACGGCTCTCGCAGCGTCCAGGCCGTCGTCCCGAGCACCGCGGAGCTGAACTCGGAGCCCTCGGCCCAGCGGAGCGCTCGGTCGGCGTCGACGTTCGTCGCGGTCGGCTCCCACGAGTTGCCGATGTGCACGTACTCGTAGCCCAGCGCTTTGAGCGCGGACGGGACGGCCAGCCGCTCGCGGAGCGCCCGGTGGAGCGGCGTGAAGGACGCCCCGCCGCCGGCCTTTAGCGCCTCCCCGTCGAGGTGCTCCATGCTCAGCGACGAAACCAGCGAGAGCGACGTCTTGAAGTAGTTGGCCCAGCTGTCCTCGGCGACCGTGAACCCGCGCCGCTCGAGCTCGCGGAGGAACGGCCCGTTGTCGAAGCCGTAGATGCGCTCCAGCGTCTCGGCGTTTCCGTAGCGATCGAGGATGATGTAGTAGATGTCCGGCCGGCGCTCGACATCCCAGGCGGCGGTGGCCATCGGGGCGGCCGAGGCGGTCGCCGCCGGCAGCACCACGACCGAGCCGATGGCGAACTGGCCGAGGCGGACGACATTGAAGGCCACGAGCAGCACCGCCACGACGTTCGCGGCCCGGGTGACCGGCACGACCCAGCGTCCGCCGCGCCAGGCGAGCAGCAGCGTCGCCAGCCCGACGCCTGCGTAGGCGAGAGCGAGCGGCGTCCGATCGCTCAGCCCGTAAGACTCGCGCGCGATGTTCCAGGCGTGGCCGAACGAGAAGAACAGCACGACGGCGATGCCGGCGACGAGCGCCCCTCGACGCCAGTCGCGGAGGAGCGCGGCGCCGGCCGCGAGCGCGAAGACGGCTCCCGCGACCGAGGCGCCGAGCGGCAGCCAGAGGGGATCGAGCGTCACCTGCTGGACGGCGTTCTCGGCAAAGAGGAAGAGCACGGGAAAGGCAGCCAGCAACAGCGGGTGGAGCGGCTGTGCGGTCCAGCCCCGCGGGCGATCACGTTGCGGCGACATCGGCATGAGCGGCCACCGTAGACCAAAGCGCCGATCGCGGCGGGCAGCGGGCAGCTCCACACCTCAGGGGTGGCTGACGCACCCTCAGGGCTCGAACGCCTCCCGCACGGTGCGGCGGATGGCCTCGACATTGGGCAGCAACACGTACTGGCCGGACGGCTCGCACGGAAAACAGACCCGCATGTGCTCGGGCGGCGTGAAGACGATCGAGCGCACCGCGTCGAGATCGACCCCCTGCCCCAGTCGGATGAGCTCCGGAAAGAGCTCCGGCGGGATGTCCGTCCTGAGCGTCTTGCGGACCGCCTGGAAGAGCGCCTCGATGCGCCCCGGGGCGAGCAGCGTCGAGAGGTCCGTCTGGCGCGCGATCGACGTGATGACCCGTTGCTGCCGCTCGGCGCGGTCGAAGTCGGAGGTCGCGTGGCGCGCGCGCGCATAGGCCAGCGCCTCGCGGCCGTCGAAGTGCTGCACGCCGGGGGGGATGTACAGGTTGAGCGACCCCCGGCCGTCGTCGGCGGGATAGTGGACGTCACGGACCGGAACCTGGACGTCGATGGTTGCTCCCCCGATCGCTTCGAGCACGTCGAGGAAACCTTCGAAGTCGACGGTCACGTGGTACTTGATGTCGATCCCGTACAGCTGGCCGAGCGCGCCCTTCAGCGCCACGAAGCCGCGCTGCGCGTCGTCGCCCGGGAAGGCCGAGGGCGCCTGCCGGGCAATCGTGTAGAGCGAGTTGATCTTGTTGGGGTAGACACCGTTCGCGTAGCGTCGCGCGGCCGGCCAGTCCGGTGGCAGCGGGACGTTCGACGTGTCTCGCGGCAGGCTGAACATGGCGACCTGCCGCGAGCGGGGGTCGATGCTGGCCACGATCATCGTGTCCGTCAGGTAGCCGCCGACCCCCGGGCGATGGTCCGCGCCGATCAGCAGGATGTTCAGCCGCTCCTCGCCGTCCCACGGCGAGCCCGCGGTCGGGCTGGGCAGCGGCATCTGGGTCGGGGGTGCGGATGCCACGGGATCCGTGCCGGACGGCGAGGGGATCGGCTCGGGCGCCAGCGTGACGAGGCCGCCGTCCGGCGGCGTGCCGGGATCGACCGGCGCTTGGTCGCCGCTGTTGAGACCCGTGACGGCCTGATACACGGCCAGGTTCAGCCGCCCGATCGCGAGGTGGGCCAGCGAGAGCCCGACCACCACCGCGGCGAGGCCGAGCAGGGACAGAGTGTGCTGGGCGCGGTTCCTCCGGTCCGGGACGGGTTCGGGCCTGGCCAGCCGGTAGGCGTCGAAGACGGCCAGCGAGCGGTACAGCAGGAGCAGCACGTTGAGCCCGAGGGCCGCGAGGAGCCAGCTGGGGCTGGTCAGCTGCGCAAGAGCCTCCATTCGCACGGCCGGACGCACGGCGACCCCGGCCAGGAGAGCGACGGCCAGGAAGGGCAGGACGGCCCAGGCCAGGGCGCGGGTTCGGTGACCCAGATAGACATGCCCGAGGCCGGGAAAGATGGCGCTGAAGAGCGCAGCCGCGAACCCGGAGCGGTCGTCGCGGCGCGGGTGAAGATGTGCCGTCACGGCGCTGCCCAGGAGATCGGCGAGGCCGGATCCACCGTGCCGTCGTCGGTCACGGCGCGGTCGTCGACCACCTCGTGGCTGCCGTCTCCGGCCAGGGTCATGAGGCGAAGGTCGACCGCCTGCCCGGCCAGCCGAAGGTAGGCGATCTGCGAGCCGTCCGGCGAGAACGCCGGGGCAAAGCTGTCACGGGCCGTCGTCAGGCGCTTCACGAGCGCTCCGGTCGTGGCATCCAGGATCGCCAGGTCACGCCCCTTGCCGTCGCTGCGCTCGACCGCCAGGAGGCGGCCATCGGGCGACCAGTTTGGGTTGGCGAAGCCCCGGTCGCCCAGGAGCCGCACGGCCCCGGTCGCGACGGTGTAGATGGCGATCCGCGGGCGGCCGACGCTGCCGTTGCGCCCGTTCCAGGTGAAGGCGATCCGGCGGCCGTCCGGGCTCCACTCGGGGTCGTTGTGCCCGAGACCCGGCTCGTCCTCGAGCCCGAGATTGCGGACCCGGCCGCCGTCGGTCGGGAGCAGGCTCAGGGTGACATCGGTGCTGAAGGGGTCGGGCGCGTCGGACACGAGGGCGAACCGCGTACCGTCCGGGCTGACGTCGGGCTGGACCACCTGCAGGAAGAACTTCGCGTCGGGGGGGCCGTTCAGCTCGTACAGCGAGTCGAGGATGACCTGCGGATCCGTTCCGTCCCTGGCCAGGCTGACGATGCTGGGGTACTCGAGCGTGATCTTCTCGAAGCCGCCTTCGTGCGGCGCGACGGCCACCTCCGTGGCAGTCCGGGTGACATAGATCCGATCGCCGCCCGGGGACCAGATGGGCCACGAATCGGCGCCCCCGTCGGTGACCTGGCTGAACGTCCGGTCCGTGACAGACCAGACGTTGCCGCCGCGCACGAACAGGATGCTCCCGCTGACCGGGGCGCTCTGGTCCGCCGGCGGCACGACCACGCCGGGCACCTGGGTCGGCAGGCCGGGTCCGGCCGTGGCCTGGCCCGGTGGCTCGGTCGTCCCGGGACCGGGTGTGCCCGCGGCGCCGACCGGGCCCGGCCCGGTCGACACGTCCAGGATCCCGAGCAGCCCAATGCCGCCGAAGACCATCACGCCCAGGAGCACGATCGCCACGAGCCGGGCGATGGTGGTCGACGCCAGGGGCGGCCGGCGGGGCGGCGGGCGATCGGTCATGCACTTCCCGTGAAGATGTGGCGCTCGGTCGAGCCTTCGCCCAGTGTCACCGATCGCCGGTGCGCCGTCCCCGGCGTCGCCGGCCGGCCGCGAGCGAAGGCATCACCAGCCGGTCGACGAGCCGCGCCGAGGCATGGCCGTCGGCCACGTCGAAGGATGCCCGCGCGACGGCGCGCACGCGTTCGAGATCGAAACGGCCGGACCGCACGTGATCGGCCACCTCGGCCGTGGTCTCGAAGACCGGACCGGGCACGGCCGTCCGGTAGTCGAAGTAGAAGCCGCGTTCCGCCTCGTACGCCGCCAGGTCCGGTGCGAAGAAGACGATCGGTCGCTCGAGGAGGGCAAACTCGAAGATCGCGCTGGAGTAATCGGTGATCAGGATGTCGCTCACGAGCATCAGGTCGTTGATGTCCGGATGGTCGGAGACGTCGACCACGAAGTCCGCCAGCTGCCGGTCGAGGGCCATCCGGCCGCGGACGAACGGGTGGGCGCGGAGCAGAAGCCGGTGGTCGTGACCGAGCGCTGCGCGGAGCTCGACGAGATCGAGGAGCTCGGGGTGCCGGGCGCCCGGGATGCTGTCGCCCCGGAAGGTGGGTGCATAGAGCAGCATGGTCCGCCCGTCCCGGAGCCCGTATCGCGCGCGGGCGCGTCGTTGGCCGATCCTGGCCGCGTCCCCGAACAGACCGTCCGTGCGCGGGATGCCGAGCGTCGCGTCGAAGCGGTCGAGCGGCTGGCGGAACGCCTCCGCGTAGGCCTGCGCCACGGCGCGCGATGACACCAGGCAGACGTCGTAGTTGGCGTGGATCGGCACCCGGCTGAGCAGGTCGGCTCCTCCCCCGAATGACTTCTCCGCCAGGCTGTGGCCCATCCGCTTGAACGCCCCGGAAGCGTGCCAGGTCTGGATCACGAGCGTTCCGGGCCGGCGCGTCACGACGTACAGCGGGAAGTAGTAGTCGTCCACGATGAAGACCCGCGAGGTGGCCAGCAGATACGCCCCGCGCACCGTGGCGACGGCTGCCCGGACCGCTCCCGCGAGACCCGGCCGCGGACCGGACGCGGCGGCGACGACCCTCGGCCGCCGGGGCCGCCGCCTGATCTCGGCACGAACCGCGGCCAGGTTCCCGCTCAGCCTCGGCCCATGCATCGTCGCGAGCACGACCTGGTCCCGGAGTGGCAGCCGGCAGGCCAGCCAGTAGGTGGTGCGGATCAGCCAGATCCGGGCCAGCTGGCGGAGCCGTCTCACCCGGCGACGATGAGGTCGATCACCCGGTCGGTCGAGCCGCCGTCCAGGTGGTCCAGGTGGCGCGCGGCGAAGCTCACCACCTTGTGCGCCTCGTAGGCGTCGTGGCGAATGGCCTCCAGGAGCTCCGGAAAGGTCCGCACGATCCGGCCGGGCACGAACTCCTGGTACGGGACGTAGAACCCGCGGCCGAAGAGGTACGTGTCGAGGTCGTACGCGAAGAACAGCATCGGTCGGCCGAGGGCCGCGAACTCGAACACGATGGACGAGTAGTCGGTGATGAGCAGATCGACGGCGGGAAGCAGGTCGTTCACGTCGATCCCGGCCCCGGACGCCTCGAGCAGGCGGTCGCGCAGGGCATCCGGGATGCGCAGCGGCGCCCGGACGAACGGGTGCATGCGGAAGATCACCACGGCGTCCTTCTCGACGCACAGCCGGTGGAGGGCGGCATAGTCGAGCAGCTCCACGTCGTAGCGGGCGCCGCGAGCTCCGTGGCCCCGGAAGGTCGGGGCGAAGAGGATCGTCATCCGACCCCGCGCAGCGGGAAACCCGCCGAGCGTCGCCTCCCGGTTCGCCGCGCGACGCGCGCTGTCGAAGAAGCGGTCCATGCGCGGGATCCCGGTCGGATGGACCCGCGACTCCGGGATCCCGAACGCTTCGGCGTAGTGGGGGACCTCGAACCGGGAGCTGACGATCGCGTGGGTGTAGTTCTTGTGCGCGCGACCGAACGGGCTCGGCGCCCCGGGGCGACCTACCCGGCTGTAGCCGACCGTCTTGAAGGCACCCGACGCATGCCACAGCTGGACGACCTTGACGTCCGGATCGAACTCCAGCTGGTAGACGAGCGGGTGGAAGTCGTCGAGCACGACCACGTCGGCACGGGCGAGGTGCACCGGCAGCAGCAGCCGGTTCCGGATGCTGCGACCGTTGGCACCCGGCGAGCTGAACAGTGTCCGCAGCTCGTGGCGACGATCCAGGCCGCGGGCCTTCATCCGGTCGTGGACGAGCTTCAGGTTTCCGGCCAGGCGGTCGTTCGAGTCGGACGTGAACAGGATCCGGCGTCCGTTGCGGGGCCGCGCCGCGCGGGCGACGCGGAAGACCAGGCGAAAGGCGCGACGCCGGACCGGGCGGATCGCCCAGCGGAGTCGCCCTTTGAGCCACGCGGCCGGCCGCGGGAGGGGTCCCGCCTCGCGGGCGAGACGGTTCACCTCCACGACGATCGCCAGGGCAGCGTCGGCGGCAACCACCGCCTCGGCGACGTACTCGAGGCCGCCGATCGGGAACCGCGCCCGCGCTCCTGCATCGCCCCCCGCCGTGGGATCGCACACCACGAGCGGCACGGGTCCGGCGGCGTTCGGTGGAGCCGCCACCAGACGCCATCGTCCCGGATGGAGCGGCCGCCGGTCCGGTCCCTGCATGACGTTGACGCGGACCACGACGTGGCCGTCCATCACGGATGCGTGGGCAGGTTTCACCTGCTCGCCCGCATCGTCCTGCAGCCGGATCGTCTCGGGTGCGAGCCGGTTGTCCGGCGCGGCGCGGAACCGGAGATGACACTGGATTCGCTCCCAGCCCAGGCCTATGAGCTCGACCGGGACGGCGTCGGAGTGCATCTCGGCTGGCGCCGGCGACTTCAGGCCAACCCTCCTTGCTGCGTGGCGGGGAATGATACGCGCGGCCCTGGGTTGCGGGCCCGGTAGGACCCGGAGGCCGCGTCCCCGGCCCATCGGTACAATAACCCGCTCGACACGTCGCGCGCGCGCCCGGTCGAGGCCGTACCATCCGGCCTCACGCGGCCAACCGCCCCGACCGGACGGCCGAAGCCCTGAAACGAGGCGGTCCTGCAAGTCCACGCGATCCTACTGGCGGGCGGCAAGGGAGAACGATTCGGCGGCGACACGCCGAAGCAGTTCGTGCGTCTGGCCGGGGAGCACATCCTCATCCGGAGCGTCCGCACCGTCGCGTCCGCCGGGGTCGACTCGCTCGTCGTCGTCGCAGATCCCGAGCGCATCGCGGAGACCGAGGCGCTGCTCGCCGACGCGGCGCTGCCCTGCTCCGTTGTGGTGGTCGCCGGTGGGGCGACGCGGAACGACAGCACATGGAACGGCCTCCAGGCGCTCCACGCCGCCGACGACGACACGATCCTCGTCCACGACGCCGTCCGGCCTCTCGTGCCGCTCGAGGTCATTCAGCGAGCCATCGCTCCCGTGGTCTCG
>Ga0136617_10000535_pt1 | contig 32120 bp, 36 predicted proteins | sample AntDrymUQ3222106_2_FD_129672 | JGI IMG/M metagenome (GOLD analysis project Ga0136617, IMG submission 129672) | Polar desert sand microbial communities from Dry Valleys, Antarctica - metaG UQ322 (21.06) | ecosystem: Environmental > Terrestrial > Soil > Desert | place: Antarctica: Dry Valley... | reverse complement strand
CCAAAGTCATACCCTCAAGCATGACTTGAGAGTCGGACAGAACCGCGGCACAGCGCGGCTGCGCCGATCAGGCCGACGAAAAACACCAGCCACCTAGGGGTTCGCTATCGCTGTGGCGGGCGCGTCGAACGCGAGCACCCGGACGGCTGCGGCTGCGGCGGCGGCGCCGGCCGCGGCAGGCCCCCCGGCGTGCTTCGGCGCAGCGGCGCGCGACACCGAGAAGCCGTGCAGCAACCCGACGCTGTCGGTGTTCCCGACGGCGGAGAAGGTCGACGCCGACTACGTGCCGGGCTCTCCTTGCGACCCTGTTGGCGGAAATCCGGCGCCGATCTGCCTGTTCGGAGTTCCCGAGGCGAAGGCGAAGCGACACTTCGCGCTGCTCGGCGACAGTCACGCGCTGCACTGGCGACGCGCGATCGACGTCGTCGCTCTGGCCGAGCGCTGGCGGGGATACACGATCACGACCGCCGCCTGTCCGTTCTCGGCGGCGGTCAAGCAGCTTCCGCAGGGGCTGCGCGCCGGCTGCAGGGAGTGGTACCGGCTGGCGATGTCGTGGTTCAAGGATCATCCTGAGGTGGACACCGTGTTCACGTCCTCGTTCGCCCCCTTGCCGGTCGAGGTGAAGGGCGTACCGAGCGGCGGCGGCAAGGAGGTCTTCGACATCAAGATCGCCGGGTACCGGCGTACGTGGACGTCGCTGCCGAAGACCGTCAAGCACGTCATCCACATCCGCGACAACCCGCTGACCTTCCAGGACACGTTCGATTGCGTGCAGCGCGTGATCGCCGAGCGGACGCAGCCCGCGGGACCGGCGTGCGCGAGCGCCCGCAAGGGTTCGCTCAGATACGACACGGCGGTCGCGACCGCGAAGCTCCTGCGCTCGCCGCGCTATCAGTACGCCGACCTGTCGAAGTTCTTCTGCGACGCCACGCTGTGCTACCCCGTCATCGGCGGCGCGCGGGTGTTCAAGGATGCCTTCGGCCACCTCACCACGGCCTACTCCAGGACGCTGGGGCCCTACCTGCGGCGCGAGGTGCGCCGGCTGATGAAGTCCTGGTAGCGACCGGCGGCCGCGGCTACAGCTCCTCTGCGGCGCGCGGCGCCATGCGGTCGAATACCCGCACGCCGAGCCACGTCACGCCGGCGAGGATCGCGAGCGGCACGAGCATGAGCGCGGGCGAGCCGAGCGCCTCGCTCAGGGGCATCGCGCCCGTCAGCAGATGGCGTGACTCCTGGATGAGCGCCGCGAGCGGGTTGAGCAGCGCGATCGTCGCGAGCGTCTCGGAGCGTCCGATGACGGCCTCGATCGGATAGAGGATCGGGGTGCCGTAGAAGAGCACCTGCAGCACGACCTCCCAGATCGGCCGGATGTCGCGGTAGCGCACGTAGAGCGCGCTGAGCAGCATCGCGACGCCGGTCGCGAAGACGAGCATGAGCGCGAACGGGACGGGAAGCGCCAGCCAGGTCCAGCGCGGCTGGACGCCGCTTGCGATGACGAAGACCGCGACGACGACGAGGTTCAGCGCGAGGTTCATCGCGGCGACGAGCGCGACCGACAGCGGCACGACCGCGCGCGGGAATCCGACCTTGCGCAGCAGCGACTCGCGGTCGACCATCGACGTCACGGCGGCGCCGGTGACCTCCGCGAAGAAGAAGTAGAGGATCATCGCCAGCAGCAGGAGCACGCCGTAGTGGTCCACGCCGGCCCCCGCCTTGACGACCTCCGAGAAGACGAAGTAAACGATCCCGAACAGCAGGAGCGGGCGCAGCAGCGACCAGAGGTAGCCGAGCGCCGAGCCGTAGAAGCGGACCTTCCAGTCGGTCGCGGCGAGCGTCCGCGCGAGATTCCAGAAGCGGCGCGGGTCGCCTCCGCCGGCGGATGGGCCACGCACGCGGTAGGCGGGCAGCGGCGCCGAGCTCACGGGGGCGCTCCGACGCGTGCGCGGGCCGACTGCGCGCCTTCGGTGCCGACCTGCAGCGGGAGCGACACGCGGCCCGGAGCGGCGAACCAGCGCACGCCCTCCTGCACGAGCGCGAGCTCGAGGTGATGCGTCCCCGCCTGCGCGGGGGCGATCGCGCGGCAGCCGAGCAGCGCTCGCTGCCCGGGCGCGATCCGCCACGGCGGAGCGCGCGCGCGCCGCGGCTCGCCGTCCTCGCCGTTCCAGCGCCATGCGAGGTGGACCGCAGCCGTCGCCGGCGCGCCGATCGCGACGCCGGCGTCGTTGCGCACCCAGGCCGTGAGGTGGATCGCCTCGCCGGGCGCGGGCGCCTCGTTCCAGATCCGGTCGACCGTGAGCGTCAGGCCGGCCTCCTCGCCGACCGGGGGCGCGGCGAGCACGTCGCTGCGCCCGAAGGCGGGCGCGCCCTGGACGTGCTGGCCTGCGACGAAGTGACGCCGCGCCGATCCCGCGTCCAGCGACGCTCCGGCGAGCGGGCGGCGCACGAAGAACGCGTTCGTGCCCGTCGCCTCGCAGTGCACGAGCGCGTAGCCGAGCCTGCGCGCCAGCGCGGCGAACGCCTGCAGCGAGGCGCCGTAGCGGGCGCTGCCGTCCCAGCGGTGATCGCGGTCGTGCGGCAGGCGCCAGTCAAGCCACGGCCCGAGGTGCGGGTTGTACTCGACGATGACGACGCTGGGCCGCAGCCCGCCGGAGGCGAGCGCCCGCCAGATCCACCAGTCGTTGCCGTCGACGTCGATGACGAGGACGTCTGCGTGCTCGTCGGCGCCCGCTTCGCGCAGCAGTGCGACGGCGTTGGAGCGGTCCACGAACGCCTCGACGACCTCGACGGAGCGTCCCGCCGCGAGCTCGCGTGCGGCGGCGGCAGCGGCAGGATCGCCCTCGACCCAGACCCCGCTCCAGCCGTCCTCTAGCAGCGCGCGGGTGCAGTTCTGACGCCCGTCGGATGCGCCGATCTCGACGAACGTGCGTCGCTGCGCCCCGATCCGGCGCGCGATCTCCGCGATGACGCCGTCCTCGCCGTTCTGCGAGAAGCGCGAGCACTCCAAGCGCCGCAGGCCGCTCGCGCCGCGTTCGCGTGACAGCCGTTCGGAGCGCGCGGCTCGCGCGACCGCACGGCGGGTGCGCTCCGGCGCCGGGGCGCGCACCGGCCGCGCCCGGGCGCGCCGGAAGCGCGCCTCGACGAGCGCCTGCGTCAGCGGGTTCACAGGGCCGCCCGCTCGGGGGTCGTGTCGCCGGCACGCTCGGCACGGTTGATCTGGAAGGCGTGCGGCACGTCGACCATCCCGCCGCCGTGCGCGCCCGTGATGACGACCGAGCTGGCCTTCTCGCGAACGGCCATGATCCGGCGCCCGCTGCCGGGGTACGTGACCTGCGGCGTGATGTCGTAGCGGCCAGGCGCGAACCAGTTGTCGAAGCTCACCCAGACCTCGATCAGATCGCCCGCTGCGAACCTGCCGGTGGCGGGTTGCTGGGTCGCGCTGCTGACCGCGAACACGGGCTCGCCGCGGCCGTCGGTGAGCCTGATCTCGAAGACGGGATCGGTCGCCGCGCGCGCGAAGCGCACGCGCATGCAGATCGCGACCGAGCCGCCCTGCGCGACGGTCCCGCGGCGGCACGCGGTGTCCTGCATGAAGGCGTCGATGATGTGGGCGCCGTCGTCGGCCTCGCCCGCCGGCAGCTCCTGCCGCGTCGCCGCATCGGCACGCAGGCCGAAGTTCACGTTCGTATAGCGCTGCGCGATCTCGCGCGAGTCGCCGATCGCGACCGCGACGCCGCGCTCCAGCAGCATCGCGCGATCGCAGAAGCGCTGGACCTGGTCCATGTCGTGCGTGACGAGGAGGATCGTCCGGCCCTCGTCGCGCGACCGGTTCAGCACGTCGTAGCACTTCTGCTGGAAGGCGGCGTCGCCGACGGCGAGCACCTCGTCGATGAGCAGCAGGTCGGCGTCGACGTGGACCATGACGCTGAACGCGAGCCGCACCTGCATGCCCGAGGAGTAGTTCTTGAGCTTCATCTCGGCGAACTCGTGCAGCTCGGCGAAGTCCATGATCGCGCCGTAGCGCTCGCGCGCCTCGCTGGGGTCCAGGCCGAGCATGACGGCGTTGATCAGCACGTTGTCGTGCGCGGTGAGGTCGGGGTTGAACCCGACGCCGAGCTCGATGAACGGCGCCATCCGCCCGCGCAGCCACATCTCGCCGGCGTCGGCCTGGTAGATGCCGGCGAGGCACTTCATCAGCGTGCTCTTGCCCGAGCCGTTGCGTCCGACGATCCCGAACACCTCGCCGCGACGGACGTCGAAGCTCACGTCCTGCAGCGCATGCAGGACGTCGAAGCGCTGGCGGCGAGTCGGATGCAGCACCTGCTCCTTGAGCGTCGAGACGCGCTCCAGCGGGAGCCGGAAGTCCTTCGTAACGCCCTCGGCCTGGACCGCGACGTCGTCTGCGGGCGGTGCGCTCACCGGCTAAGGGTAGTGTCAACCATGGCGCCGGCTGCCCGCGCGGACGCACCGCGCAGCGGCTGAAGGGTAGCCTCGCGCAGGATGGCAGAACCCCCGCAGGCGGCCTCGCTGCCGCTCGGCGTCAACCTTGCCGGGTACCTCGACGCGACCGCCGGCGTCGGTGAGTCGGCGCGCAATGTCGCGGCCGCGCTGGAGGCCGTGGGCGTGGCGCTGGCACCGCTGCCGCTGAGCAGCCGCGACGCTCCGCGCACGGCGCCGGTCGCAGCGGGCGACGCGACGCACCCGATCACGCTCGTCTGCGCCAACCCCGACGGCATGACCGGCGCTCGCGACGAGCTCGGCGCCGGCGCCTTCGAGGGACGGCACGTCATCGGCCTGTGGTGGTGGGAGGTGTCGGCGCTGCCCGAGCGCTGGCTGCGCGCCTTCGACCTCGTCGACGAGGTGTGGGCGGGATCGCGCTTCGTCGCCGACGTGTTCGGCGCCGTCGCTCCCGTGCCGGTCGTGCACGTGCCGATCGCGGTACGCGAACCCGTCGCCTCGGACAAGGGCCGCGCCGAGCTCGGGCTGCCGGCCGACGCGTTCCTCTTCGGCTTCGTCTACGACTACGCGAGCGTCGCGGCGCGCAAGAACCCGCTCGGGCTGATCGAGGCCTTTGCGCGCGCGTTCGCGGCCGGCGGGCGTGGCGGCGACGACGGCGTCGCGCTCGTGCTCAAGACGCTCGGCGGCGACCGCCACCCCGAGGAGCACGGCGCCGTGCTCGCCGCCGCCGCCGGGGACGAACGCGTGACGGTCGTCGACGATCATCGCTCCACGGAGGACAAGAACGCGCTCATCCGTGAGCTGGACTGCTACGTCTCGCTGCACCGCTCCGAGGGCTTTGGTCTGACGATCGCCGAGGCGATGCTGCTCGGCACGCCCGTCGTCGCGACGGACTACGGCGGCTCGCGCGACATCGCCACGCCGTTCAACGCGCTGCTCGTCGACGCGCGCGCGGTCGCGATCGGGCCCGGCCACGCGCCCTATCCCGAACGCGGCGAGTGGGCCGAGCCCGACCTCGACCACGCGGCGGCGCAGATGCGCGCCGCGCGCGCCGATCCGGCCGCGGGCCGCGCCCGCGCGCTGCGCGCCCGCGCCGACGTCGTCGCCCGCCACGCGCCCGCGGCCGCCGGCCGCGCGATGGCCGATCGGCTCGCGCGCGTGCTGTCGCTGCCGTTCGACGGCGCCGGCGCGACGACCGGCCTGGACCTCGAGGGCGTGCGCGCGCGGATGGCGACCGGCCCGCAGGCCGCGCCGGGTCGCGACGCGGGCGCCCGCGGCGCCGTGCGCGACGCCGCGCTGCGCGCGATGCGCCCGTACACCGTCCACCAGCGGCTCGTCGACGAGGAGCTGCTGCGCGCGCTGCAGTCGCTCGACGAGCGCGTGCGCGGGCTCGCGGCGGGCCAGCAGGCGCTGGCCGCGGAGCTTGCCCGCCTGCGACGCGAGGATGATGCGTAGATGGTCTACTCCACCGCCGAGGCACGCCGGGACCTGCTCGACGCCGTCGCCGACGCGATCGACGATCTCGCGCGGGCGCTGGCGGCGCTTGGCGCCGCCTACGAGCTGCTCGACGAGCACAAGGCCGACGAGCTCGAGCAGTCGCTCTTCGGCCCGGTCCAGGCCGCGTACGGCCGTGCGCGGCGCACGCACAGCCAGTTCGCCGCCCGCCACGCGCTCGCCGGCCGCACGTTCACGACGCCGATGCCGGGCGCGCCCTCGGGCGGGTTGAAGGGCTACGTCGACGACACGGTCGCGGCCGTCACGAGCGCCGACGCGACGCTCGCGACGCTGCAGGACTCGATGATGCCGATCGAGGTCGGCGACGCCGAGCTGCGCGCCGGCCTTGCGAGCGTCCGCGAGCTCGTCGCCGAAGTGCCGCAGCGCGCGCGGGCGCTGTAGCGGACGTTCGGGCGCTGATCGCTGTGGCACCATCGGAACTGGTGAAGAGCGCTCCACAGCTCGCCTCGCTGGGCGTCAACGCCGTCGGCTACCTGCGCGGCGGCCTCGGCCTCGGCCAGGCGGCGCGGCTGTACGTGCAGGCGCTGCACAGCGCCGGCGTGCCCGTTCGCACGACGACCGTCGACGTCAACCTGCCCGACGTCGTCGGTCCCGACGGTCGCCGCGCGCAGATCAAGACGACGGACTTCGCCGACATGCACGTCGCGGGCGAGCTGCCGTTCAACCTCATCTGCGTCAACGCGCCCGAGCTGCCCGCCTTCCACGCCGAGCTCGGCGAGGAGTTCTTCGAGGATCGCTACACGATCGGCGTCTGGGCCTGGGAGGTCGACATCGTCCCGCCGAGCTGGGACCGCGCGTTCGGGCTCGTCGACGAGATCTGGGTCTACAGCCGCTACGTCGAGGAGATCCTCAGCCACGTCTCGCCGGTGCCGGTCGTTCGCGTGCCGCTGCCGATCGTCGCGCCGGCGGCGGGCGGCGACCTGACGGGCCTGCAGCTCGGGGACGCGTTCACGTTCCTGTTCCTCTTCGATTTCTACTCGACGCTCGCGCGCAAGAACCCGCTCGGCCTCGTCGAGGCGTTCCGCCGGGCGTTCGAGCCCGGCGAGGGGCCGCAGCTCGTCCTCAAGAGCCACAACGGCGACTTCAAGCCCGAGCGCCTCGCGAGCCTGATGGACGCGATCGGGGACCGGCCCGACATCCGCGTCGTCGACCGCTTCCTGTCGGACTCCGACATGGCTGCGCTCATGCGCCGCGCCGACTGCTACGTCTCGCTGCACCGCGCCGAGGGCTTCGGCCTGACGCTGGGCGAGACGATGGCGCTCGCCAAGCCGGTGATCGCCACCGGCTTCAGCGCGAACCTCGACTTCATGACCGCCGAGAACTCCTATCTCGTGCGCCACCGCGAGACGCAGGTCGGTCCGGAGGGGGAGAACTACCCCGCCCACGGCACCTGGGCCGAGCCCGACGTCGACCATGCCGCCGAGCTCATGCGCCACGTCTGGGAGCACCAGGACGAGGCGCGCGAGCGCGGCGCCCGCGCCCGCCGCGAGATCGCCGAGCACTTCTCGCTCGAGGCGGTCGGCGAGGCGGCGCGCGCACGCCTCAAGCGCCTGGCGGGCGTGCGGCGCCACAGCGCGGGCGCAAACGGCGTCGGCGGCTGGTCGGCGGGCGATCCCGGCCTGCCGCCCGAGACCTACATCGGCCTCGCCGAGCTCAAGCTCACCTACGACCCGGTGCGCGACGCGCGTGAGCGCGGCGGCGCGAAGGGCGCGGCGCGGCGCGCCGCCCTGCAGGCGATGCGCCCGTACACGCACCATCAGGACGAGCTCAACCGCTCGCTCGTCGGCGCGCTGCAGGAGGCCAACGAGCGCATCGAGGACATCCTCCTCGAGACCCAGCGCCTGCAGATCCAGCTGCGCAAGATCTCGGGCGCGATGGGCGACAGCGACCTGCAGCTCCTGCTCGAGGGGCTGCGCGCGCGGCCGGCCTCGACGCATCCCGCGATCTCGCGCACGGACGAGCACGGCCGCCGCGTGCTGCGCTTCGAGGGCGCCTGCAGCGAAGCGGCGACCTACCGCGGCTTCGAGGACATCTTCCGCGGCGACGAGCGCGCCGTGCGCGAGCAGCAGGCGGCCTACGTCGAGCTCTTCGCGGACGCCGGGGCGCGGTCGGTGCTCGACCTCGGCTGCGGCCGCGGCGAGTTCCTCGATGCGCTCGTCGCGCGCGGCATCGATGCACGCGGCGCGGACATGGACGAGAGCATGGTCGCGCGCTGCCTGGAAAAGGGCCTCGACGTCACGCTCGCCGACGCGGCGACGTACCTGCGCGGCCTCGACGACGGCTCGGTCCCGGGGATGTTCGCCGCGCAGGTCGTCGAGCACCTGGACGCCGATCAGCTCAGCGAGCTGCTCGAGCTCATGCAGCGCAAGCTCGCCCCCGGCGGCCTTGCGATCATGGAGACCGTCAACCCCCACAACCCGGCGGCGCTGAAGGCCTTCTGGACCGACACGACGCACCACCACCCGCTCTTTCCGGAGGTTCTGCTCGCGTTCTGCCGCCTGACCGGCTTCGATTCCGGCGAGGTGCGCTTCCCGGCGCAGAGCGGCAACTTCGACGCCGACGTGTACTCCAACCGCGACTACGCGGTGCTCGCGCGCAACGCGGCGTAGCGGAGCAGGCTCCCGGTCGTGGCTACTCGCCTGCCGAGGTGGCCCGGCGCGCCGGCGAGGACCCCAGGCGCCCGGCGGCCCATAGCCCGACGGCCAGGACGATCGCCAGCACGACAGGCACCGCCAGGCTCACGGACAGCGTCGTCGACGCACCTTGGTCGTCGACGACCAGCCGGCGGCCCAGCGCCACCTCGGTGTTCGTGATGAACGCGGCTCCGCACACAAGCAGGGTCACGATGAACGCGGCGGCCATGCCGCGGCCCAGGGCGACGTTGAAGGGGATGCGACGTGTCATCCCTCGGTTCTACCCCGAGCGCTTGGCCTAGAACGCCAGCTCGCCGGCGATCTCGCGCAGCGTCGGCGCCTCGACGTCGCGCTGGGACACGAGCAGCGCCATGTCCTGCGGCCAGCCGATGTCGACGTCGGGGTCGTCGTAGCGAAAGCCGCGCTCGACCGCCGGGTCGTAGTACGAGGAGCACTTGTACGTCACGTCGGCGATCTCCGACAGCACACAGAAGCCGTGTGCGAAGCCGATCGGGATGTAGAGCTGGCGCGCGCCGGCGTCGTCGAGCTCGACGGCCTCCCACTCGCGGTACGTCGGCGAGGCGCGGCGCAGGTCGACGACGACGTCGAGGATCGTCCCGCGCGCGCAGCGCACGAGCTTCGCCTGCCCCGCGCCGATCGAGAAGTGCATCCCGCGCAGGACGCCGCGCCCGGAGCGCGAGTGGTTGTCCTGCACGAACGCCTCGTCGATGCCGTGCTCGGCCCAGACGTTCGCACGGTAGCTCTCCAGGAAGAACCCGCGCGGATCGCCATGGACTGCGGGCTCGAGCAGCAGCGGGCCGTCAAGCCGTGTGTCGATCACCCTCATGGCCGATCAATGTAGATGGTTCAAACGGCCATCTACCGTGTCGCCGATGGACGAAGCCCGCCGCCGGCCGCCGCCACGCCGGGATCGCCGAGAACCCGCCGCGCGAGGAGCTCGAGGCGCAGCCGGCGGCGTCCGCGGCCTAAGCTTCTACGCCGATGCAGGCTCGCTTCACCCTCAGCCCCGAGCGCTACGCCCTCGTCGCGCGCGTCGCGCTCGGGATGCTCACGCTGATCGTGCTCACCGGCGCCGCCGTGCGCGTCACGGGCTCGGGCCTCGGCTGCCCGACGTGGCCGAAGTGCACCTCCACCTCGCTGTACACCGAGCTTCAGCTGCACGGCGTCATCGAGTTCGGCAACCGCATGCTGACGTCGGTCGTCGGCTTCGCGGCGTTCGCCGCGTTCGCCGGCGCGATTCGCCGCCGGCCGTTTCGCAAGGACCTCGTGGTGCTGTCGGCGATGCTGCCGCTCGGCGTCGTCGCGCAGGCCGTGCTCGGCGGCTTCACCGTGCTCTACGACCTCGCGCCCGGCTTCGTCATGAGCCACTACCTGCTGTCGATGCTGATCCTCGTCGCCTGCGTCACGCTGGACTGGCGCGCGCACCACGAGCCCGGCGAGCTCGCCGCGGCGGGCCCCGCCGACCGGCTGCTCACGCGCGGTGCCTGGGCGCTGATCCCGCTCGGCGCGATCACCATCTTCGCCGGGACGGCGGCGACCGCCGCGGGACCGCACGCCGGCGGCGCCGGCACCGGCGACGTCATCAAGCGGCTGGACTTCAAGGGCTCCGAGACGCTGCGCTTCGTCGTCGAGCAGCACGCGCGCCTGGCGACGCTGCTCGGCGTCGTCGCGGTCGTGCTGTGGATCCTCGCGCGCCGTCGCGGCGTGACGAGCGAGGGCCGCATGCCGCTGACGGTGCTCTGCGTCCTGCTCGCGCTGCAGGGCGTCATCGGCGGGGTGCAGTACCAGCTCGAGCTGCCGGCCGAGATCGTCTGGGTGCACGTCACGCTCGCGGCGACGACGTGGCTGGCGATCCTCTGGACGGTCGTCGCCGCGGGCCGGCTCCAGGCGCGGGCGCTGCCCGCCCCGGGCGGCAGCGGCGAGGCCGCGCCGGCGCGCTAACGCGGCGGGGTGCCGGATCAGAGCGCGGCGAACGCCTCGCGAACGTCTGCAACCGCTCGCATGTCGCGGCCGACGAGTTGGCGGTCGAGGCGCTTGCGCTCGCGTACGGCGATCTTCGATCCGGTGCTCTTGGCGATGTGCAGTGCTTTCATGCCCTCGGCTGCGGCGCGGTCGGACTCGCCGGCCGCAGCGGCCCCAGCGCCCGCGCCAAGAAGGCTCCGACGGCTGATGGGCTCCACGTCTTCCCTCACTTCGGTGGGGTGCTGAGCCTCCCAGCGTAGCGAGAGCTGCAAGCCAAGAGACCGCGCGAAGCCGACGATCTCATCGACGGTCAGTCGGCGTTTCCCCAGCTCGATTCGGCTCAGGGTGGATTGGCTGACGTTGAGCCAGTCGGCCATGACGGACTGCGGAAGCGGATGCCCATGGAAGGGGTGCGAACGGTAGACCCGGACAACATGTCCCAGGTCGCCGCTGGCGAGCGCAGCGGCCATCTGGGCCGTCTGCCAGAAGTCGGACGGAACCCCCGGCGCCGTATCCCGGCTTCGCTGGCCCACGCAGGCTGCCCAGAACCCGGCGTCGTTGTCACTAGCCACTGGGCCGCCACAGCGGCAGAGGAGTACGGGTGGGGACGCGCGTACCGCGAAGGTAGGCTCGTGTGTGCGCGCGTCCACGTCACGATAGGACGCGACCACCGCCTTGGCCTCACTCCCGCGGAGCGCCGCCGCTACGTGGTCGCGCGGTTCGTAGAGCGCTTGGATCCCGCCCTCTGCAGCGAACTGTCCGCCCTCGTGCGCCGTCGGGGATTGGCAGCGAAGCGTCTTGCCGAAGCCCTGGAGCCGATCGAAGTCGTCCTCGATGACCCTCACTGGGACGTACGCCGACACGTCGGCGCTCGTGAAGCTGGCGGTGGAGGAGCCTAAGACGCGAGCGCTGCGCCTCGAGCTGGATCGATGGGACGCGGTGGCGACGAGCGTGATCACCGAGATCGAACTCGCTCGCGTGGTCGCCCGAGCGCGCGAGCGCGGCGCCACGACACTTGACGACATCGCAGTGTGGACGATCACGCCGCGCTACTCGAACTCGAACTGACTGCGGAGATCCGCCGAACAGCCGCGGTCCTGCGACCGACCACCGTGCGCTCGCTCGATGCCATCCATGTCGCCACCGCAGCATCTCTGGGAGATGATCTCGCCGGCCTGCTGACGTACGACCTGCGCATGCAGCAAGCGGTCTCGGCTCTCGGGCTCGCCGTGGTTGCGCCTCGCTGAGCTTCGATGGCGCCGCTCATGCGCCAGCGCCGCGACACCCCGGCAACCCCGGCCCACAGGTTCGACACCGCCTCGCCCGTTCGACTCGAGCGCCGATCACCGTGAGCGTCGTGAAGGGCGTCGCAGCGCTGATAAGATTGAGCCGAGCAGGCCACGCCCGCGTCTACGTGTCCAGCGTCGATCACGACGCGTCACGGTGCTCGCGTAGATCTGCCGCGGTTGCACACAGCGATCTTCGTGCATGCATCGGATGTCACAGGCGCGTGGACGTGTCCGCAAGGCGGCTGCGACGCCCTCCCCGCGACCTCCGCAGGGAACTATCGGCGCTCCGGTGCGCTCTAGCCTCAACGCAGCATGCGCCGCGTCCTGATCGTCGCCGCCGTCGTCGCCACCACGCTGGCGGGCGCCGTCACGGCGCTTGCAACCTTCGGTCTCGAGCGCCGGCTCGATGTCGGCACCGTGCGCCTGTCGGTCGATCCCGCCCACGACGGCGCGCTGGACCTCTACGTCCCGCTCGTCGACTGGGGGGTGCGCTTCCCGGTCGTGCGGCTGCCGGTGCGCATCAACGTCGACGTGCGCGCCGTCGACCGCGATGCGGTCGTCGCGCTCGCCGAGGACGGCCGGCTCGACGCGGCGGCCGTGCGCGCGCAGGCACGCGACGCGCTCGTGTACTACCTGCGCCTCGCGATCCTCGTGTCCGTCCTCGCTGGCCTCGCGTTGGGCGTGCTCGTCGCGTTCGCGGTTCGTGGCGGCCGTGGCCCGCGCCTGCGGGTGACGCTGCCGGTCGCCGCCGGTACGTCGCTTGCGATCGGGGTCGCGCTCGTCGTCCTGCTGCCGCCGCGCTCGAACGTCGACAGCCCGCAGTACTACGCCAACGGTCCCGAGGTGCCGACCGCGCTGCGCGCGCTCGAGTCGCTCGGCGCCTCCTCGAAGACGCTCGACGACGAGATCGACGAGCAGCTCGTCGGCATCGCGCGGTTCGTCAACGCGCCCGCGGGCCGCCCCCCGCTCGCCAACAGCCTGCCGCGGCTGACGGTCGCGTCGGACCTGCACAACAACGTCATCGCGCTGCCCGCGCTCGAGCGCGCCGCTCGCGGCGGCCTGCTGCTGTTCGACGGTGACCTCACCGATCGCGGCTCGCCGGTCGAGCAGACGCTCGTGCTGCGCGTCGCGCGCGCCGGTACGCGGCTCGTCTTCGTCTCGGGCAACCACGATTCCGACGTGCTCGAGCGCAAGCTCGCACGGACCGGGGCGATCGTGCTCACGCGCAGCGGCCGCCTGGGCGGCGACGGATCGACCGACGGTCGCATCGTCACCCGTGTCGGTGACCTGCGGATCGCCGGCTACGACGACCCGCTCAAGCGCCTCGCACGCGATCGCTACCGCGACAACGGGGCCGTCTACTCGCGCGCGGAGCAGGAGCGCTTCGCCGCCTGGCTCCAGGCGCTGCGCGGCAAGGTCGACGTCGTGATGGTTCACGCGCCGGCGCTTGCGCAGCTCGCGCTGAAGGCGCTGCGCGAGGAGCCCCCGGCGGCCCCGCTGCTGCTCATCGAGGGCCACACGCACAAGGCGGCGCTCGAGCGGATCGGGACCGTCTCGGTGCTCAACGCGGGCTCGGTCGGCGGCGGCGGGACGGGCAACCTGACCGAGGCCGGCGGCGACATCGGGCTTGCGCGCGTGACCTACACCAGCCTGCCGGCCTTCGTCCCGCGCGCGGCCGACCTCGTCCAGATCGACCCCGGCGAAGGCGAGGCGCAGGCCCGCCGCGTGCGCCTGGACCCGGCGGCCGATCCGCAACCTTGACCGGGGTAGGCGGGTTGGGTGATCCATGCGCCGAACGCTCCTCATCTCGCTCCTCGCCCTGCTCACGCTCGTGCCCGCCTCGGTCGCAGCCGCCCGCAGCGCCGTGCGCGTGGGCGTTGCCGACCAGAGCCCGGCGATGTTCGACTCGCCCTACTTCAAGCAGCTCAAGGTCAAGCGCACGCGCTACTTCGTCGCCTCCGACGTCATGCAGGACGCCGCCGAGCGCGCGAAGGCGCGCGCGTTCGTGACGGCCGCGCGCAACGCCGGCGTGTCGACGTTGCTGCACATCTCGACGACCGACCTGCGAAACAAGCGCGGCAGGATCGTCTCCCCCGCGACCTACCGCCGCAACGTCGCCAGGATCGTCGCCTACTTCCGCCCGCTCGGCGTGCGCGACTTCGGCGCCTGGAACGAGGTCAACCACAAGTCGCAGGAGACGTGGAACCACGTCGGCAACGCCGTCTCGTACTTCAAGAGCATGTACACGGCGGTGCGCCGCCGCTGCCCGACGTGCGGGGTCGTCGGCCTGGATCTGCTCGACCAGGCCGGCGTCGACCGCTACATCCGCAGCTTCTACGCGCGCATGAGCCGCAGGTGGCGCACGCGCCTGAAGGTCGTCGGGATCCACAACTACTCCGACGTCAACCGCAACCGCTCGACCGGCACTGCGAAGATCATCAACACGACGCGCCGCTACAACCGCCGTACGAAGTTCTGGTTCACCGAGACCGGCGCCGTGGCGAGCTTCGGCGGCTCATTCCCGTTCTCCGAGAGGCGCCAGGCGGCGCGGATGAAGAACATGTTCACGTACGCCAGCCGCTACCGCTCGCGTGGCGTCGAGCGGGTGTACGAGTACAACTTCTTCGGCCTGACGAACGCGACGTACTGCTCGACCGCGTGCCCGTTCGACGCCGGGCTCGTCCGTTCGGACGGGACGCCGCGGCCGGTGTTCGCGGTCTTCAAGTCCAAGCTCGCCGCCTACTCGCGCTGAGGGCGGCGCGGGGCGGGTGGGTGACCCGCTATTCCGGCGGCGCGTCGACGAGCGGCAGCAGCGCGCCGAGGCCGGAGATCTCGAGCACGCGCTCGATCTGGCGCGGCCCGCGCCAGATCCACAGGTCGATGCCGGACTCCCGGGCGCGCGTGTTCGCCTGCGCGAGCGCGCGCAGCCCGGTGGAGTCCATGAACGTCAGCTCACGCAGGTCGAGCACGATCTCGGACGCCGATTGCGCCGTCGCATCGGCGATCGCCTGCTCGAGTTCGGGGGTGGTGGCGATGTCGAGCTCGCCGCACGGCGCGATGCGCATCGAGCGGCCGTTGCGGACGATCCGCAGATCGAAGGACGGGATGGTCATCGCCGGCGCCGATTGTAACTACAGGCCAGGGGGGTGGCGGGCGACGAACCCGCCGCTCGGGCGCATCTGCGACTGCCAGCGCGAGCCCGTCGAGCGCGTCCCGCTCGTGTCGAAGCGAACTCCCGCGACGACGAGGAAGACGTGGCCCGGATTCGTGTAGATCGTGACCCACTTGCCGGGGCCTGCGGCGCCCCAGCCCATCAGCCGCCCGGAGTCCAGCGGCCCGTTCAGCAGCCCGGCATTGGCGAGCGCGAAGGAGACCGAGCCCGAGCAGTCATAGCCCTTGTCGAGCCACTTGCCGTGGCCGCCGCCCCACAGGTAGGGCGTCCGCGCGATCTGGTTGCCGGCCTCGATGATGTCGTGCACCGCCTGGGGTGTCTCGATCGGCGGCAGCGCGATGCCGTTCTTGAGGACCTCGGCGTCGGAGATCGCCGCATCGTCGGTCGGCCCGTTGCCCCGCTTCTTGCCGGCCTTCGACAGCGGGGCGGAGGCGCCGCTGGGCGTGGGCTGGTCGCTTGCCTGTTCGGTGGGCAGGTTCGCGTAGTCGGCGCTCTCGCCGGCGATCGGCTCGATCGCCTTCGCGTGCGGGTTGCGCGTCGGCAGCGGCTCGATCACAGCGTTCGCGCTCGCGCCTTCCCCGCTGGAAGCACTCGAACCGCCGCACGCCGGCAGCGCGACCGCGCTTGCCACGACGACCAACAACCTAAACAGCACCGAGGGACGACGGAGCACCCGGCGCAGTATGCCGATGATGCCACGCTCGTGATCCAGGTTTGGACGAACGGACGAGTGAGCAAACGGGGGTTGATGGAGTGCGACGACCCCGCCGCTGTCCGCCAGCAATTGGAGCTTTTGCGGATCGAGCATCAGCTTGCGGTCTCGATCGGGCTCGACGCCGACCCCGAGTACATGGCGGATCTCGAGCGCCAGCTCGAGATCTGGGAGGCCGCGTGGGTCGGCGCTGCCGTCACGCAGCTGGCCGTCAAGCGGGCTGAGCTGCGCGGCCGCTCCCAGGGCTGAGGCCCGCCCGCACGTTCGCGTCGCGCTGCGCGTGAAAGCCGCGCAGGCGCAGCGAGTTGACGACGACGAAGACGCTCGATGCGGCCATCGCCACGCCGGCGATCATCGGGTTCAGCAGGCCCGCGGCGGCGAGCGGCAAGGCCGCGACGTTGTAGGCGAACGCCCAGAAGAGGTTGACCTTGATCGTCCGTAGCGTGCGCCGCGACAGGCGCAGCGCGTCGGCGGCGAGCCGCAGGTCGCCGGTCACGAGCGTGATGTCGGACGCCTCGATCGCGACGTCGGTGCCGGTCCCGATCGCCATCCCGAGATCGGCCTGCGCGAGCGCGGGGGCATCGTTGACGCCGTCGCCGACCATTGCGACGACGCGGCCTTCCGCCTGCAGGCGCCTGACGACGTCCGCCTTCTCGCCGGGCAGCACATCGGCGATGACGTCGTCGACGCCGATCCGCTGCGCCACGGAACGGGCCGTCGTCGCGTTGTCGCCCGTCAGCAGGATCGTGTGCAGCCCCAGCGCGTGCAGCTGGGCAACGGCCTCGCGCGAGCAGGGCTTGACCCTGTCGGCGACGACGAACAGCGCCTGCGCGGCGCCGTCCCAGCTTGCCGCGATCGCCGTGCGGCCCTCGGCCTCGGCGACGACGCGCGCTCGCTCGAGCTCGGGCGGCAGCGCGAGCGACGGATCGGCGCTCTCGAGCAGCGCCGGGCGCCCGGCGATGATCGCGCGCCCGGCGACCGTGCCCTGCACGCCGAGGCCCGGGTGGTTGGCGAAGTCCTCGACCGCGGCCGGCGCGGACTCGAGCTCGCGGGCGGCGGCGGCGATCGCGCGGCCGATCGGGTGCTCGGAGCCGTTCTGCAGCGCGCCGACGAGCCACAGCGCCTGCGCCTCGCTGACGCCCTCGGCGACGTCGATCGACTGCAGGCTCATCCTCCCGGTCGTCGCCGTGCCGGTCTTGTCGATGACGATCGTGTCCACGCGGCGCGTCGACTCGAGGATCTCCGGCCCGCGGATCAGCACGCCGAGCTGTGCGCCGCGGCCGGTGCCGACGAGCAGCGCGGTCGGCGTCGCGAGCCCGAGCGCGCACGGGCAAGCGATGATCAGCACGGCGACCGACGCCGCGAACGCGAGGCCCGTGTCGCCGGCACCGAGCCAGAAGCCGAGCGTCGCCGCCGCGATCGCCAGCACGACCGGGACGAAGACCGCCGCGATGCGGTCGGCGAGCCGCTGCACCGGCGCCTTGCCCGACTGCGCGTCGGTGACGAGCCGGCCGATCTGCGCGAGCGCCGTATCGGCGCCGACACGCGTCGCGCGCACGATCAGCAGCCCGCCGCCGGTGTTGACCGTGGCGCCGGTGACGGCTTCGCCGGGATGCACGTCGATCGGCACGCTCTCACCGGTCAGCAGCGAGCGGTCGATCGCCGAGATGCCCTTGTAGACGATGCCGTCCGTCGCGACCTTCTCACCGGGGCGAACGACGAAGCGGTGGTCGACCTTCAGCTGCTCGATCGGGATGCGGTGCTCGACGCCGTCGGCGTCGAGGATCGAGACGTCCTTGGCGCCGAGCTCGAGCAGCGCGCGCAGCGCCGCGCCCGCGCTGCGCTTCGCGCGCGCCTCGAACCAGCGGCCGGCGAGCAGGAACGTGACGACGACGCCGACGGCCTCGAAGTACACGTCGCCGGCGGGCCCGCCGCGCTCGGGCAGCAGCGTCAGCGGATGGCGCATGCCCGGCTCGCCGGCGCCGAGGAACAGCAGCGACACCACCGACCACGACCACGCGGCGATCGTGCCGATCGAGATCAGCGTGTCCATCGTCACCGTGCCGTGGCGCAGGTTCATCCACGCCGCGCGATGAAACGGGTACGCCGCCCAGACGAGCACCGGCGTCGCGAGCTGCAGCGAGATCCACTGCCAGAAGTGAAACTGCAGCGCCGGGATCATCCCGAGCGCGACCAGCGGCAGCGAGGCGAGGGCCGCGAGCACGAGGCGCCGGCGCAGGTCGTCGACGGGGTCGTGCTGGAGGGGGGCGGCGGTCGCGGCGGTGGCGGGCAGGACCGCCTCGTAGCCGGCCTGCGCGACGGCGGCGATGATGTCCTGCGGCGTCGTCGCGGTGTCCGGCGCGAACGCCACCGAGGCCCGCTCGGTCGCGTAGTTGACGCTCGCCTCGACGCCGTCGAGGCGGTTCAGGCGCTTTTCGATCCGCGCCGCGCAGGAGGCACAGGTCATGCCGCTGATCGGCAGCTCCAGGCGCTCGCTCGAGGTCATCGCGTGACCTCATGCGTGAACGCAGCGGTGTGGACCGTGTCGCCGTGGCGGAACTGCAGGAACAGCCGGTACGTGCCGGACGCGGTCCGGCCGGTCGCGAAGGCGAGCGCGGGTGGGCCCGCCAGCGGATGCACGTGCTCGTAGGCGAGATCGCCGGCGCGCAGCATGACGAGGTGGCCACGCGCGCCGAGGTAGGGCTGCAGATCGCCGACGGGCCGGCCGTCGCGGCTCACCGCGAAGCGCAACTCGCCCGCGGCGTCGCGCTCGGTCAGCGTCACGTCGTAGCCGTCGACGCGGGCGCTCGTGCTCGGGGCGGGCAGCGCCTGCGGCTCGAACCGGCCCGCGGCGAAGAGATCGGCCCCGACGGTCTGGCGGGCCCCGACGGTCTGGAAGTCCGCAAACGCGTGGTAGACGCCCGCGGCGGGCAGGGTGATGCGCGCCGTCCAGGCGCCGCGTGCGTCCTGCGTCGGATGCAGGTGCTGGAAGCGACGCAGGTCGCGGCGCACGACGATGAGGTGCATGCGCCGGCCCTGCTCGGTCTCGAACGCGCGCAACGTCGCGCCGTGCGCGTCGACGATCCGAAAGGTGAGCGTGCCGGCGGCGCCGGCGGTCAGCGTCGTGCTGTCGGCAACGAAGCGAAGGCCGTCGTCGGCGGCTGCGGGCGCTTCGTGATGCGCGGCCTGCGGGGCCGCGCCGGACGTGGCGTTGTGCGCGGGCTCGCCGGCGTCGGCGGCCGGATCGATCGCGCGCCCTGCGAGCGCAGCGAGCGCGAAGATCGCGGCGAGCAGCGCCGCGAACGCGACGACGCGTACGCCGGCCGTCATGACACGAGCGTGTACCCCGCCTCGTCCACCGCCGCCTGGATCGCGCTGTCCTCGAAGGACTCGCCTGCGACGGTCAGCTGCCGGCTGTCGAGGTCGACGTCGGCGCCCTTGACGCCTTCGACCTGGAGGACCTGCTCGATGACGGACGCGCGGCAGTGCCCACAGGTCATGCCGTCGACGGTGTAGGTACGAGTTGGAAGCATCGCTGTGATCCGATCAATACGGGGAGGGGGTATGGGTGCCTTGCGGAAGGCTAGCATACCCCTCGGGGGTACTGGTACGCTGTTCTCGTGACCGAACGAGGCTACTCCGCAAGCAAGGACCAGCTGCTCACGCGCCTGCGCCGGATCGAGGGGCAGGTCCGTGGCATCGAGCGCATGGTCGTCGACGACCGCTACTGCATCGACGTGCTCACCCAGATCTCCGCCGCTCAGGCCGCGCTCGACAAGGTCGCGCTCGGCCTGCTCGACGAGCACGCGCGCACCTGTGTGCTCGGGGTCGAGGGCGACCTCCAGGCCGACCGCGCGGACGAGCTCATGGCGGCCGTCGGGCGGCTCGTCAAGCGCGGGTGACGCGCGACGGCTCCTCCCGGCGCAACCCGCGCCCCTACCCCGCGCCGGCCGCCCCGCGTACCCGCAGCGCCAGCGCCAGCTCGAACCGCGCTTCGGGGTCGTCGAGCGCGCTGCCGAACGCCTCGCGCAGCTGGTTGAGGCGGTAGCGCACGGTCTGTGGGTGGATCTCCAGGGTGCGCGCGGTCTCGTCGACGCGGCCCTGGCAGTCCAGCCAGGCACGCAGGGTCTCCGCCAGGCGGGCGCGGGAGCCGGCGCGCAGCTCGGCGAGCGGTGCCAGGCACGCGTCCGCGAGCTCGCACGCGAGCACCGTGTCGGCGTGCAGGACGAGCGCCGCGGCGTGCTCCTCGGCGACGACGAGGTCTTCGCCGGGCAGCAGGCCCAGCGCGCGCAGGTCCAGCGCGCGCCGGGCTCGTGCGGCGCTGCGCGGGCACCCGGCAAGCGCGACCGTCGGGCCGAGCGCCGCCGACAGCCCGGCGACCGCCTGCGCGACCTGCTTCCGGCGAGTCGTGCCGGCGTCCGGATCCGCGACGAACGCGAGCGAGCGCTGCGCGCGGCCGTCCGCCGAGACGCCGTCGGGGCGCTCGAGAGGGGCCGCGACCGCGCCCGGCCCGAGCCGGCTCGCCAGGCGCTCGGAGTCGATCCCCTCGACGACGAGCGCCGCCATCCGAGCCGGCGGTCGCCAGGCCGCGCGCACCGCCGCCGCGCGCACGTCCTCGGGTGCGGCGGGCGGATCGGCGGCGAGCAGGAACACGAGCCGCGCGCGGCGGCGCTGGCGCTCGCCCGCGGCCTCTGACTGCTCGGCGGCGTAGCCCGCGATCGACTCGCCCGAGATCTCGTCGATGTAGGCGAAGATCGCCTCGCCGAGGCGGTACAGCGTCGGCGGCTCGAGGTCCGCCCGCACGCCGGCCTCGACGAAGCGCCGCCATGCGATCTGCGCCCCCACACGGTAGGCGGCGAGCAGCGCGTTGAGGGTTCGGCCCTCGCGCATCTCGAGGCGTCCGAGCTCGAAGTAGATGCGCCGGTCGCGCTCGCTCACCGCCGCCGGCGCCTCGATCGAGTCCACGAAGCGGCCCAATGCGCGCTCGGTGCCATAGCGCACCGTCACGCCGAGGCGCCCCTCCAGCGGCCGCGAGTAGTCGGGCACCTCGACGCCGATCGCGCGGATCGTCTCCGCGGCGAGCTCCGGGAGAACCGGGCGCAGAACCGTCGCAACCTCGGGGGGGATTCCTTGCACTTGTGAACAACCTACAGTTTTCCGTGCGGCCAGCCGCAGAAATCCGACAAGAAACGCGATACCTCAGTGCGTAGCCTCAAAGCCATGCCAAAGCTCCTCCGCTACGCCAACCTCGGCGCCGTCGTCCTTCCCTTCATCGCGTTCCTGCTTGCAGTCGTCCTGCTGTGGAACAAGGCCGTCGGCGCAATCGACCTGGCGATCCTCATCGTCATGTACCTCGTCACCGGCCTGGGCATCACCGTCGGATACCACCGGCTGCTCACGCACCGCGCGTTCTCGGTCAGCAAGCCGGTCGAATACGCCTTCGCGATCGCCGGCTCGATGGCGGTCGAGGGTCCCCCGATCGCGTGGGTCGCCGACCACCGCCTGCACCACGCCCACACCGACGTCGAGGGCGACCCGCACAGCCCCCACGTCGGCCACGGCTCCGGCCTCAAAGGCCTGTGGCACGCCCACTCCGGATGGCTCATGAAGACGCAGGGCAGCGCCGAGTTTCGCAAGTACGCCCCCGACCTTTGCGAGGACAAGGGGATGCGCTGGATCAGCCGCAACCACCTGTCGTTCATCGGCCTCAGCCTGCTGATCCCGTTCGCCGCCGGCTTCGTCCTGCATGGCTTCTCGCTCACCGCCGCCCTCTGGACGCTGCTGTGGGCCGGCTTCGTGCGGATCTTCTTCATCCACCACGTGACGTGGTCGATCAACTCCGTCTGCCACTTCTTCGGGCGCCGGCGCTTCGACGTCGAGGACAAGTCGACGAACGTCGCCTGGCTCGCGCTCGTGACGTTCGGTGAGTCCTGGCACCACAACCACCACGCGTTCCCGCGCTCGGCGCGGCAGGGGCTCGGGCGCTTCGAGCTCGACCCGTCGGCGATGTTCATCTGGGGCCTGGAGAAGATCGGGATCGCCAAGAACGTCGTGCGGATCACGCCCGAGCGCCAGCGCGAGAAGCTCGCCAGCGCGACCGCCGCGAAGTCCACCGCGGCCGCCTGAGCCGCAGGCCGATCCGACGCGCGCTCGGCGCGTTCCCGTAGCGTTGGCACGATGGACGCACCGGACGGCGACGGCGACGGCGAGCAGCTCGAGCTCACGCTCGGCCCGCTCTACCTCGTCGTCGTCGACGACCGGGTGAGCGGGCCGCTCACCGGCCGCCCCACCCGCACGTACCGCTCGCCCGCGCAGACGCTTGACGACGCGCGCTGCCTCGCCGCGCTCCTGCTGGACCGCGGCGGCGAGCTCGAGGGCGAGGGCCCGTGGCGCCGCCCGCTGGCCGGTGGGCAGCGCTATGTCGCGATCGTCCTCGCGCCGGCCGGGCGTCTCGTGGGCTAGCGCTAGCGCGGTCAGCGCCCCCGGCGAACGCTCAAGCGCGCCGGCAGCGCACCTGGTAGATCGACGTGAAGCCCGACTGAAAGCCGCTGCGGGCCGCGCGCAGGTACAGCCGCCACACCCGCATCCGCTCGGCCCCCGCGAGCCGCTCACCCTCGGCCGCATGGGCATCCAGCCGCGCCGCCCAATGCCCGAGCGTGCGCGCGTAGTGCTGGGCGAAGCCCTCGACGTGCTCGCAGACCAAGCCCGCGCGCTCGAGCGCGAGCACCACCCGCGAGAGGTGCATCGGGGCCGCATCGGGGAACACGTAGCGCTCCGAGAAGCTGCCGGCCTCGGCCTCGCCGTGGCGCAGGCGCGCGATGCCGTGGTTCAGCAGGCGCCCGCCCGGCGCGAGCAGGCCGACGAGGGTCGCGGCGTAGCTGTCCAGCTGCGCCGCGCCGACGTGCTCGACCATCCCGATGCTCGCGATCGCGTCGAAGTGCTCGCCGCGCAGCTCGCGGTAGTCGGCGACGCGGATCTCGACGCGTTCGGCGACGCCCGCCGCTGCGGCGCGCTCGCGGGCCAACGCCGCCTGCGGCTGCGACAGCGTGATGCCGACGACGTGCACGCCGTGGTGCGCCGCGGCATGGATCGGGAAGCTGCCCCAGCCACAGCCGACATCGAGCACGCGCTCGCCCGCGCGCAGCGCGAGCTTCGTGCAGACCAGCTCGCGCTTGCGCTCCTGGGCGCGCTCGAGCGGCTCGCCGTCGCTGGACGGGTCCTCGAAGACCGCGCACGAGTACGTCATCGAGTCGTCCAGGAACAGCGCGAAGAAGTCGTTGGAGACGTCGTAGTGGTGGCGCACCGCGCGGGCGTCGCGGGCGACGCTGTGGCGCCGGCCACGCGGGCGCAGCTCGATCGCCGGCGGGGGCGGCGGGCGCATGAGCCCGGCGGCACGCAGGCCGCCGAGCAGCAGCCGGCGCCGCGTGGCGCCGTCGATCGACGGCGGCTTCCAGTCGCTCAGCAGCCCGAGCACCGCATCGACGTCGTCGACCTCGAGCTCACCCGAGACGTAGGCCCGGCTGAGGCCGAGCTGGCCCGGCGCGAGCAGCGCGTGCGCGACGGCGCGCGGCGAGCGGGCGCTGAAGACCGGGCCGTTGCCGGAGGTCGACGGCAGCGCGCTGCCGTCCCAGAAGCGAAGCTCGAACGGCCGCTCCGGCAGCGCGGAGGCGAGCTCGGCGCGCAGCGGCTGCGTCGTGGAACCGAGCCCCATCGTCACGCGGTAGGTTGGCGCCCATGCGGATGCGCGCGGCGGTCTTGGAGGAGTTCGGTCAGCCCCTCGTCGTGCAGGAGCTCGACCTCGCGGAGCCCAAGCCGGGCGAGGTGCTCGTGCGCGTCGTCGCCTGCGGCGTCTGCCACACCGACATGTACACCGCCTCCGGCGTGGACCCCTCCGGCTACGCGCCGACCGTCCTCGGCCACGAGGGCGCGGGCGTCGTGGAGGCGGTCGGCGAGGGCGCCGGCTCGCTGGCGGTCGGCGACCACGTCGTGACGCTGTTCTCGACGCAGTGCCGCGAATGCGTGCACTGCGTGAGCCCGAAGACGAACATCTGCCTCGCGATCCGCGACCAGCAGGGCAAGGGCTACCTGCCCGACGGCACGACGCGCCTGTCGCGTGACGGGGAGCCGATCCGCCACTTCATGGGCACGTCGACGTTCGCCGAGTACACGGTGATGCCGGAGATCGCGCTCGCCAAGGTCTCGCCCGAGGCGCCGCTCGATCGCGCCTGCCTGTTCGCGTGTGGACTTTCGACCGGGCTCGGCGCGGCGATGTTCACCGCCAAGGTCGAGGCCGGCGCGACGTGCGTCGTCTTCGGGGCGGGGTTGGTCGGGCTCGGCGCCGTCGCCGGCTGTCGCCTGCAGGGTGCCGAGCGGGTCGTCTGCGTCGACCTCTCCGAGGAGCGCCTCGAGATGGCGCGCCACCAGGGCGCCACCGACACGCTGATCGGCGGGGCGGACACGGTGCAGGCGATCCTCGACATGACCGGCGGCTTCGGTGCCGACTACACGATCGAGGCGACCGGCAACGTGGCCGTCATGCGCCAGGCGGTCGAGTCGGCACGGATGGGCTGGGGCCTGGCGACGATGTGCGGCGTCGCCGGCAAGGGCGAGACGCTCGACATCATCCCGCGCCTGCTGATCAGCGGCCGCCGCGTCGCGGGCTCCTCGTTCGGCGGCGTCAAGGGCCGCGATCAGGTACCGCTGCTCGTGCAGCGCTACCTCGACGGCGACATCGACGTCGACGCCTTCCTCTCGCACCGGATCACGCTGGACGAGGTCAACGAGGGCTTCGAGCGCATGGAGGCCCAGGACGGCATTCGCAGCGTGATCGACTTCGGCTGAGGGGCCGCGAGGCGCTATGACGGAGCGCGAATCTCGACGCGCCCATCGTTGACGCGCGCCTCGTAGACCGGCTGCGGATACGCGGACGGACCGCGCTCGAGCGCGCCGTCCGCGAGGCGAAAGCGCGTCCCGTGTAGCGGGCAGGCGATGCAGTCGCCGTCGAGCTCGCCCTCGTGCAGCATGCCGCCGCGGTGCGCGCAGCGGTCGGCGAGCGCGTGGATCGTGCCGTTGCGCTTGACGATCACGACCTCGAGGTCGCCGACGAGCGCGTGCGCCGGGCGGTTCTCGACGAGCATGCTCGCGTCGAGCGCAGGGGTCCAGTCCGCCGGCCCCTCGACGAACAGCGTCTGGTTGACGCCGACGCCGCGTGCGAAGGCGAGGTCGCCGCCGAGCCAGCCGCCGGCGCCCATCGCGCCCGCGCCGGCGAGCCCGAGCAGCACGCCGCTCGCGTGCGCGCCGCGCCGGCGGGCGGCGAACGACGCGCCGTAGAGCAGCGCCGCGGTGCCGTTGGCCGCCGCGTGCACGATGCCGATCCGGCGGACCGCGTCGTCGGCGGGCTCGCTGTCGGCCCAGTCCGACCAGCCCGTCCACGCCGTCGGCGCGGCGGCGGCGAGCCCGACGCCGATCAGCCGCTGCGCGGCCGGCCGGCTCGCGCGGCCGCCGAAGAGGTCCAGCAGCGTCGCGCTCGTCCATGTCCCGATCGGAACGTCGGTCAGCAGCGGGTGCAGGGCGTGGCCGATCCACGTGCCGCTGAGGACGTCCTTGAGCCCTCCGCCCGCCGGCAGCAGGTTGCGGATCTGCTTGCCGATCACCTTGGCCGGCGCGTCGATCGCGTCGATCGCGCCGATTCGCTCGCTGAGGGCGTGGGGTAGCGCTCGTCTCATGTGGCACGAGGGTGCCCGGCAGCACGGCTCCCAAACACCGTATTGCGGTATCTCGGTCGGACGCCCGCCGCCGCGTACGCTGGCGGCCGTGAGGACGATCAGCGACGACGAGCGCCGCGCCCGCCTGGCGCTGCGCCACGGCCTCGTGTCAGGGGGCCCGGGCCGCCGACGTGACGACGCTCGCCGGCAGGCTCGCGGGCCTGCACGCGACGGATCCCGCGAGCGTCTTCCTCGCCGCCCGCGCGCGCCTGGACGGCACGCCGGTCGACGCGATCGAGGACGCGCTCTACGGCGCTCGCTCGCTCGTGCGGATCCTCGGCATGCGGCGCACGATGTTCGTCGTGCCGGCGCTGAGCGCGAAGATCGCCGTCGCGCAGGACAAGTCCTACGGCGCCGTGCAGGGCGTCTCTACGAAGGTCCTGTTCCTGCTCGCCGCCGACGGGCGGATCGTCCGCGGTCGCCCACTCGGCTCGTGGACGAGCACGCTGTATCGCTGGGCGCCGCTGGATGCGTGGCTGCCCGGTGGCATCGTCGAGCTCGAGACGGCCGCGCGCGCGGTGCTCGCGGAGGCGCAGCGGCTGCAGGAGTGGGTTGGCGACGCCCGCGTGACGCCACGCTTTCGCACGCCACTCGAGCGCGAGCTGTGCAGCTGACGTGACCGCCGGGACGCGGACGCCGCGCGCGCTCGTTCGCGGCATGATGTCGGCCGTACACGATGAGCGCCGACGCCGTCATCCGCCCCGTCAATGCCGCCGACAGCCGCGCGTGCTTCGCGATCTTCCGCCGCTCCCTGACCGATCTGCTGACGCGCCTGGGGTACCGCGCGTCCGAGGCTCTGACGCCGGACGTCGATGCGCTCTGGCCCGCCTACGACCGGCTCTTCGACCACCTCGCGGCGACGTTCGCGCAGTGGTGGATCGCCGAGGACGCCGCGGACGGCAGACCGCTGGGCTACGCGCGCTCGGTGCAACGCGGCCAGACCGTCGAGCTCACGGAGTTCTTCGTGGTGCCGGGCGCGCGCGTGGCGGGCCTCGGCCGGGCGCTGCTCGAGCGCGCCTTCGCGCCAGGCATCGGCGAGCACCGCACGATCATCGCGACCGTCGACGCACCCGCAGTCGGGCTATACCTGCGATTCGGCGTCGCCCACCAGAGCACCGGGGTCGACGTCACGGGCACCCCGCGCGCGGTCGCGCCGCCCGCGGACTACGACGTCGCGCCGGCGACGCTCGCGGAGGTGCTTGCGCTCGAAGGCGAGTTGCTCGGCCACGCACGCGAGCCCGACGTCCGGTTCATGCTCGCCGACCGCGCGGGCGCGGTCCTGCGCCATGGCGGTCGCCCGGTCGCCTACGCCTTCGAGCCCAACGCGTTCGGGTACGCGGGGCCGGTTGGGGCGCTCGCGCCCGAGCACCTGCCGGCCGCGCTCGCGCACCTCGAGCGCGCCGCCCACGCCGCCGGCCTGGAGCGCTTGGACCTCACGCTGCCGCTCAGCGCCCACACCGCGGTGGACTGGCTGATCGGCGAGCGCGGGTTTCGGATCGATCCCTTCTATTGCCTGTTTCTCGCCGATGCGCCATGGGCGAAACTCGACCGCTATCTGCCGTTCAACCCCTGCTTCATCCTGTGACGATCCTGTGACGGCGGGCGCGTTCACCAGAAAGCGGCGCGTGCCAGCGGGGCGCCGACGGCGCGCATGCGCCATCATGAGCCGTCAATGGCGCCAGTCGAAATACGCGGCCTCTCCAAGAGGTTCCGCCACGTCCGCGCCGTCAACGACCTGAGCTTCGACGTCGAGGCCGGGCGCGTGACCGGCTTTCTCGGCCCCAACGGCGCCGGCAAGAGCACGACGCTGCGTGCGCTGCTCGGGCTCGTGCGCCCGACCGCGGGAACCGCGACGTTCGGCGGGCGCCGCTACGAGGAACTCGACCGCCCGAGCACGCAGGTCGGGGCGGTGCTCGAGGACGCCTCCTTTCATCCCGGTCGGACCGCGCGCAACCACCTACGCGTACTTGCAGTGACCGGCGATCACCCGTTCGAGCGCGTCGAGACCGTGCTCGACACCGTCGGCCTGACACAGGCCGCCGACCGCCGCGTCGGCGGCTACTCGATGGGCATGCGCCAGCGGCTCGGCATCGCCGCCGCGCTGCTCGGCGACCCCGAGGTCCTGATCCTCGACGAGCCGACGAACGGTCTCGATCCGCCGGGCATCGCCTGGATGCGCGGGATGCTGCGCGAGCAGGCCACCCGCGGCCGCGCGGTGCTCGTCTCCAGCCACCTGCTCGCCGAGGTCGCCCAGTCCGTCGACGACGTGGTCGTCATCGCCAAGGGCGAGATGCGTGCGCAGGGAACGCTCGCGCAGGTGCTCGGCGGCGACGAGGGCCTCGCGACGGCGGTGCGCTCGCAGGACGACGAGCGGCTGGCGCGCGCGCTGCAGGGCGCGGGCCATACGGTGCAGCGCGACGACGACGGGCTGCTCGTCCCGGGCGCGAGCCCCGAGCAGGTCGGCGTCGTGGCGGGCGACGCGGGCGTCTACCTCGTCGGCCTCGCGCCGAAGGCGCGCTCGCTCGAGCAGGCGTTCATGGCGCTGACGGCGGACGCGGCATGACCTCGCTGCTGCGCGCCGAGCTGCTGAAGCTGCGCACGACGCGGACGTTCGCGGCACTCGTCGGCGCCGCGCTGGCGCTGTCGCTGCTCGTCGTCGTGCTGACCGCCCTGCTGACAGACGAGTTCAGGGGCAACGACGTGCGCAACCTGTTCCTCGCCGACTTCACGGGCCTGTTCATCATGCTGCTCGGCGTGATGGGGATGGCGGGCGAATGGCGCCACAAGACGATCACGGGGACCATCCTCGCCGCACCCGACCGGCTGCGCCTGCTCGCCGCCAAGATGCTGTCGTATGCGGCGGCCGGCGCGGTGCTGTCGCTGATCGTGACGCTCACGATCATGCTCGTCGGCACGATCATCCTGTCGGTCCGCGGCTTCGACACCGCCGCCATCTCCGATCTCGTCGACGTGCTCTGGCGCAACCTCCTCGTCGCCGGCCTCGTCGGGGCGCTCGGCGTCGGCATCGGCGCGGTCGTCCGCAACCAGGTCGTCGCGATCATCGCCGTGCTCGTCCTCGGCTTCGTGCTCGAGCCCGCGCTCTTCGGCCTGGCGCCCGACGTCGCGCGCTTCGGGCCGACGCAGGGCGCGCCGGCCGGGATCGTGGACGCCAACCCGTTCGGCGATTCCGACGACAACACGCTGCTCGCTCCCGGCGTCGCCGTGCTCGTCATGTTCGGCTGGATCGGGGGGTTCTTCGCGGCGGCGGCCGCGCGGCTGCGCGGCGGCGACCTCGTCTGACCAGGTCAGGCACGCAGCCCATCCGGTTGAGGGTGGCAAACGACGGATCGGCGCAGTACCCTCGCGCGCATGCCGATCAAGATGAGCGGTCGCTATGAGGAAGGCTCCGACAAGGATCGGGCGCACAAGCTGCTCAAGGAGTTCGAGATCGAGGTCGACCACGTGTACAGCGTCGACCTGCAGGCGTCCGGGATGGAAGAGATCACCTTCACCTGGAACGGCAGGGCGCAGACCGCCTTCGTCCAGCACGGGCGCGTCGAGCACGTCATGGACGGCTGGGACGTGCTGCCGCCCAAGCCGGTCGAAGGCATCTGGCGCGGGGGCTACTGAGCGACGCCTGAGCTGTGAGCAGCTCTTCGCAGGTTCAGAGCGCGACCTGGATGCTCGTGAGCCTGACCTTGCTTGGCACCGTCCCGCCAGCGCCGTTTCACAGGCTCTTTGCCGGGGGTGCTAGCGGGTGCTAGCAGGGTGCTAGCAATCGCTAGCACCCCGAACAAAGAGCGTGTGCGGATGTCCCGCTACACGCTCTCCGCGTCGAGCGGGCGCTTGGCGGCGGCGTCCAGCAGCTCTGGTGGTGACGCTCCCGCGCGTGCGACGGTCCGGGCCGCGACGGCGGCGGCGAAGCGCGCGGCCTCGACGGCGAGCTCGTGGCGCTCGAGGTCGGCGGCCCAGGCCGTGCGAGACCCACCAGGCGAGGAAGGCCCCGCCGAAGGCGCCGCCGGCGCCGTCGATGACGAGGTCGTACAGCGCCTCACCGCCGACGAGGATCGGTGCCGTCATCGCGTCGCCGCCGCCAGCTCGCCCGGGACGCGCTCGACGAGCGTGGGGCAACCTTGGAGCTGTCGGACGTCGCTCCTGCGCGTGCAGGGGCAGGACGGATGTCGTGCGCCCGGGCGCGGCGAAACCCCGCCGCGCGGCGCGTCCTCTAGACTCCATGTTCAACGTCGGGCATTCCGTCCGGCGAAGTAGTGCCAGCGTTCGTAGTTGTTGCCTTCAGCATCTCCCGCGTTTCGCAGCACCACAGACCCCCCGGGAGGGAACACATGGCAACCGGAACCGTCAAATGGTTCAACGACGACAAGGGCTTTGGCTTCATCACGCCCGACGACCAGACCAAGGATTTGTTCGTCCATCACTCCGCGATCGCCGGCGCCGGCTTCAAGTCGCTCGCCGAAGGCGCGAAGGTCTCGTACGAGGCGGAGCAGGGCCCCAAGGGCCCGAGCGCCGCGAACGTGCAGACGCTCTGACCGTCGGCGTGTAGTCGCACACGAACGGCCCGCCATCTGGCGGGCCGTTCTGCGTGTACGCCGGGCATGACCAGTCGCTCGGGGGTGCGAGTCCCCTGCGGGTCCTGCTCACGGCCGGACCGCGGACCGACCTCGACGCGCTCGGTTCGCCGTCCAACGTCCACGTCGAGCGCTGGGTGCCGCAGGCCGACGTCTTCGGCCACGCGAGCGTCGTCGTCTGTCACGGCGGCTCCGGCACGACGCTCGGGGCGCTCGCCGCGGGGCTCCCGCTCGTCGTCGTGCCGCTCTTCGCCGACCAACCCCGCCGGGGTTGTCCAGGCACTGGCCGTCGATTGACGCGGTGTCCACAAATACGGTCCACCGGGCATGCGGCGAAATGTTTGGTGATTTGCGCGTGATGGGTTACGTTTCGCCCAGAGCGGAGGATCTGCATCTCGCGTGGGGCGGAATGCATCCTTCGTCTTGTCCCTGGGGGGTTGACGCATCATCTCTACTTGCCTGCCGGTGAGGGCAGCAGCATGAACCTCGCGATATCGATGTGGTGGACGGTCGGTTGGGTGGTCGGCGCCGTCGTGGTCCTCCTCGTGGCGGCGCTCCTTCTCACCATCACCGCCCTCGCCCGGAAGGTCGACGGCGTGGCGCAGAACCTCGTGAGCGATCTCGACTCGATCGCGCACAAGACGCGGCCGCTGCAGGACGTGGGCGCGACGAACATCGCCGTGCGGACGATCACCCGCTGCCTGCGCAGCGCGCGTGGCGAGGCGCCGGTGCTCGACAAGTACCGGACCTCACCGGGGTGGCGAGAATGAGCGTGCTGGCCGTTGGGACGGCCGTCGCCGTCCTCGCCCTGATCGGCCTCGCGATCGGGCTGATCGTGCTCTTCGTCGTGATCTGGCTGCTCAACGACGTGCTCGCTCCGCTGCGACGGACCCAGAACGACGTGCAGGTGGCGCTGACCGCGCCGATGCTCGAGCGCGGCGTCCAGGGGACCGACCAGCTGGGGACGACGCGCCGGCTCGCCGAGTCGGTCCCCGACCTGGCGCTCGCCTACCTGCAGAAGCTCTCGCTACCGGCCAGGAGCGAGGCCCCCGCTGCTCAGACCGCGGCGCCTGCCCCCCCGGCCGCCCCCGCTCCGGGACCTGCCCCCGCCCCAGGACCTGCACAGACCGACCCCGACGACGCGCGGCTGCCCGCGTGGAAGAGGTATCGCGGATGAGGTTTCAGACCATTGTCGCGCTGTCCGAGAACCAGTCCGCGTGGGTGACCACGCTCGTGGCCGGGTTCGTCGTGCTCCTCGTCGTCATCGCACTGCTCGAGGCGCTGCGGCGCTCCGTTGTGGCGCTCAACGAGAACATCTGGCGGACGTGGGTGAACGGCAAGGCGGTCGTCAGCAATACCGCCACGACGTATCTGCTGAAGAACACGCGCGACTCGGGCGACGAACTCGTCGAGGAGCTTGGCAATCATGGGTAGTGATAGGAGCGACCGATGAACACCGTCCTGATCGTCGTGACACTGGTCGAGGTCCTGCTTCTCGTGCTCGTGCTCGCCGGATACCTGCTGGCAATCACGGCGACCCTGAACAAGATCGCGTCGACCGCCGCGCTGATCCGGATCGGCGTGCACGCGATCGACGAGCAGGTTCGCCCGATCGAGTCCGAGGTGCGTGGCATCAACGGCGCGCTGCAGAAGGTCGCCACCGCGCTGACCAACGTCACGCGCTGACCCTACGGGCAACCGATCCGGGGGGAGCCCGGCGCGCACGTTGTCCCTGCCGGCGAGCCGCGGGCTCCCACCGGCGCTCCGAACGGTGACTCGCGCAGCCATGCGGTGAGCTCCTCGGCGGTGCACGGCCGGCTGAAGAAGTACCCCTGAGCGCTGTCGCATCCGTACTCGGCCAGCATGTCGAGGACGACCTCGTCCTCGGCGCCCTCGGCGACGACCGTCAGGCCGAGGTTGTGGGCGAGGTCGATCGTCGAGCGCGCGATCACCGCGTCGCCCGGGGCGGAGGCGAGCTCCGTGACGAAGGACCGATCGATCTTGATCTCGT
>Ga0136617_10000534_pt1 | contig 32130 bp, 32 predicted proteins | sample AntDrymUQ3222106_2_FD_129672 | JGI IMG/M metagenome (GOLD analysis project Ga0136617, IMG submission 129672) | Polar desert sand microbial communities from Dry Valleys, Antarctica - metaG UQ322 (21.06) | ecosystem: Environmental > Terrestrial > Soil > Desert | place: Antarctica: Dry Valley... | reverse complement strand
GAATCGACCTGAACGACGATCATGACCCTTGGCTACGACCCCGCGAAAGGCAAATACGTCGGCACATTCATCGGGTCGATGATGAGCAGTCTGGATCTACGAAGGCGACGTCGACGCAACGGGAAACGTGCTGACTCTGGACAGCGAGGGTCAGAGTTTCTCAGGCGATGGCACGATCGCGAAATACAAGGACGCGATCGAGTTCAAGAGCGACGATCACCGGATCCTCGCGTCCACAACGATCGGCGATGATGGCAAGTGGCAGCAGTTCATGACGGCGCATTACCACCGAGTGGCGACGTGAAGGCCAAGGTCACTGCGAAAAAGAAAGTTGCGGATGACAAGCCGATCATGACCTTTCGCGCGAAAAACGATTGGTCGGCCTGGCTCGAGAGGGAGGGAAGCGCGTCAGTCGGGGTTTGGATCCGCCTGGCGAAGAAAGCGTCGGGTATCGAGTCGATAGCGTATGACGAGGCCGTCGAAGCGGCGCTGTGCCACGGATGGATCGACGGGCAGGGGAGGAGCGACGACGAAAACTGGTGGCTGCAGAAATTCACTCCGCGTGGAAAGCGAAGCATCTGGTCGAAGCGAAACAGGGAGAAGGTCGCAGCCCTGACCAAGAACGGTGAGATGGGAGCCTGCCGGTCTCGCTGAAGTCGACCGCGCGAAGGCGGACGGGCGGTGGGACGCGGCGTATGACTCACCGAAGCAGATGAGCGTGCCGGATGACTTCGAGAGCGCGCTGACAGGGAATGCGCGCGCCAAGAAGTTCTTCCTCGAGCTTGACAGTCAGAATCGCTACGCCATTCTGTTCCGCGTCAACACGGCGAAGAAACCGGAAACGCGCGCGAAGCGCATCGAGAAATTCGTCTCTATGCTGGCGCTGCACGAGAAAATTTATCCGTAATGTCTGATCGGCCAAGGCTGTTGCCCATTTTCCTGCTGTGGGCGCGTGCCTGCCGACGGACGTGCCGACATCGCCGTCGTCGAAACGGACGGCATCAGTATCTGGCTGGCGAGCGGGACCGGCTTTGCTCAAGCACCGATCTCTCCGGTTTCGATTCCCGGAGCTACCGAGATTGCAGCGGGAGACGTGGATGGTGATCGAGCGCTGGATGTGGCGGTCGGACCGTGGAATGGCGAGGAGGTGACGATGCTAGTCGGCAAAGGCGCAACGCTGCGGCGGGTCAAGATGTGCGGGTGACCGGAAGGGTTGTCATTTCCGCTCGTAGAAAAATTTGTCGACGGTAACGCCAGAGACCTGAATCGCTCTCCCTGCGACTCCCAAACCGAACCTCGCGTGGCCGGTGTCGGTGGGACTGTCGAACGAGGTGAGGTTGATGAAGACACCCTCCAGCCTCGCGGTCACGCCGTTGGCATAAACCATCGTAGCAGTCAGTAGGGCGCCTTCCACTCTTCCATCCCTTAGCTCGAACGTCCGCCTGACGCCGTTGTAGTCGCCGACAGGCTCCACCCCGTTTCCGTCGACCCGACCTCTGCCGTCGAGGCTGAGAGTCAGTCGAAGATCCAGAACTTCATAGTTTCCCGAATAGCTCTCAGGGTTGGCCCGTATCACCGCCTCACTCCGAATCTCCTTGTATTTCTCGCGCCTGACCCCCCTTTTCTCTCTCACCTCATGCTTGCGTTTGTTGAAGAGAGCCACAATCACCCGAGTTCTGGATCCAACGGCGGAGCTCGATGCAAGCGTCTGCTGAGCGCTTGCCTCACGTGGATTGACGCAGGCGAGCAGGAGCATCGCAGGAAGCAGAATCTTCAGGAATCGTCGCATTTTCATCTCGGCAATCATGGTGTGGTTTCGGAGTTTCCTGCCCAGCCGCCGAAGGCGCAGGCGTCGGCGAACAGGGCGCATGCTCCGGCTCATGTCAGAATGGACACGCGAAACGGAAAAAGCGTTCGGTGGATCGGACGACTCATGAATTCGCCGTGCGGTCTGCAGGGATAGGTGGATGCAGCCCGGAAACGGATCAGTACGAGATGACCAGTCGTGAAACACATTCCTGAAACGGAGAATGCACTCGTACTGAGGACGGACTTCTCGGACGAGCCCACATGGGATGCGCTTCGTGTCGCCATTCGAGAGTCTGATGGACAATTCAGAGCCTCAGTCGATTTTGTGAGTGATCGCGACTTCGACGGTACCAGCACGCAGCAGGTGCTGACTCTCCTCCGGAAAGACACCAATCACACTTTCATGTTCATCGTGGACCAAGAGACGGTGGCGCGCGACGATCGCCCGGTACTCGTGATCGATCTTTTTGTGGAGCCCGGCCGTACATTTCGCGTCATCCCTTCCGCCATGTGGAGCGGTGAAAACAGCCTCTCGCTAGCCAACATGGACTTTGCGGAATTCGCCGAGTCGGCTGACGAGGACGGGATATTTCGCGGCTTTCCGGAGGCCTGATCCTCTTGAAATTGCACACACGATCAGAGCTCGCTCAGGGCCTGCGGGCGCTCGGACTCGAGCGCGGCAACACCGTGATGGTGCACGCGTCGGTGCGCGCCGTCGGCGGGATAGCGGGCGGACCCGACGAAATCCACCTGGCGATCAAGGATGTCATTACCCCTGAAGGTTGCCTTTTCATGTACGCGGGGTGCCCGAGCTACTCCGACGAAGTCGGGCGAGGTCACCTGTCTGCCGAAGAGGAGAATGAAATCCTCGAGAAGCAGCCGGTCTTCGATGCGAGCACCGCCCGATCTGATAGGAGCAACGGAACGCTCGTGGAATTCCTGCGAACGTACCCCGGGTCGTCGGTGAATCGGCACGTCGCACGATTCGTTGCCTGGGGCAGGCACACCGAATATCTCCATTCAATCCAGCCGTGGCACTACGCTTACGGTCGCCACTCCGTACTCGACCGGTTCGTGACTCTCGACGGGAAGATTCTCCTCCTTGGCTCGGATCACGACAACGTGACGTTTCTGCACTACGCTGAGCACATCGCGGATATTCCGGACAAGCGAGTGGTGCGGTTCCAGGTCCCTCTGGAAGAAAATGGCTTACGGGTGTGGCGCGCCGCTGAGGAGTTCGATACCAGTCGCGGAGCGCACGCGAATTGGTCGGAGCAGTTCTTTGCAGAGATTGTCGACGGCTATCTCGCCGCTTCCGGTAATACTGGCGGCCTTGTGGGAGACGCACGAAGCTACCTTTTCAGTGCCCGCTCATTGCTGGAGTTTGCGCTGCCCGTCATGAAGTCCGTTGCCGGGTGTCCAGAGTGATTCGCGATTCCCACGGCGGCGCGATTGCCGGAGCGGTCGTGACCCCGACCGTGCTACAGTCTCCTACTCCGACGGACGCTACTTGCTCGGCGACGTAGTGGAATGGCGGCTTTAGTCCGACAACAGAGTTGTCACGAATCGCGCGCCCGCCTGTTCCCCCTTGATGATTCCCTCGCTGAGTAGCGCGATCGATACACGGAGGGCTTCGGCCGCGGTCAGATCGTTCGACGAAGAGTTCGTACTGCTTTTCAAGTCGAACTATCAACGCATATACCGATATCTCGATCGCGTATCGAACGATCCGGATGCGGCTGAGGACCTGGCGCAGGAAACATTCGTGCGCCTGTACCGGCGAGGTTCGATGCCCGATGATCCGGCGGCCTGGCTGATCAGCGTCGGGATGAACCTGCTGCGTAACATGATGTCGTCGAGTCGGCGGCGCAGCGAATTGCTCGCCGCCAACCCGGACGCGCATGGACAATCCGCAGGCTCGCCGGCGAGCGACGCGGGAGCCCTTGGAGCGGAGGCGCGATTGCGCGTCAGGCAGACGGTGGACAGGATGACCGAGCGCGACAGGACATTGCTGTTGTTGCGCGCGGAGGGATACAGCTACCGCGAAATTGCGGCGGCGATGGAGCTGAACGCGTCGAGTGTCGGGACGCTGCTGGCGAGAGCGCAGCGTTCGTTTCGGGCGAAATACGAGGAGAGCGACAATGCACGTTGACGAGGAACAGCTACAGCGGGTGGTGGACGACGAGCTCGCCGAGGGCGCAGATGAGTGGGTCCGGGAGCACATTATTCATTGCGGACCGTGTCGGGATAGAGTCTCCAGGGCAAAGATCGAGCAGGACCAGATCTTCGCGCTGCTCGGCGATCTGGATCACGCGCGGCCGCGCGTCGAGCACACGAGGGTCATGGAGCGGGGGCGCACTCGTGACTCGAGCTGGATGCGGAAGGCCGCAGGGTTCATTGTCGCGGTAACGCTGGCGGGCGCGGCGTACGCTGCACCAGGTTCTCCGCTGCGCTCTCTGTCAGAAAGGTTGTTGAGCCGTGGCCAGGAACAAGCGAGCGGGCCCGTGGCGCCGGCGCCCATGGCGGAAATCCCCGCGCTTTCGGGCATCAGCGTTGCGCCCGGCAACCGAATCAGGATCGGTTTTGCGGCGGCGCAAGATAGCGGTGAGATCCGCATCAGATTGACCGGCGGCAGTGAGATCGAGGTGCGTGCTGTCGGGAGCGGTGCATCGTTCACGACGGGCGAGGGCACTCTCGAGGTGGAGAACACGGGTTCTCGCGCCAGCTTCGAGATTGCGATTCCGCGACACGCGCCAGAGGTGGATGTACGCGTTGGTGTGGCTCGGGTCTTCTACAAGAACGGCGATCGAATCGTGACCGATGGCACCACCACTGACACCGGCGGATACATGATGTACTTCGCTTCCGTGCAACGTTGAAAGACTGACGAACGAACGATTGAGCGACACGGCAGGCAAGAACGGGGCACATGGAAAGATCCATGTGCCCCGTTCGAGTCACTACTCGCGGCGAACTTAGCCGCGAGCACACAGCGTCAAGCGGTACGATTGCGCTCGCGCGGCCTCTTCAACCACCCGAGTTTTACCATCAGGTAGACGACGACGTCACCGGCAACGAGTGCTCCAGCCATGAGCCAGAAGTTGCCGAACGCAAGCGCTGGAACCTGGGTCAATCCCGCCGCTATCACTGCGCCGAGCAGTGCGGTGAAGAGCAGGTACGTTTCCGGCGAGGCGGTGCGAAGTGTGTCACGCATCTGTAATGGCTCCATGTTGGAATGACATAGAATGTGGCAGGGACTTGATGAAAGCTGACAAATATTCCGCGTGGCGCAATCTGATCATTTTCCCGCAAGTCGCATCAACACTCGCCGGTGTTCGCAGCGTTTCACGTCTGAAAGATGCCGGCCACGATCGAAGCTGCTGCGCCGCGTATTGCCGCCTTTTCGAAGGCGATCATACCCATCCACCATTCGGCAAGAAGGGTCGACAGGGCAGCCATTACGTCGGCTTTCATGATCGCTCGTGCGCGAGATCCGACGGAGTACGACGGGGCTCTACCCGGTGTGAGGACAACGCTCCCCAGAATTCCGGATGCGTTAGCTGACCGGTTGTACGCTGTGCCAGGGCCGTCGCTCACGCCACCCCATCCATCGAGATTGGAGTTCCAGTAGTCCGACGAGCTGATGGCGATCGAGGCGAGGCCCGAAACAGCGCCCGCTTCGTCGGGAGCGAGCGTGCTCGCCGCGGCGCTTTCAACCTGGTAGATGCTGGATTGCAGGTCGCCAAGCGACACGTCAGCGTCGAAAGCGCTCTCGATCTGACCCATGTAGCCGGACGCGGCCGCCGATATGTCAGCGCGTGGAGCGGCGGTGCCCGAAATTCCAACTGAAGCAACCATCTTCAAGTCGCCATTCGCGCCGGCATCACAGAAGCCATCGATGGTGGACAGATCATTGTATGACAGGGCGCGCCCCGACTTCCGGAAGGACTTGTGAAAGTCTTTCAAAGCAGCGGAAGCGACCCGGCACTTGTCGAGGCGTGACCGGCCCTTGTTCTTCGGCTCCCCGAGTCTGGCGTTAACGAAGGCGAGCGCGTCGGTGTGATACTGGCCCATCCAGCCGTGCTTGTCGCGAAGGTCCTGCACACGATCGGGGACGAAGACTTCGCGCTGCGATGCTTCGTGTGCTATCGACGGCGCAGTCGCGTCGCGTGTGCAGCTCACCACAGTCATTACCGATACGGCAACGGTGACCAGCGTCATCGCAGCGTATCGCAGTCTCTTTTCCATTTTCTCTCCCTTGGCTCGAAGTGAATGGGTGGATCCCATTCGGATTCGGAAGCGTAAGCGGGAGTAGCCGCGAGCCCGTCAGCGTTACTTTGCGGCTGTTAACGCATTCCCGTCGCAATCGTCGGCGGGTCGGGCATTTGACAATCCGCAGCATCGAAGCTGCGTGTATCGTTCAGCTGATCATACGCTTTGGTGCGCTTCACAACCGCAGTTGGTGGAACGACGAACATGGCTACCACAGCCTCGCCGACTTCCTGTCGTGCGCCGGTCGGCGTAAGACTCGCCGGGGCCTTGTTCAACTCCGCAATTCTTAGCAGCCATGTCTCGCAAGTGGTGGTTTCACCGGATAACTGCTCCAGCTCTCGCTCTGCCGCGGCGCCGAGTCTGCCGAGAGTGACGGCGCGGGCGCGGTTGGCGAGGGCGGCGATGTGGTTTCTCCGGTGTGGCGGCGCACTCTCGACGAAGGCGGAGATCCGCCGCATCGTCGACCGTCTCGAGTATCCCACGGCGACTGAATCAGCGGATTGACCCAGCAAAGACATTCGCAGCGTCACGAAAGCCGTGACGCGGCGGACGATTTCGCGCGCAGTCTGCATGCTCACGTGCCGATCATCTCCTTCGACAGCTTTCAGCGCGGCGACGATGGCGGCGGGGTCGTCGGTGAAATCACCGCCGTCATCGGCCCAGATGAGAGCAAGCCGGTGATCGATATTGCACAGCGCGAGCACACCAGCGCGGTCGCCCGCGACTGCCGCGATCAACGAATGCGAGACGAGAGGCGCCGCGTTCATGGAGTCGCGCCAACGGCGCAAAATCCCGTCGACAGCCTGACGGAGAATCGCGGGGCCGGGCGACAGCTGGGGAAGATCGCCAAAGGACGGTAGAATCCGAGCGACATGTCCAGCGACCTCTCCAGCCGCGATCAGTTTTTGTCTGAGTGTCGCCTGAAGCCGGATGAGTGTGTCGGCAGAAGCGGGAGGTCGCACCGCGTAGGAATGAACGGTGGCATGCGGCGAGCCCATCCTCGCGACGCGCCCGGTTCGCTGCTCCAGTCTCGCGGGTGTCCAGGGAAGGTCGAGATGAACGACAACGGAGGCATCCTGGAGATTGACCCCCTCGCTCAGCATATCCGTCGCGAGCAGCAATGAAATCGACTCGGCGCGGGGCGGTGGTTGGGCTCCGTTGGCGGCGGGCGCGAAGCGGCGGAGAGCGTCATCCCGAGAAATGACCGAGCTTGCCACGCGGCCGCCGCGGCCGGTAAGCGCGGCGACGTTGCCGGCCGATGACAGCATCGCGAACAGTGCATCAATGGTATCGGCGTATTGCGAGAATGCGACAATCTTTTCTCCGGGGTGTGCAGAGATCAGTTCCCGCAGCACCCGCGACAGTTCGATGTCTCGTGACCGTTCAGTGTTCAACCGCCCAAGAATTTCTCTCAGCCCTTTCCCGTGAACCTTGACGCAGCTCAACAGGTCAGCGTCGTGCGCGACTGCCGGGGCCATCAAAGGAGGGAAGGCCAGCTGCATGGAGTCATCCCCAAGGGTCCACGCCTCCAGCTCGCGGGCAGATGGATACACTCCTTCCTCGAGCGCATGCACGAGAGCGATCGAGCGATGCAGGCGGCGTCTCAATCCGCCGCGGAGAGCAGCATCGCTCGATGCCCACTGACGCAGCAGTGAATGGATGATCAACGCTCCGCCGTCACCGCCGCCGCGAGGAGGGGCGGGTGGCGGGAGGCCGAGTAGCAGTTCAGGGATCTGTTCGTCGGGAGTGATGTCGATCCAGAGTGGCGATGCGACATCCGGCATCCCCGCGACCGGAAGGACTGATTGGCGGTCACGACGGATGACGCACCGCGCTATCTCAGCGCGGGAAAGACTCCGGGCGCGGGCGCCAAGAAAAACGGAGAGGAGATCGATCAACTCTCGCCGCTGATTGTGGATCGGTGTAGCGGAGAGCATGAGAACCGCGATGTTCCTCGCGAGGCCCGCAATCGTTTCGTATCTGCGGGTGGCCGGATTCCTCGCGTGATGTGCTTCGTCCAGAATCACCAGATGACCGGTGTAATGCGGAACTCGCCCGCGGCTCAGCGACTCGTAGGAATGAAACTCGATTCCTCTGCCCGCCGTTGCTGCAGACGTGAGCCACATAGTGCGAAGTGCCGCAGGCGCGATGACAAGAGTTCTCGCGGTTGCGTGCGCCAGGGCCAGCGCTACGAATGTCTTCCCCATTCCGACTTCGTCGCAAAGGAGGGCGCCGCCGAATTCAGCGATGGCATCACGCAGCTGATGAACGGCGGCGAGCTGATGCGGCTGGAGTGTGACGTCTCCGACAAGAAGCTGCGCCGGCTCCAGTCCGCCTTCGTCGCTCGGCGAAGCTGACCCGCGTTGACCACCACCAGAGCCGGATTCGGCAAACCATATCGCTGCGATTGCCCGTCGCGCCTCAGTCGCCTGGACGATCCGCATGTTGCCCGCCGTGACGCGAATTCCAGCGAATGAGTGGTGCAACGTCGGAACTCTCGAGGCGAAATGCGTCGAGGATTGCTGCGGCGAGGGAGTCCGCGGGCGGCGGGAAACCGGCGAGTGCGCGTTCGCCGATTGGCGCGAGAATGGATGCGGCACGATCCCATTCGCGAGGAACAGGCACCAGCGCCATTGTCCACCCAAGATAGCGATGGTATCCACCGCGCGCGGGCTCAGCGACGAGACTGAGCCACGCGGATATCAGCGAAGAGTTGAGGAGGGTAGCGAGCGCGTACGCATCGCATGCCCGGGGACATGAAACCACGTAGCATGTGTTCAGTGGCACCGACGAGTCGCCAGCGGGAAAGACAGTCGCGCGGGGCGACAGCCCGATATCTGCCCAGGCGACGCGCGGTCGATCGCGGTTGGCGCTTTCGGTGCGAAACAAGGTCCACCATTTCGCTCCGTGGGTATCGGCGCGGGTCTCCAGGACTCGTTGCCATTGACGAAGCCAGCCAAGCGCGTGACGCGGGAGTCCCTTCAGGGGTTGCCCATCGGCGCCGTGTGTCCAGAGTATTTGCTCGTCTGTATCGCGGCGAGTCCACGCGGCGAGGTGCTCCCCGCGCGTGACGGGGCGAAGCAGCTCGCTTTCCACGGCTCCAGTCCGGTGGCCGGAGGCTATCTCAGTCAGGTCATTCGCAAGAGCGTGCGAAGCTGTCTGTTGTGTGACGACAAACGCTTCATTGCACCCGGTCTTGACGCCTAACCGCGGCCTTCCGAAGGCAGTGTCGGCCAGCATTCGTCCCGCGTTCGAGACTGCATCGAAGGCATCGCGAACAGTCGGGGGTGCAAGTATCCATGGGCTTCCCGCTGTGTCATCGAATGGTATCCGTGCGGGTGTGGTGGTCCATTCGATCGGCGTTCCCGAGTTGTGCACCACGATGCGCGCAGTCGAGGGTGGCGTGTCATATCCGGTCATGCGGGTGACGGGAAAAAACGCATCTGATCGGTGGCAGATTGCTTTCGCCGGGCGACGATGACCGAGGGGTAGACGGTGGCCTCGAACAGTTGGCCGGCGTCGGTGAGGTCGTGGATCTCCTTCAGTTCTGTCTCTCGCTGCAGGAGGCTTCTGACGCCGCCGCCGGCGAGAGATCTCCATAGTTTCGCCGGCACGATGAGAGCGACTGTTCCACCGATTCGGGTGAGCTTGGTGGACCGTTCAACGAATAGCGCGGCGAGGTCGACCTGACCGGCGAATCCGTGACTGGCTGCCGCCCGCCCGGCACCTTCCTGCCATGCGGACTCGCGGAAGACCCGATACTCGAGTCGCAGCCTCTGACGCTCCTCGACGCTCAGATTGTGTGTTCGAACCCAGGGCGGATTGCCGAGCACGATGTCGAATCCGCCGCCGGCTGCGACATCGGCGAAGTGAGTGTTGAAAGAGAAGGGAAGTGCTGAGCCCGTGGTCAAGGCCCTGTGCTGCGCGCGCACCGCAGTGAGCTGTGATCGCACGGTTCGGAGCCGGACCGTCAGCCCGGGTGTACGGTGGCGTGTGCCGAAGAGATCCCGGGAGCGAGCTGCCGCGATCAATTCCTTCCGGTTGGCGATGAGTACTTCCTGGCTGCGGAGTGTTGCGTTGATCGCGTAAGCGCGCTCGATGTCGTCAAGCGCGCGCGCCAGACTCTTCTTGCGGGGGCCGACGGCGCGGGAATAACGGAGGCGCATCCGGGATAGCCCGCCAACTCCCGGAATGTGGTGGCGCCGGTCGAAGTCCCGTCCTCTCAGCGAATCGCCTACTCTGATCTGGCGATCGATGTTGGGAAGGGCGGTAACTCGCAGTGGGTTCGTCTCCGGGTCTTCGATCGCCATGGAGAGCCACAGGCGGAGCTCGCACAGCCAGACGGCGACCGGGTTCACATCGACGCCGAAGATCGAAGCGGTAAGTACTGTTCGGCGTATGGCGTGCAGCGACCGCAGGTCACCGAGCCGCAGACGGAGCGACGAAATCTGCTCGAGTGCGTAGACGAGAAACGCCCCTGATCCACACGCGGGGTCGAGAATCCGAATCGCTTCGACCGAATGAAGCAGTCTCGACCTGTAGCGGGCGGATGGGATTTCGCCGCGAATTGCGGCCGCGGCGGCATCGCGCGTGATGTTATCCGACGTGAGGGCGCATTCGAGAGCGGAGGACGCTACCCGTTCGACGAGGCGTTGCGGCGTATAGAATGCTCCGGTTCGGCGGCGGCGGTCGCTCGCCATCAGCGACTCGAAGGATTTGCCGAGCATTTCGGGATCGATCGATGCTTCGGACCAGGAGGTAGTGTCTTCGCGGGCGGTGAATCGATAGCGGGTGAGCAGATCGCCGAAAACCGAGCCCATGGCTTCGTCGGTGAACGATGCGCGGGCGAGCTGCCGTTCGAGCGGAGAGCGGGCGAAGAGTCCGCCATTGAGGAATGGAATTCGTCCGAAGGCTTGCGCGCGTTTCGCTCTGTTGCGAGTCGCGGTGTTGAGCGTACCGAAGAACAGCGGGGTGAGTACGCGATTGTGAAACTGGCCGCCCGTCATCATGCAGTCGGCGTAGGCGTTGGCCATGAACTGGTGATCACGGTCAAGCCATCCCTTGGTTTCCAGGAAGGAAAGGAACAGGAGGCGCGACACGTACAGCAGTGCCATCTGGAAGCAGTCGTCCGGGTTGGCACAGGGATGGAGGCTGCGGGCGAGTGATTCGACCACCCGCTGGAACGCGGCGAAGAACCGCCGGCCGATGGCTTGTCTGTCGAGGATATCGAGCCATCGCAGGTGTGTCAGGACATCGGACTCAATACGGGTTGCAGCGAGGGCGCAGATAGTTTCAGCGTCGCTGTCGACAACGTGGCCGCGGTGAGTGACGAGAGCAGCGACGCGGATTGGCAGGCGGCCCTGGTGCCAGCTGGCGATCACGATCTCTCCCGACGCCTGGCGTATGCCGACCAGCAGCCAGGTCAGGTGGGTGGCAGTGGTGGACAGTTTTGATGCGACGCGGGTGATGGCGATTCGCGTCTCGAGAGCGCTATCCAGCTCGAAGGCCAGTGCGCGTAAGGATCCGGTGCCGCGGGCGATGCGCGCGTTTTGTGCGTGTGCACCGATGCCGAGTTGGTGGAATGCTGCGTGGTCGAGTGCTACCGCGCCGGGGTTGAAGCCGAGTGCTGTGAGGAGGGGGCCGGAGGATGCGACGCTGGTGATGCTGTCGAGGAGCGCGGCGGCGTCGGCGAGTGTTTGCACTCGCCGACGTTAGCCCGTTGGCTCCGGGTGAGCGCCATCGTTAGATGGCGAGTCGAAGCGAGGGCGCGCGTGTCAGTGGCAGTTTCCCGAGCCGGAGTCGGTGAAGGTGCTGCCGGCGACGGGAACGAACTGCCAGGAATAGGAGCCGGCGGACAGGGTGAGTTTGAGCACGCCGAAAGTGTTGGAGTTGAACACCTGGCTGTTCGCCTTCAGGGTGCCGAGTGCGTAGAAGCCCCTTCCGCCTGTTCCAACGACGAATTCACGAATACCGCGAGTGTTATCCGCTGCACCGGCCGGGGTTTGCGGAGCGAAGCGTTCGTAGTCGTGGTCATGTCCGCCGAGGATGACATCGGCGTTGAAGTCGTAGAGAGCCTGCCACAGTGGCTGCATGCCGGCGTTGTTGCCGTGTCCGCTTCCGGAGCTGAAGCGCGGGTGGTGCCAGTACGCGAGAGTGCAGGATATTCCGGAGTTGGCCTGGAGGTCGGCTCGGAGCCACAGCTCCTGCGCGGATCCGGCGGTGACCGGGAGGTTGCTGTTGAGGACGATGATGTGCCATTCGCCGAGGTTGTAGCTGTAGTAGCCTTTGGTGGGGTCGCCTGCGGCGGCGCCGAAGTAATTGTAGTAGCCGGTGGCGTTCGGCGTCTGGTATTCGTGGTTTCCGGCCGACGGCATGGTGCGCGATTTGTGGCGGCCCCAGGTGGGTTGGTAGCAGTTCGCGTATTCTGTGGCGCTGCCGCTTTCGTAGGCATTGTCGCCGAGAATGGCGACGGTGCCGGGGATGTTGTCGACGACTTTGGCGGTGGCTTCGTCGTTGTTGTTGTTGCAGTCGGCGATGTCACCGGCGGCGATGAGTGTGACGCCTGATGGAGGAGGAGGTGGTGGAGGTGGTGGAGGTGGTGGCGGTGGTGAAGTGACTGTAATCGCGGACGTTCCGGTTTTGCCGCTGGCGGAAGCGCTGATCGTTGCTGTGCCGGCGGCGATGCCTGTGACGAGTCCGGACGAGCTCACTGTTGCGACGGATTGGTTTGAAGACGACCAGGTGAAGGTCGAGGATGAGGGCGGCTTGGTGGTTGCGGTCAGCTGGACCGTCTGTCCGACTGAAACTGATGCACTCGATGGTGAGACAATTATGGACTTGACTCTCGTACCCCCGGCGGCTGCCTGGGCGCCAGCGACCGATGCGTCATTGATTCCAGGTTCGGTTGAGCTGGTGGGCGTCTCCTGACAACCGAAGAGCAGGGAGGCGGACAGAGTAGCGAGGACCTTGAGGCTGTGGCGCATGGAGAACCCGGGTTGGCGGAGGTTTGCGAAGAGTAATACTGAAAGCATCAATCAGCACCTTGGGATTTTGCTCGCAACACCGTCCCGCGTGCGGTCGTGCCTTGATCGAGGGAAACCATTTCGCCAGTCGGTGAGTCGAACGGGTAGACAACCGAACGACCCCCCACCGGAAGGACTGATGCTCCTGCACATCGTCACAGCGGTATGGATGGTCGGTAGCCCCTCGCCTGACTCGACCCGAGCCGGGCCTCGTCCGGAAGCGCAACCGCCCGCCGCGCGCTCATCACCCGTTCCGCGGCAATCCTTGGAATGGCGGGAAGTATCGTCTACCGAAGGAAAATTCTCGGTGACAATCCCCCAAGCGTCCAAGCCAGCGTGCAAATCACTCGCTGCTACAAGGGTGCGCTCCTCGCCTGCGACGCCTCCAGAGGCGATTGCCATCGGAACCACGTGATCCTCGCCGCGCGACGATCCAGCTCAACGTTGCGCGAGGTTCGGCTCACGCAGACGTATACGCTCTCCCCTTCCACGTCACTCTCTGACCACGCCAGACGGCGCGGGCAAAGATGTAGAACAAGGCACCCGATCCAAGCGGAAAAAGAAATGCGTAGAGCGGTGACTCGCCGATACTCCGGTAGGTAAAAGACCACCATATCAGGGTAGCAACAGTCGATATCCACGCCCACGCCACCAGTGGCGCCGGAAGTTGAAAAGCGAGTGAAGCCAGCAGCGCCATCGGCGGCAGGAGTCCGCTCAACGGCGTAGCCGGCAGCAGCAAGGGATAAAAGAATCGGCCGAGGCGTCCCATTGGCACCGAGTCGCGGCCGCCGGCGAAAACGTTCTTGCCCCAACCCTCTACGAGCTCCCCGAACGACGTATACATCCGCGTCGACAGCTGCTCCAGTCCCTCTTCCAGAACGACTTTGTTGCCGCGCGCAAAGAACTTCTGTGCCATCATGAGGTCGTCCGCTACATGCTGCCTCACAAGCCCGTGTCCTCCGGCTGCTTCATACGACTCGCGCGTTACAAACAGACATTGCCCATTCGCGATCTTGTCCGTCACGCGCGGCGAATTGGTGACACTCTCCGTTCCTCCATAACGCGTCGCCATGATTCCAAAAACCTGCGGCTGAATGATTCTTTCCCAGAAGGTGCCTAGCTCTTGGCGGCCCGCGATGGAAAGGAGGTCGGCTTTTCGTCGGGTGATGGCGTTGACGGATCGAGTCAGCAGATCGGGTGAGTGACTCGTGTCGGCATCCGCGAACAGCAGTATCTCGCCGTGTGCGTTGCGGGCACCATTGGAGCACGCCCACTGCTTGCCGAACCAGCCCTCGGGCAACGTTTCGTTCTCGATCACTCTTACCCTTGCGTCTTCCGCCGCGATGGCGCGCGCGATGTCACCAGTTGTGTCTTCAGAGTGGTCATTCACCACGATTACCTCGATGTTGGGGTATGTCGTGGTAAGAACCGACCGCACGCAACGGCCGACGTTGCGTGCTTCGTTCCGTGCGGGAATGATGACGCTGACGAGCGGGGGGTCTTTCGGAACAGCGCCGTTCTCATCGGACAGCGAGCGAGAGTTGCGAACGCGAGCCACTGTCACGATTGGCGTTATGAGCCACGGCGCCGCCGCCAGGGCGCCGAGGACAATGTCGTTCAGTTTCCTTCGACCTCTTCTTTCCGCGCGGACAACGATTCGCTGCTTTCGCCGCCGAGCGGCGTGGTGCCGCTGGTAGACGGGTTCTGCCAGCCCGGCTGTCCAACGAAAGTCATGTCCGGATCCTCTGCAGTACCGTCGCCCTGGTCACTCGCATCGGGAGCCCGAGTCGCACCCGGAGCAAAGGAATCCTCCCCCGATTCGGCCATACTTTCTTCACGGTTCGACGATGTCGGCCCCTTGGGCTTTGCGGTACTCTCGGAATTTTCGGTACCCTTGGGCTTTTCGGTACCCTCAGCGTGCGGGCGGTCCACTGGTTTCTCTTTTTTCTCCACTCTCTTCTCCGGTATGCGTTCCTTCGCGGTTCGAGGGCAATGGACATGCCATTGTTCGTGGAGTGGGGCGACGCGGCGGCTGGAGGCGGCTGCGTTGACGCTCGCGCGCCGTCTCCCTACGTTCCCGAATTCTACATGGAATCGAACTTCTTCGGAGAACTGGAGCCGCTTCGCCCGGGCGCGCGCGTGGCGCTTGTCACTCCCGCGGGAGTCGTGCGCGACCTGGCCGACCTGGAGCGGGCAGAACACAACGCAACTTCCTTCGGGTGGATCCCGGTGCGCGGCGCCAACACATCGGCGTCGAAAGGATATCTGGCCGGCTCTGACGACAAGCGGCTGCACGACCTGAACGACGCCATCGGCAGCGATGACATCGATGCGATCTGGTGCGTGCGCGGCGGTTACGGGTCGATGCGGCTCATCCCCTCGATCGACTATGCCGCGCTGCGGAAGCACCCCAGGCCAATCATTGGATTCTCCGACATCACCGCGTTGCACGCCGCAGTGCGGCGCGAATGCGACATTGTGACGTTTCACGGACCGACGGCCCGCGGCGAGCTCACCGCCTTCACTCGCCGTTCGCTGGAGTGCGCCGTAATCGATCATCGCGATTCGTGCGGAGTTGCAGCTAACGGCCGGATTCTTAGAGGCGGACGTGCGCGGGGGCGCCTTGCCGGCGGGAATCTGTCGATGGTCGCTGCTCTCCTGGGCACTCCGTGGTCGGTGGACTTCGAAGGCGCAATCCTCGTCCTCGAGGACATCGGGGAGGCAGTTTACCGGGTGGACCGGATGATGCGACAGCTGCTGCTCGCCGGGGCGCTGCAGCGATGTGCGGGGATGGTCGCCGGAGATTTCCGGCCGTTCCCGGGTGAGCTGGAAATGGATGACCTCACCGTGGACGAGGTGCTGGGAGAAGCCGCAACGATCGCGGGAATCCCATGTTTTTCGGGTGCTCCGTTCGGACATGTCGCCGACCAGTGGACGATTCCGCTGGGGGGAATGGCAGAGCTGGATGCGGACGCGCGGTCGGTCGAGGTGCTTGGTGCCGGGTGATGCCCGCGTGACAGCATCTACGGTTCAACGTCGTGTACCTGGAGAGGGCGGATGACTGAGAAGAGCTACGAGGAGCAGGTGGATGACGCGAAGACGCGCGTCACCGAGGTCACGCCGCTTCAGGCAATGACTGAGCGCAGCGCGGATACGCTGTTTCTCGACGTTCGCGAGGCGAACGAGTGGAATCTCGCCAGGATACCGGGCGCCATTCACATCCCGCTGGGTCAGGTATCGAGCAAGATCGAGGATGTGGCCACTACGGACAGGAAGATTGTTATCTACTGCGCTAGGGGAAACCGCTCCGCCCTGGCGGCGGACGCAATGATGAAATCCGGCTACACGAATGTGGCTTCCATGTCGGCCGGCATCAGAGGATGGATGGATGTGGGAGGAGAGATAGAGTCGTGATCGAGCTGGACGAATTCGAGATCCGGAGAAGTCGCGAAACCGAACCGGCTTTGATCATCAGAGGAGAGGCTCACATTCCGGCGGATCCGCGGGGCACCGTCGTGATCTGCCACGGCTTCAAGGGGTTCGCGCACTGGGCATTTTTTCCCTACCTCGCGGCGCGGCTGGCAGCCGGCGGGCTTCGTGCCATCACGTTCGACTTCTCCGGAAGCGGAATCGGTGACGACCGCGAGAATTTCACCAACCCCGATGCGTTCACCGCGAACACCTATCGCCAGGAGCTTGATGACGTGGAGGCCGTGCTGGCGAAAGCGCGCGACAGCGGATGGATGGAGGATGGTTACGGCCTGTTCGGGCACTCCCGCGGCGGCGGTGTCGCCGTCATTCGCGCGTCGATCGATAAGAATGTGAAGGCGCTGGTGACGTGGGCGGCGATCTCCAGCACCAACAGATGGACGACCGAGGCGACGGCAGAGTGGAGACGGAGCGGGTTTACGAACATCCACAATGCCCGGACCGGTCAGACGATTCCGCTCAGCGTCGCACTGCTCGATGAAGTAGAGATGTATGGCGAGTCTACTCTGAATGTGGCCGCGGCTGCCTCCCGGATCGATATGCCTTGGCTCATCATCCATGGCTCTGCCGACGAGACGGTCGCCGTGAGTGAGGGGGAGCGACTCCACCAGGCGTCGAAGGGCAGCAGCACCCTCCGCGTGATCGATGGGGCCAATCACGCGTTCGACGCGCGACATCCTCTCACCGAGACCCCGCCGGCCCTGACGACCGCAACGAGCGAAACCGTTGCCTTCTTTGCGGAGCATCTGCAGAAGCCGGGAATGTGACATCGCTGGGTGAACTCCGCGCACATCCTCGTATTGCAACGCTGATCGCGGTGCTCGACAACCGGCAGTTCATCCAGGTCGACCCCCCAGACACTCGGCGCGCCGGAGTGGCGATACTTATCAGGCTCGGAGAGGACGGCGAGCCAGAGATATTTTTCATCGAGCGCGCGATCTACGAAGGTGACCCGTGGAGCGGTCAGATCGCGTTCCCCGGAGGGCGCGAGGAGCCAGGCGATGAGACTGTCCTGGAGACCGCCGTCAGGGAGACGGCGGAGGAGATCGGCTTCGACATCCGTGACCATGGCGAAGTCATCGGGCAACTCGATGATCTCAGGCCGCAAACCGCAAGGTTGCCTGCGGTCATTGTCCGCCCCTTTGTCGCGCTGGCCGGAGATATACCGGGACCGGTACTCAGCGGGGAAGTTGCCACCTGCTTCTGGGTTCCGATGTCAGTGCTCCTCGATCGGTCGGCGTGGCGCGACACGACGGTTCATGCGGGCGGAAGGGAAATGCGCCGCATCGCGTTTCATCACGGCGGTCATGTCGTCTGGGGAATGACGGAGCGCATCCTTTCGAATCTGCTCTTGCTTCTGCGCTAACTATTGGCGTATGCTGGAGATAAGTTTGTCCTTGCGTAGAAGTTTGGACGTACTAAAATAGATTTCTGTCCGGTCCTTAACAACACTTTCGCATACTGGAATATTTTCGTGGCAACCCAAATACAACCCGCCCCTGTCCCCCTACCGCCTCCACAGCAACCCGATCCAGGATGGCGGCGAGCGCGAGTAAGCCCCTCGCTCGCGGAAGTTTACAGGACGATCCCGGTAACTGGCTCGACATGGTGGCGGAAGATCCTCGCCTTTGCGGGTCCGGGATACCTCGTCGCCGTCGGGTACATGGATCCGGGCAACTGGGCGACGGATCTCGCGGGTGGATCGCAGTTCGGTTATACGCTGCTGACAGTCATCCTCATATCCAACCTGATGGCGATCATGCTTCAGGGTCTGTCATCCAGGCTCGGCATCGTCACCGGGCGTGACCTCGCGCAGGCATGCCGGGACAACTACCCGAAGCCGGTGGTGTGGGTGCTATGGGTGTTATGCGAGATTGCCATCGCCGCCTGCGACCTCGCGGAGGTGATCGGCTCCGCCATCGCTCTCAATCTGCTCTTCGGCATTCCGTTGCCGCTCGGCATCGGCATCACGGCGCTCGATGTGCTGATTGTTCTCTATCTCCAGAACAAGGGGTTCAGGCTACTGGAGGCGCTCATCATCACTCTCGTCGGAACCATCGGTCTATGCTTCCTGTTCGAGATCATTCTCTCGAGCCCTCCAGTCGCCGACGTTCTCAGGGGTTATATACCGACGGGACAGGTAGTCGCGAATCCCGCAATGCTGTACATCGCGATGGGCATCCTTGGCGCGACTGTGATGCCGCACAACCTCTATCTGCACTCGTCCATCGTGCAGACCCGGCGCTACGAACAGAACACCGAGGGAAAGAAAGTCGCGGTGAAGTACGCCTTCATCGACTCGACGATCGCTCTCACGTTCGCGCTGTTCATCAATTCCGCGATCCTCATCGTTGCCGCGGCGACGTTTCACACCAGTGGCAACTCTAACGTCGCCGAGATCCAGGATGCCTACAAACTGCTGACCCCTCTGCTTGGCGTTGGAGCCAGCGCTGTGTTCGCGCTCGCGCTACTGGCATCGGGGCAGGCATCGACGATCACCGGCACTCTCGCGGGACAGATCGTAATGGAAGGTTTCCTCAACATCCGCCTCCGGCCATGGCTCCGACGGCTCATCACACGCAGCATCGCGATCGTACCGGCGGCGATCGTCGCGATCATTTACGGCGAGAGTGGCACTGCGAAGCTGCTGGTGCTGAGCCAGGTGATTCTGAGCATGCAGCTTTCGTTCGCGGTATTTCCGCTGGTGATGTTCACGTCGGACAAGCTCAAGATGGGCGAGTTCGTCAACCCGCTGTGGCTCAAGATCCTCGCGTATTTCGTCGCAGTGGTGATCGCTTCCCTCAATATCTGGCTGCTGGTGCAATTCTTCGGCGGAGCGTAAGCATGTACGAGAAGATCCTGGTGCCGGTGGAGAACACGCCCTACGACGACGCGATCGTCGACCATGTGCGCCAGCTGGCAAAGGTGTGCAATTCCGCGATCGTCCTGATTCACGTGGCTGATGGATGGGCTGCCCGGAACATCTCTCAGCTCGATCTTCAGGAAAGCGAGGAGATGCACAAAGACAAGGCGTACATCGAGCAGGTTGCAGCCGCACTGGAAGCCGACGGCTTCAATGCCGAAGCGCTTCTCGCGTCGGGAGATCCGGCCGCCGAGATATCGCAGGCCGCCACGCGCGAGGGCTGCGACCTGATTGCGATGTCTACCCACGGACACAAGTTCATCGGCGACATGATCCACGGCAGCGTCTCGCACGCCGTGCGGCACTCGTCGCTCGTTCCCGTACTGCTCGTTCGCGGAAATGCTCATGGCAGGAATGCCCGAAAGCAATGAAGCTGAAACGAAGCGACGCTCCTCTCGCTGGCGCACCGGCCGATGATTCGCTTACCGGCCCGGTCGAGGACTACCTGAAGGCCATCTATTCACTCGGCCGCGGTAGCGTGGCTGTGGCGACGAATGACATAGCCCAGCGGCTTGCTCTCGCGCCCGCGTCGGTGAGCGGGATGGTGCGGCGGCTGGCGGACCAGGGGCTTCTGTCGTACGAGCGCTATCGGGGAGTGACACTTACCGCCAGCGGCAGGCGTGCCGCGCTTCGGACTCTTCGCCGTCATCGCGTGATCGAAGCCTATCTGTCGGAGGCGCTGAGCTATCCATGGGACAGAGTTCACGCCGAGGCGGAACGACTAGAGCACGCGGCGTCGGATGAGCTCATCAACAGGATGGCGGAAGCGATCGGTGAGCCGCAGGTGGATCCGCACGGTGCACCGATTCCGTCGCGGGAAGGACTGATGGATGAAACCGAGTATTTCTCGCTGGCCGAGCTGGGTGAGGGATTTGGCGCGCGAGTGGTGCGCGTGAGCGATGATGATCCGGAGATGCTGCGCTACCTCGGCGAGCTCGCGATCATGCCCGGCACGGAGCTGGTAGTCGTATCGAAAGCTCCCTACGACGGGCCGATCACGTTGAGGGTAGCGCGTGAGCTGCTGTCGGTCGGACCAGCGCTGGCGGCGCAGGTGATGGTGGAGCCGCTGACCACCGACGGTCCAGCGCATTGAGCGAATCCGTCGCGACATTCATCGAGCGCTTCTACGGGCTCAGTCTCGTCGTGGTCGGATTGTCGCACATTTTTCAGCCGCGACTGTGGGCGGATTTCTTCCTGCTGCTCAAGCGTACGGGGACTGCCGCAGTCATCATCCCGATGTTCACCTTTCCGGTCGGTCTGCTGATCGTGCTGGGCCACAACATCTGGGTGGCGGACGTGGCGGTGCTGGTGACGATTGCGGGCTGGGGGATGATGTTCAAGAGCGTCACGTACGCGCTGATTCCCGGCCATGCGGACAGGATGGTTCCGGATGGCTCGCGGGCGGATCGGATGTACGTCTATGGCGGCATCGCGGCCGTTGTGCTGGGAGCGGTCATCCTCTATCAGGGCTTTGGTTTCGGACCAACCTGACTCGTCGACTTGGATCTCCCTCGGAAGAAATGCTGAGGGGGTGTGAGACCGGTGAGACCGTTGAGGGACTACACGATTTTGTTGAACCGCATCAGCGTTGATCGGTTGGTGATGGCAATTATGACTGTTGTCCCTAAATAAACGTTGTTCTCATCGGTCTCACCGGTCTCCTTTTCCCACTGCCGTTTCTTCAGACAAAGACCGGAATAAACAGGATCCGTATCCCCTGCCTCCGCGTGGGCACCGCGCTAGCTTGCGTGAGTGCTCACTTCGTTCGTCGCCGCGCTCCTCTTCATTCAGCAAACGTCACCGCGTACGATCGCGATCGATGAACGACTTGCCGCCGACGCGCGCATCGAAATCGGGGATCTCCTCGTTGTATCGGGAAAGCCTGGGGCGACAGATGGCGACACCGTAGTCGTCTCCGCAATCGTGAAGCGGGGCGCTGATCCATCCGAGATAGCGCGCAGCGAGTACAAGATCGTGATGCACCTCGATCAGCTTCAGGAGCTCGCCGGTTACGGCGAGCGTGTCGACCGCTTTGCCGTCGCCACTCGCGATTCAGCGTCGACCGACAAAGCGCTCGCTGACATCAACGCTGCTGCCTTCGGATTCGAAGCACACCGCTCGCGCGACATCGCGGTCGAGACATCGAAGACATTTCAAGTGGTCAGCCGGTTTCACAAGGCCATCGGCGTGATCACGATCGTCGCCAGCGCGATCTTTCTGCTCTGCGTGATGCTTCTCAAAGTCGAAGAGCGGCGTCGCGATGTCGCCGCGCTTCGGCTCATGGGAATCTCCCGCACAACCGTCGTGAAAGGAGTTGTCGCGGAGGCCGCTCTGCTGGCGCTCGTCGGCAGCGCGCTCGGCGTGGGTGTGGGATGGCTCGCCTCGCAGTTCATCAACTGGTACTACCAGGGTCTGTACCGCACGCCGCTGTATTTCTCGATGATCACGCCCGGAATTATCACGCTGGCGGTAGTGCTTTCTCTCGTGCTCGGGATTGGCGCGGGTCTGCTGGCCTCGATCCGGCTCGTGCGAACGCCACCGCTAGCGCTGTTCGGCCGCTGATGCGCTTCACCCTGGCGTGGGCCTCGCTGCGGCGGCACACATCGCGGACACTCCTGGCCACACTCGGAGTCGCAGTGGCGGCTGCAATGCTTCTCGATATGGTGATGATGTCGACCGGCATGCGAGAGTCGTTTCGAGAGCTGTTGCTCTCACGTGGATTTCAGCTGCGGCTCGCGCCGAAGGGAACGCTGCCGTTCGACACCGATGCGACGATGGAGCGATCGAGCGAGATCATCGCGGCGCTGCGCGAGAATCCTTCTATCGTGACGGTGAGCCCGGTGCTCGGCGCGACAATCCATGTGCCGATCGGCGGGCGGGTCGTCACGAGTGCAGCGCTGGGAGTGAATCCTGAAGTGCAGGGGGACTACGAGCTTCTGTCGGGAGAAGATCCTTTTCGTTCGAACGAGATCGCCGTCAACGATGAGTTTCTCTTCGCGACCGGGCTCGTGACCGGCGACACGATGGACGTAGCGACGGGCTACGATCCTCAGCTCCGCACCTATTCGGGGTCGACGCGGCTCGTGATCAGCGGCCGCGTGCGGTTTCTCTACGGCGCCGCCAACCAGCTGGCGACGGCGATTCAGCTTGAAACGCTTCGCAGGATGGGTGGGGAATCTCGCGCCGACGACACGTCGCTATTCATGCTCAAGGTGAGAAACGATTCGGAAGTTGAAGCTGCACGCGACTGGATCGAGCGCCGCATTCCGGCGGTTAGCGCCATCTCCACATCGACTGCACTTGCCCAGGTCGACGAGCGGTTGAGCTACTTCCGGCAGTTGGCGCTCATCCTCGGCACAGTCAGTCTGTTCGTGGGATTCCTGCTGGTGACGACCCTTGTGACCGTTTCTGTGAACGAGCGCATCGGAGAGATCGCGGTGATGCGCGCGCTGGGTGTGTCGAGAGCGCACGTCGTTCAGCAGATTGTGCTGGAGGGCGTTGTCATCTCCGTCGCCGGAGCGATCGCCGGCCTCGCGCTCGGCCTCGTGACGGCGCAGTACCTGAACGGAATACTGTCCAGCTTTCCCGGCCTTCCCGTCGCGATTGATTTTTTTCTCTTTCAGCCGCGCTCTGCATGGACAGCCCTCGGTCTTTTGACGCTATCGGGAATACTGGCCGGCGTCTATCCGTCGTTCAGGGCGGCGTCGCTGCCGATTGCGACGACCCTTCGAGAGGACGCAATCGCGTGACGCCGACAGAAGCTGAGCGTTCGACTGGTTGGCTTGAAGATTCAGCCCGGATTGCGAGCGCGGCCAACGTCGTGCAGGCGCGAGACCTCGCCCGCGACTATCCGTTCGGAGCGGAGCGCGTGCATGCGTTGCGTGGGGTGACGTTCGACATCGCCGCAGGTGACTACGTGGCAATCGTGGGGCCGTCGGGATGCGGGAAGTCCACGCTGCTCAATCTCATCGGAGTAATCGACCGGCCAACCGGAGGTACCGTACGGATATCCGGTAAGGACGTCGGGGGAATGCGAGACCGCGAAGCGACCGCATTCAGATTGCACAACATCGGCTTCGTGTTTCAACGCTTCTACCTCATGCCGACGCTGTCGGCGCGCGAGAACGTAGAGCTGCCGATGGCCGAAGCGGGCTTGAGCTCTTCTGTCCGAGCAGATCGCTCGCGCGAGTTGTTGACCTACGTTGGCCTTGGGCACAGGGAGCGTCACCGTCCCTCCGAGCTGTCCGGAGGAGAGCAGCAGCGCGTGGCAATTGCGCGCGCGCTGGCGAACGAGCCTGCGATCCTTCTCGCCGATGAGCCGACGGGTGAGCTGGACGCCAGAACTGGCACCGAGATCATTGGATTGTTCGAGCGGTTGAACCGCGATGGGACGACGATCATCGTGGTGACGCACGATGAGGAGCTGGCGAGTGCGGCGCGACGAAAGATCCACATGCGAGACGGCCTCATCGTCGAGTGATCACTCTTCTCGCCTTTCGGAATATCGTCCACCGCCCGTGGAGATCGGTGCTGCTGTTCTTCGGCTACGGTGTCGGCGTTGCGGTGATGATCGTGCTCCTCTCCGTCGGCGAAGCGCTGCTGAGCCAGGCGCGAAACGAAAAGCTCGTCGGGGGCGGGGAGGTGACCGTGCTTCCGCAGGGTCTCGATGTCGAGGTCATGAAGACGGGCGGCGTGGGCGGCCTCTTCTTTTCGATCGATCACGGCCGGTTTGTCTACGATCAGCTGCTCGCCTCGCCGCGGCTGGCCGGTGTCGTGAAGGCCGTCGCGCCGCAGATCGACGCGAGGCTCATGTATCTACGTACACCTGATGGCAAAGAGCGCGCGGTGCGGGCGAGCGGCGAGATTCCATCGGCTACGACAAAGGTCGGCGCACCGTTGTCTCTGGCACGCGGGCGGTGGACGGATGATGAGGGAGACAGGCGCTGGATTGCGCCAACAGCGCGCGAGCTTCGCCACGAGCTAGATCATTTTCATCTTCCGCCCGCAGGCATCGCCAATCCTGCAAGCTGGGCCGAATGGCACTACTTCAACGTTCTGTCGGCGAACGGCAAGCGGTGGGCGTTCATCTCGTACATCATCGCCGGTGACGTGCGGACGGAGAAGTGGGGAGGCAGCGTGACGATCACGCTTCGCGACGAGGGCGGAAGGTCGCGCCGGTTCGTGACGTATGTCCCGCGCGAACGGATTCGTTTTTCTACGACGGAGGCGAATCTGCAGCTTGGCACGTCCACAGTCACCGTCCAGCCCGACGGAAGCTACGCGGTCCGTGCGCGCGCGTCGGAGGAAGGAGGGGGCAGCATTGTTGACGTCGAGTTGACTGTGACCCCCGCACCCCGGGCCTACTTCCCCGGCGCAACTCTTGGATCGGGCGAGTTCGTTTCCGGATATACAGTGCCCGGCCTGCGCGCCGATGCGACAGGCCGTATCTGCATCGAGAGTGAATGCGAAAGCTATCGATCCGTGCAGTCGTACCACGATCACAACTGGGGCGTGTGGAGTGGCGTCACGTGGGACTGGGGCGCATCTCGCGCGGGCGAGTACACGATACTGTATGGGCGCGTCCTCGGGCCTGACCAGCGGGGACGCGAAACTCCGCTGTTCGTGTATCTGGTGGATTCTCTCGGATTCCGCGCGGTGATGCGGCCGCGCAGGATCGACTACGCCGACGGGCGTGAGATAGGCGTGGACGGGAGGAGAATTCGCGTGCCCGCGCGCGCCGTGTTCGCCGATGTGCGCGGAGCCGACACATTGAGGGTCGAGCTGACTGTCGAGGATGCAATCGGTACCGACATACGTCGGCAGTCCGAAGGGCCGACGCCTTTCTCCAATCAGGCCGGTTATGAAGAGCGGGGGGATGCGGGAGGAGGCGCCGGTGCGGATCGGCCGTACTTCATTCAAATGAAGGGCATCGCGCGGATCAGCGGTCGTATCGGGGGGCAGGTGGTGAGTGGAGAGGGGACAGGATTTTTCGAGACCTACCGGTGATAGAACAAAGGCGAGGCGAGGTTACGGGTTGCCAGGTACGGGTGCCTGCCCCGGTGACGGGTGACCGGTAGCCGGCTCCCAGTAACCGGTAACCCGCAACCGGTAACCCGCAACCGGTAACCCGCAACCGGTAACCCGCAACCGGTAACCCGCAACCGGTAACCCGCAACCGGTAACCCGCAACCGGGGCAGGAACCCGCCACGCTTTGCGGTTCGCGGCTAACTCATCAACGAGCCGGCGGCCGGCCACCCTCCTTCCACACCGGGGCGGGACCATCCGCCAGAAACCGCGCTGCGGTAATCGCGGCGCTGATCACGCTCGTCATGTGAGAAAAGTCGATGCGGTCCACCTCGTCGGAAGGCGCATGGTGGTCCGTGTGCATTCCGAATGAGGACAGGGTATGCGCCGGAATTCCCATGCGCGCGAACGCGATATTGTCGCTGCGCTCGAAGAACCTCTGGTCCGGACGCGGGTCGGGAACAATTGGAATGTTCGCGGCTTTCAGCATATCGCCCATGGTTGACCGTTCGTAGCCGGTAAGCCATGCGCGGCCGGGACCTCCGGCGAGTGAATCGGGCCGCCCCACCATCTCGATATCCATGTTGGCGACCATCCGCGATACGGGCCGGACGGGATTCCTGATATACCATGAAGTGCCAAGCAATCCCGCTTCTTCGCCCGTGCTGGCCATGAAGATGACTGTTCTCCGGGGGGCGGGTCCCCGCGACATCGCGCGCGCGATCTCGAGCATTGTCACGACGCCCGAAGCATCGTCGTCGGCGCCGTTGAAAATCGAATCACCGTTCACTGGCGCGCCGATTCCGACATGATCGTAGTGGGCTCCGATGAGGACTATGTCATCGCGAAGCGCTGGGTCGCTGCCTGAAAGAATGCCGATGACGTTGAGCCCCAGCCCGCGCCGCTCCGCTGGAACGGTGTCCAGCTCCGTCCAGCTGCCGGCGAGCGCGAAGGCGGGCTGGCCGCGCCGACCCGTTATCCCGCGAAGTGGAACGCGCTGGAAGTATCCGCTGTCGCCGGACGCGACGAGTCCGATCGCCTGCATCTCTCTGGCGATGACACCCGCGGCGCGCTTCTCTCCGCGAGTGCCGACCTTGCGCCCTTCGATCGAATCGTCGGCGAGGGCGGAGAGGAGGCGCCGCACGTCGGTTTCATCGACTGAAGCGGTTCGTTGTGCGGCGGGAACGGTCGATCCGGCAACCACGGGCGAAGAATAGGCGCAGGCCGACGCAATCGCAGCGGTGGCGCAGGCGGCCATTGCGCGCGCGAAAACCGATAGCCTCGATCGTGTGCTCATGGAGAGAATATGTGTCGTGCGACCGGCGAGCGCCCTGTCTCCGGCAAAAGAAAGTGGGGGCCACCTCGCGGCGGCCCCCACTTTCTCCCGAAACGACTAGAAGCGCTTGTCGGTCGGATCGAGTCCCGGCTTCGAAGCGGGATTTCCGTCGATGCGATCCTTGACGTTGTCGACCGCGCCGATCGCCGCATTCGCGACATTGCGCGTGGTGTCTGCGGCGCGGTCACCAAGGTCTTCACCGCCGGTATGCATTCTGTTCATCGTCTCGCGAGAGGAGACCGACGTCCGGTTGCTGTACGCTTCCTGGGCGTACGGCCTGACGGTCGACCAGTCGCCATGCTTCGCGCGAAGATCGTTGCTCCAGCCATGCTGGAGGTCCGTCTCGATGTCTTCGAAGTTCTTCCCGTTGTAATCGGGATTCTCGCTGGCGATGTGTCCGAGCTGGTACGCCGGCTTTACGTCGTCGTAGCTTCTGTCAGCGAGGCGATCGGTTCTGCCCTCGTACGCGGTACGATACCTGGTGTCATCGTCGCTGGTGAACTTCGACGCAGCTTCGGAAACCGTGCGGCCGGCCCACCAGCCTCCAACGGCTCCGGCGATCCCGCCGATGACCGTTCCGATCGGACCGCCGGCGGAACCTATCGCCGCGCCAGTTACAGCACCTGAAACTCCACCAACTGCCTCTCCAACTTCATCCCCGACGCTTGGATTGTCGTCGTGATTGAGAATGCCGCCCTTTTTGGGCTTGAGTTCGTCGCGGTCCATACGTTCCTCCTGGAATCAATTTCGCGGTTGTGTTACTTCTCCCTTTGAAAGGCAATTTTGAGACCAGTTTCTCACCGCTGAAGAACCCCGGATGCGCGCCCGTTGACCTCCGAAAAGGCCAGAATTCACGTCGGCACGCAGGGGTGGAACTACGACGCCTGGGTGGGCCCTTTCTTTCCCGCGAACACCCGCCCGGTCGACTTCCTCTCGATGTACTCTCGCGCGTTCTCCACCGTGGAAGTGGATTCCACCTTCTACGGCGTGCCCGCCGCAACAACTTTCCAGAGCTGGATCGACCGAACGCCCGACGACTTCGTATTCTCGCTCAAGCTGCCGCAGGAAATCACTCACGAGCAGAGGTTGCGGGACTCCCTGGGAATTTCCGAGCAGTTCTACGAGAGGGCCCGCGAGCTCGGCGCGAAGCTCGGGCCGATTCTCGTTCAGCTGGCGCCCGATTTTGATCCGAGCGAGCTGCCGGCGCTGGTCGATTTCGCCGGAAAGGCACCGAAGGATCTGCGCTTCACCATCGAGTTCCGGCACCGCGGCTGGATGACCGAGGGCGTGGTCGCTCTCCTTCGCGACCGCAATATCGGGCTGACACTGGTGGACGGGCGGTGGATCCCGCGGCGCATCATGCTGTCGCTCGCGAAACGGCCGACGGCCGACTTCGTCTACATCCGCTGGATGGGACCGAACCGCGACCTTGTGGACTATTCACGCGTGCAGGTGGACCGGACCCGTGAAATCGATGCGTGGATCGAAGCCATCGAGGAGATAAGAGGTCGGGTGAGCGACGTCTACGGATACGTCGCGAATCACTTCACTGGCCACAGCCCGGCAACAGCTCGCGAAATCCAGCAACGACTGGGTTTGGAGCCCGTTGATCCCGACAAGCTGGGGGATCAGCTGACGCTCTTTTGAGGGCGCAGCCAAGAGTTTGAACCACAGATGCCACCGATGACACTGATGAAAGAACAGAAAAAATTGAGGGAGCGCAGAGGACCTCAGTCTCAGCTGGCACTTTGCCTGGGAACTGTGCGTTTAGCAGGTCGGAAAAGACTTCCCCTCGTGGATCCCGGGGTTTTTCTTGCTGTTCCCCCTATTCGCGCTGTTCCGTAGTCATCCGTGCCATCGGTGGCATCTGTGGTTCAAACTCGTAACTCGAGCCTGAATTGACATATGAACGTCAAATCTGCCGCTCTGGTAGTTGTCTCGACGCTGGTGGCCGCAGCGTGCATCACTCTAGGCATATGGCAACTCGACCGGCGAGCGGACCGGCGCGCCTTCAACTCCGTGCTCGCCCGCCGACTGGCGGCGCCGCCGGCGCCCCTGTCGGAGCTGCCCACCGATACAGGTAACGCACACTACCGGCGCGTGGTCGTGGATGGCGAATACGACTATTCGAGCGAGATCGTGCTCACCAGCCGCAGCCGGCAGGGATCACCGGGTGTGCACATCCTCACCCCGCTCGTTCGCCGAGGGAACGATACCGCGGTACTGGTCAACCGCGGCTGGATATACTCGCCCGATGGAACCACCGCTGACCTGAAGCGATGGCGAGAGACCGGCGCAGCCAAAGGTATCGGGTACGTCGAGACTTTTTCCTCGAGGAAAGGAGCGATCCGCTCGCCTCGACAGCCCCGCGCCTTCAGGTGGCTCGACCGGACAGCGATGCAAAGCGACTTTCCCTATCCAATCGCCCCCTATTACGTAGTCCTCCTCAAAGCCAGCGACCGGGACACTTCGGGCAGCATTCCACCGCGGCTGGGCGCTCCTGTACTCGATGAAGGTCCGCACGGTAGCTACGCATTTCAGTGGTTTTCCTTTGCGGCGATATCTATTATTGGAATGTCCCTCCTCATGATGAGGACGAGAGCTCAGCGCGCAACCGATACCGCAGAACCCAGGACTCCCCATGAGTGAGAAACCGCCAGCGCTCGCCACTGAAAAGGAAGCGCGCGAAGTAGCCGAGTCGGCGCGGGAGACCGAGTGGGAGCATCCGAGTTTCGCGCGTGAGCTGTTCCTGGGGCGGTTCCGTCCTGACCTGATTCATCCACACCCCGAAGACGATCCGGCCGAGACTGCACGCGCACGCCCGTTCATGGAGAAGCTCGCCGATTTCATGGCGAGGGTGAATTCAGAGGAGATCGACCGAACCGGTGAGATCCCGGAGTCGGTGGTGCAGGAGCTCCGGGACATGGGCGCCTTCGGCATCAAGATTCCCAGGGAATACGGCGGCCTGGGCCTCTCACAGATGAGCTACATCAGGGCGATGGAGCTGGTGACGTCCAAGGACGGATCGCTCGTTGCGCTTCTCTCCGCCAGTCAGTCCATCGGCGTTCCGCAGCCACTCAAGATTTTCGGAACGGACGAGCAGAAGCGCCGGTTCTTTCCGCGACTGGCGAAGGGGGCGATCTCGGCGTTCGCCCTCACGGAGGTTGATGCGGGGTCCGATCCGGCGAACATGCGTACCACTGCCACGCCTACCGACGATGGCGAGCACTTCATCATCAATGGCGACAAGCTGTGGTGCACCAACGGAACACGCGCCGAGCTGTTCGTCGTGATGGCGCGAACGCCGGATCGCGAGGTGAAGGGAAAGAAGGTGAAGCAGATCACGGCCTTCATCGTCGACGCGGCCATGCCCGGCGTGGAGGTGGTGCACCGGCTGCGCTTCATGGGTCTCAAGGCGATCGAGAACGGAGTGATCCGTTTCAACAACGTGAAAGTTCCGCGGGACAATATTCTGTGGGGCGAGGGCAAGGGGCTTAAGCTCGCGCTCGTGACACTGAACACGGGCCGGTTGACGCTTCCCGCAGGCTGTGCCGGCGCGGGCAAGACAATGCTTCGCATCTCCCGGAAGTGGGCATCGGAGCGAGTGCAGTGGGGCCAGGCAATTGGAAAGCACGAGGCCGTCGCCCAGAAGATCGCGCGCATGGCCGCCGATACCTTTGCGATGGAAGCAGTCGCCGAGCTGGCGACAGCTCTCTACGAAAAGGGCGGGTACGACATCCGTCTGGAAGCGGCGATCGCCAAGCTGTACAACTCCGAGATCGGCTGGCGGATCATCGACGACACACTTCAGATTCGCGGAGGCCGGGGATACGAGATGGCCGAATCGCTGGCGCGCCGCGGTGAGGAGCCGATACCGATCGAGCGCGCGATGCGCGATTTCAGAATCAACCTGATCTTCGAGGGGTCATCGGAGATCATGCGGCTGTTCATCGCGCGCGAGGCGGTCGATCACCACTTCAAGCTCGCGTTCAACATCGTGAATCCCGAATCGACGATGAAGGAGCGGCTCACGGCGATGACGGGCGCGACACCGTTCTATCTGACGTGGTACCCGACGAGGTGGGTAAGTGCCGGGCGTCTCAAGCGGTATGGTGAGTTCGGCAGGCTGGCGACGCACATGCGCTATCTCGAGCGAACGACGCGCCACCTGGGGCGTTCCATCTTTCACGCGATGGTGAGGTTCGGTCCGAAGCTCGAGCGAAAGCAGGCGGTGCTTTTCAGAGCGGTCGACATCGGCGCCGAGCTGTTCGCGATGTCGGCGGCATGTGTGCGCGCGCAGATGCTGTCGAAGAAGGGACAGGTGGAAGCGATCGACCTCGCCGACACGTTCTGCCGTATGTCGCGCCTCCGGATCGACGATCACTTCAGAAACCTGTTCGGACCTAACGACGAGAACATGTACAAGCTCGCGATGTCGGTGCTCAAGGGTGAGCACGCATGGCTCGAGCACGGAATCGCTGCGTACGGGACGGAGATGGGGATTCAGGACGTGGAAACCAGCGACAACGCGGAAGTCGTTGACGAGGTTTCGTCGCTGCCTGAGCGCGAGGCTCTGGCAGCGGCTCACTAGCAGAAGGGGAATTCAACGCCGACAGGAGATTGCATGTCTATCGCATCGCCGCGTTTTCTCCCCGCAGTCGCGCTGGTACTCATGGCGGGATGCTCCTCGAAAGACGCTCCCGACACCGCCGCTTCCGAATCAAGTGTGCCGGCGACGAACGAAACGCCGGTATCATCGGCAGCCTCTGCCGACGAGCCGACCGCGGTCGACGTCAGCAACTACGAACTCACGATGGACAAGATGAAGAAGTTCGTGAGCGTGGCGAACTCGATGGGAAGCATGACGGGCACTGCCGCTGACAGCGCTGCGATGAACAGCATTCGAATCGGCAACGATCCAGTCGATGTGTCGGTGAGAAAGATGGAAGCGGTCGCGCCGATGAAACGCGCGCTGGCGGCGAGTGGACTCGCGGCACGCGACTACGTGATGATAGCTGCCGCCTATATGCAGGCCGGAATGATGATGTCCGCGATGGAGTCGAATCCAAACGCGAAAGTGCCGCCAGGCCAGAGCATCAGGAACGTCGAGTTCATGAGGACAAACAAAGCGGAGCTCGAACGGCTGATGAAGGGCGCGGGACTGGGCCAGTAGCCCGCTTCGCTTCCGGCAGAAGCTACAGCAGCGTTCCCCGGAGGAAGATCACCGCTGCGTAGAAGTAGATGAACAGCCCGG
>Ga0136617_10000533_pt1 | contig 32142 bp, 27 predicted proteins | sample AntDrymUQ3222106_2_FD_129672 | JGI IMG/M metagenome (GOLD analysis project Ga0136617, IMG submission 129672) | Polar desert sand microbial communities from Dry Valleys, Antarctica - metaG UQ322 (21.06) | ecosystem: Environmental > Terrestrial > Soil > Desert | place: Antarctica: Dry Valley... | reverse complement strand
CGCATTGATCACAATCGGCAGCGCCTGTCAGCCTGCTACCAATACAAACACCAATGCAAATCTGACTGTTAATGCCAACTCAACCCCGGCTAACGTAAACACCAACGTCTCCATGGCCCCGACCGCTGGTATTGCGACGCGCGAACCAGACCGGTATCGCGCCACCCTGGTCCTCACTGCGGAAACTGAAGGTGGGCAAAAGACGATCGGTATCCCGACCTTGTCTGCTGAAGTGGCGCGCAGTGGCGCCGATCGCCGCGTTTCATTCAAACTGCCGGACGGCTCGGATCTCATTTACCTCGAAAAGGGTGGTGTGCATACCGTCGTCTCACCCGGCCGCAAGCAATATGCAGAGCTCACGCCTGAAGCCACCGGGTTTCAACTGCACAAACTGATGACTCCGGGACAACTAACCTCGCGCCTGGAAGATCTGAAAGGCGTCGAGCGCGTGGGTGAAGAGACGATCACAGGGCGCACTGCTGAAAAATATCGCTACGCGACTACCAGAAACACCGGCACACAAGCAGGCGAAGTCAGCGCTGAGGCATTTGTTTTTGTTGACAAAGAAACCGGTCTGCCCTTGCGAGCTGAACTGTTCACGGAGGCCAGCGGAAATGTTCAGGGAGTGAAAGGAGCGAAGATAGTCGCAGAGATGCGGGACATTAGCACGAATGTTGACAACTCGCTGTTTGAGGTGCCGGCGGGGTTCAATAAAGTGCCACCTCAGCAGGTCAAACAGCAAATAGACGCCTTGACAAATGCGGCGGCTGCTTTAGTTAAAGCGCTGCTTAGTAATATGGCCACGCCAGGTAGTGCCACGCCCGGCGCATCACCAACTGCGACGTCATCGCCTTCGCCTTCGCCGCGCGATTAGGGAGGAATCCTCATGAGATACGTGATCATTCTTCTTCTGGGGTTGATCGTGGGAGCCGGAGCCGCAGTGTTCTTCCTTGGCATTCCGCGCGCGAAGTCTATGCCGGGGATGCAGGTGCAAGCTCCTGAAGCCAGTGGCGATCCGGGCACTGTCGTTATCACTCTCACCAACGGCTTCGTTCAAAAGTTTCTCGCCACGATTTTTCAGGACCTCGGCGCACCTTCGTTTCAACTCGCCGGCATGGAACCCGGAGGCTCTACAGGTATCGAGCTCATCGCTTTCCAGCAAGGCTGTACCAACACGATCACCCTCGCGCCGGAAGGCAGCAACATAAAAACAGAAGTTCAATTTGCTAACGGCAAGATCACCGCTCCGCTCGCATTTAGTGGTAGTTACAATCTGCTAGGCAACTGTATGCAGTTTAAAGGTTGGGCACAGACCAGCATCCAGCTCCGTTTTGACGAAGGAAGCCAAACTGTCTACGGCCAGGTGAACGTTGAGGGGGTCAACCTGGAGGGTGTGAATCCCATGGCCAACAACTTCGTGACCGTGTTCGTGCGCAACGCTATCGACCAGCGCGTCAACCCACTTGAGTTAATCCGAGCCACACAACTACAACTCATGATTCCGGTAAGAGCGAGTAATGGAGAGGTGAAAGCGCGGGTAAAAGACGTGCGAGCGGAAATGTTGGATGGGTCGCTTAAAATGCACATCTCTTACGAATTCAGCGGCACCCGAGGCCAACAACCTCAAGGGTAATTAAGCTTCGCTTAAAAGACTACCGCCCGGATTTCAACGAAGTCCGGGCGGTGTTGTGTTCAGGGGTCGCGGTAGTTGTCAGTTAGTGAATCACGATACCTACTCCGACGCGGAAGTTGTGTTGAGTGGCATCAGCAATACGGGTTGGGTTGTAGTCGAACTGAATCGCGCGCACGTCCAGTCGATTACTCACGCGAAAGTCCAGCCCACCTCCCAAGGCTCCTGCCAGACCCGTCTCGGAGGTGTCGGAATCCTGCAGGCACGGAGAAGGAAAAACTGTGATACAGAAGTTGTCGCTAAAATTGATTTTATTCCTGACTCGCGCGCCGCCAACCAAGGCATGTGCAAAGGGCTTAATACGGGTTTCCTTCGAATTGTCTTTCAACTGCACCCCGCCTAGAAAGTTAAAGACGGATGAGTCGATCTCCAAACCAGCCTGACCAAACGGGAAATTCTTCGTTTTGAAGTGGCCCGCGAGGTCGAATTTGAGACCGACATATCTGGTGACGTTGCCGGTGATTGAGGCGTTGAACCCATTGAAGCCTTCACGCTCGTTAACAATGTCACTCAGTTCAGTTTCGGAATCGTCAATACCGGTGTCGACTCTGTTATGTGAGAATCCACCGAAGAATTCCACCTTGTTGTAGTCCGACGTTGACTGCGCAAAAGACATTGCCGCGCAAGCAACGATCACGATTGCTATTAGAAGTAACTTACTCATGGTTCTTGTTCTCCCTCTAAATTGTATTGATTGTGTTGGACACCTTCCTGTGGAGGTGCACCGGGGAGGTATGAATAGGATGGCCATGCCCCTTGTTCCTGCAGTCGTCTGGAACAATTACAACGGACCACGTGACTGTGAGGCTGTATGCCCGGCTTGAGTTGCCTCTGTAACCCTCGGCAAGTCCGGCAGAACCGGGTTTGCAATCGCGGGGACATCAAAGATCTACAGAACTATCCGGTTAATTGCCAGATGTCAGACCAGGCGCACAAAATACCCGACAGTTGTTTCCGTAAATATCCCAGGGTAATGCGACAGCGTAAGGACAAGCATCCCGGACGGGCATCAACAAGTGATAGCTCTTGAAGCGTCCCTGCCGTGATGAAGCCTGCCGTGTTAGGGGCAACAAATGCGAGACGTGTATTGGCTTGAGGAACCACGCCAAGTGCCGAGGGTTAAACAGGAAACCTGACCTTGGCTACTTCTTCTTCCGGCGAATCGTGTTGCGGCGCTACTCCCACACCGTGTTCAAACGATAAGGCGCCACCGAGCCATCCCGAAATGGAAATCAGAATTACGCCGAGAAGGGATAACACAAAGGGAATCTTAAGGCCGTAATCTACCCAGACTGCGCCGGCGTTCATTCGCAGGTAAAGACTAGCTGCAAATATTATCAACGCAATAATATTCAAAATCGCGTGCCAGTTAGCTATTCGCTTAACCTTACCATTCGTGATCGCAGACCCATCAATGAGGCCCTGGTAGTGCAGCCGCAATGGCGCCGAGGCATCCTGCCGCAAGCAAAAACTTTGAGATGACAAGCAGACTCGGCCCGCGCCAGAAATAGAAGATCACGTCAGCAACAAATGAAGTGGTCCACAGAGCGAGTGGAAAGGAAATGATCATCGGGTGAATCGGATGACCCGCGATACTGGCTTTGCTTGCCATAGGCAACCCCCTTCAGTTAGCACTGAGCAGGAAAAAGGACGGCTGCAAAGTATTCTGTGAGCGGTGGTCAGGTCAAGTTTAATAGGGCCTGCTGCTCAGCCGCTCTACCTTGCGGAAGGCTCTGGCTTTCGGGGACACTGCATAAGCCTGGGGCCAACCTCCACATCCGGAGGCGTAGCCTCGAAGGCTTAAGAAAGAACGCGGGGAAAGTCATAGGCTTTCCGCAAGGGGTGCGGCACAGCCGGTGAAACAAACCGACTGCTAACGACCCCTGATTACCAAACGGCGGTCAACTGCGGAGTTCGAACTGCTACTAACTTTGCCAGCGGGCTCTAACCAGAACTCCACTACGGCACAACCGCGATCAGTCACCGTCACCTTTTGTTCAGGCGCTCCTGCCACCTTCGACTGCCGGGGCACGGACAGTTTGACTACATATGGTCCGGCCGGCAAACCTTCGACTCGAAATTGCCCTTTCATATCTGTTTTGATTTCTCTCTTCGTAAGCCCCTCGATTGTTATCTTAATACGCTCCAGGGGTTGATTTTCATATCCACCATTTTTGGTCCTTCGGTTTTTGACTACTCTACCTCTGATCGTCGCTCCTGGTTTTGCTGTGGCCAACCCACGAATGTAGCTCAGGTCTTCGGCGGCCCTGGAGATGGATCTGGTTCTGGAGCAAATGCTTGTTGAGAGTTTTCCCTCATATGCAGAAGCGTACACGAGATACTGCTGGGTCGGAACAAATCCAAATCCACAGTCACCGCCGCCCATTGCTGTCGTTACTTCTACCTCCGAACCTGTTACCCCGCGAAAAGGAGAATCTAGCGAGAAACGCACGGCCCGGCTGCTGCTTTCATAATTGCCCTGCTTAATAGTGATGATGCGGCTGTCGATAACGGTACCGACGAAAACCGCCGACGCTTCCCCGAACGCTTGACACGGAACGCGCTCAAGACAGGTGCAGGGGAGCGCATTGCCCGCAGACAGCGCAACCAAGGTGAAAACCGTAATAGCAATAAATAGCCATCTCATCAGGTTACCCCTTATTCAACTCACGTTGGTGGTTTCACCGAAGGAGCGGAGTTCTCAGCCTTTTCGGTATACTGCGGCGTTGCGGTTTCCCCTTCGGCAAGTCTTCGTTGGCTCCCGAAGTGCTCGACAATTTCATTGGCCGTTCTCAATCCCACGAAAGGCGACAGTTCTGAAACGCTGGCAAGCGCAACTCGTTGAATCGAACCGAACTGCCTAAGCAAACGAGTCTTGCGCTTATCACCAACCCCGGGTATGGCGGTGAGTTCGGAGGTGAAGTCGCGCAACTCGCGGCGTTTGCGATGATAAGTGACGGCGTAACGGTGTGTTTCGTCGCGAATCATCTGCAGCAAGCGAAGAATTAATGAATGAGAGTCGAGATAAACTGGTTCATCCTCTCGCCCTTTCACCAGCAGATGCGACACATCGTTGTGTCGAAACGGTGGTTTGACTATCCCAACCATCGGGACTGCTTCCAAATCGAGTTCGCGCATCGCATCCGCAGCCGCACTGAGTTGTCCCTTACCTCCATCGATCATGACTAAATCCGGCAATGGCTTTTCTTCAGCCAGCACTCGGCGATACCGTCGAAAGACTGCTTCACGCATAGACGCCACATCGTTTGACCCTTCGACCGTCTTAATACGAAACTTGCGGTACTCCGAGCGATTCATTTTTCCGTTTTCGGAGACCACCATACCGGCTACATTCTCCGCCCCTTGAATGTTGGAGACGTCGAAGGACTCGATGCGAGATGGAAAACGGGGCAACTCCAGGGTCTCCTGCAACTCCTCGAGCACTAGTTTCATATCCGGCTTAAGCACCCGAAACCGCTGCTCAAACGCAAGCTTCGCATTCTTCTCTCCCAGATCAATCAGGTCGCGCTTCTCGCCTCGTTGGGTGTGTAGAATCTTGACGCGGCGACCCTTTCGCTCGCTCAAGGCCCGTTCCAGCAGTTCCCGATCTTCGAAGTCTACCGGCACGTGAATTTCTTTAGGCACGTAATCGGTCGTGTAGTACTGGGCCAGAACATCACTTAAGAATGAAGCGGGATCGAAATCGCCTTCCGGCAGATCCTCCCAGAAGAATTCGCGGCGCCCAACGATGTGACCTTCACGCATTGTAAATAACTGCAACGCCAACCGATGGCCCTCGCGATAGTAGGCGAAGATGTCCACATCCCTTTCGGGCGAGGTGGCCATCTTCTGTTGTTCAGAAAGCTTGATAACAGTCTTCCGGAGGTCGCGGTACTTAGCGGCCATTTCGTAACGAAGATCTGTCGAAGCCTGCGTCATGCGGTCCGCGAGTGTATCGGCGAGTTCCTTGTTCCGTCCTTCCAGCAGCAGTCGCACATCCTTGACCGCTTCCTCGTATTGCGGCGGGGTGCACAATCCCTTGACGCATGGACCAAGGCAGCGTTTGATGTGGTACTCGAGGCAGGGTCGAGGAGCCTTACCGTCAATTTCGATATCGCAGGTGCGCAGCTGGAACGTTCGATTAATCAGATCGATGGTCTTGCGGGCCAGGCTGGCCGGCAAGAAAGGTCCAAAATAAAGCGCACCATCATTTTGTATCCGCCTCGTGATTACGACCTTGGGAAAAGGCTCATTGATCGTAAGCTTAAGGTGCGGATACGACTTGTCATCTTTCAGATTGACGTTGTACCGCGGCTTATGTTTTTTAGTTAGCGTCGCTTCAAGTATCAGGGCCTCAACTTCGTTGTCAGTGACAATGAACTCGACATCAGCGATCTGTCTCAGAAGGGCATCAGTCTTACGGTCGAAGGGCCGCGCTTGAAAGTAAGAACGGACTCGGCTGCGCAGGTTTTTCGCCTTGCCGATGTAAATAGTCTTTCCCGCGCTGTCTTTGTAGAGATACACGCCGGCAGAACGTGGAATTTCTTTTAGTTTTTCGTCTAAGGTCACTGCTTCGACAAGTGCTTTGGAATTACAGGGGATTTCGATTCATTTTAGCGTAGAAGCATTACGAATGCATTTTCGCCGGGTCTCACAGAGCCGAGGAGCGGTAGAAGCTGTGTGGAAATCAAAAAATGACCTACGGTAATTTTTGTAGGTCAGGAAGGCGGACCCTGTCCCCGCCTCAAGGTGAAAGTCACTCCCCCTGGGAGATTGAGTTCGGACCGCTTGCGAGCCATCCGAGGAAGTTCCTTGGGAGGGATTAATTGAGTTGTTAGCCAGCCTAAACGCTTTTTGTTGTCATCGTAAGAGCGGGGACAGGGTCCGCCTTCCTGACCTGAAAATTACCGTAACTGCACCAGTACCCTGAAAGCGAGACCCCTTAGTGAAATTTCCTTTCAGCCTGCCGTCTCAACGACTATTCGACGCCGTCGGTTTTGGTCTGAATGCCGTCGATCATTTAATCGTCGTTCCGGAATACCCGGCGTTCGACACTAAGGTGCGTTTCAGAGAGCATCAACAGTCGCCGGGTGGTCAAACCGCAACCGCAATGGTTGCTTTGCAACGATTTGGCTTGAAAACCGCTTACGCCGGGCGCTTTGGCTCTGACTCGGAAGGACAATTTGGACTTAGCTCGCTCAAGGATGAAGGCGTTGACATTGAGTTTGCCGAAGTTGTCCCCGGGTCTCGCAACCAGATTGCTTTCATCATCATCGACGCGCGCTCTGGTGAGCGAACCATAATCTGGGACCGTGATCAGCGCCTCGCATACAGTGTTAACGACGCGCCCATCAGAATCTCCTCGCTGGGACGTGTCTTGCACATCGATGCTCACGATCCACCCGCGTGCGCCCGGTTGGCGCAGGCAGCGCGGGCGACGGGAACCATCGTGACCGCCGATATCGACAACATCTATGAAGGACTGCCCGAGCTGCTGACCTTGATTGATGTCCTGGTCACTTCCAGAGAATTTCCACACCGGTTAACTGGGATCGGCGACGAACGCGCCTCGCTGGTCGGCTGAAAGCGCGCTATAGCTGCGCAGTAGTGGGAATGACTATGGGCAAGCGCGGTGCGTTGGTCTACTGCGATGGCCAGTTCCTGGAATCACCGGCCTATGAAGTGCCGGGCGCTTGTCGCGATACCACCGGCGCCGGAGACGCTTTCCATGGGGGTCTTCTTTGCGGGTTGTTGCGCGGAGAAGACTTGGACACGAGTTTGAAACTCGCGAACGCGACCGCCGCTCTAAAGTGTCGCGCGCTAGGTGGACGGACGGCTCTGCCGACCAAGGCTGAGTTGGATGCATTCCTTACGTCGGCCAGCCCGATCTGATCATTTTTCATTTCGTATATTTTTCCATATTTCCAATCACTACAGTCTCAACGTTGATCCTAAGTAGCGACTTACTCATGACCGGCCAATGAGGTCAGCACTACCTCGCGATAGCGGGTGGGTCCAGCCTACAATCACTCAGGCCCCGGTCTAATGAGATCATAGCCATCCAAGGACTTTGATGATTGAGCATAGCTAATGATGACCCACCCGCTACCGCGTGGCGGTACTGACCTCATGGGCCTCCGCATGAGGGAGTCGGTACCCAGGACCCGCCCTCTACCGGCCGTCTCTTTAGGCCGGGGAGCTGACAAGATATATCATTACTTCAGCGGCGACTGAATCGATCAACTTAATCGTCGATAAAACGACGAACGTGTTTGAAATATTGCGAAGCCCGGCCTTGAAAGACCGGGCTAGATTCACACCGCAGCTACGCGTCGAGAGACAAAATCACAGATGAGAGATGGAAAATGAAACGACCACTTATCGGCAGCAAGGTTGATACGATCACGCTCCTGTTGGGCGAGCGGCTTCACCTAGGTACTTTCGGAAGTGGGCCAGCACCCGCTGCCACGCATCTCTTGCGGCATTCGCATCGTAAACTTCCGGCCTGGTGTCATTGAAGAAGGCGTGGTCGGCATCATAGCTGACCACTTCGAGCGGTAGGTTGTAGTCGCGCGCCGCCTTTTTCAACACCTCGACTTTTTCAGGAGTTATCCAACTGTCGAGCGCACCCGCAAAGAAGATGGTTGGCGCATTCAGTTTAGCGAGCACCTTCTCTTCTGGGATGTCTCCGTAAAAAGGAGCGGCAGCTGCAAGTTCGCTCATTTCACACGCCGCACGTAACGCAAAGGTGCCGCCCATGCAGTAGCCGGTAATGCCGATCTTTTGTGCACCAAAGGCGGTCCGAGTCTTCACAATCGCCTCGCTAATTGTTTCCAGCCCATCCACGGTGTCGAGGTCGTGCATCAGCCGGGCGGCCGCGTCTGAATCCTTAGCGACTTTGCCGCGATACAGATCGGGGGCTACGCAAAGGCAACCTTCCTGGGCGTAACGGCCGGCAAGGTCGCGAATGTGATCGTTAATGCCCCACCATTCATGGATCAAAATTACGGCAGCTGTGGTGTCCCCCGTTGGACGCGCAACGATGGCCGTGGTGGCGCCTCTTGAAGTGTTCAGGTTTAGTGTTTCAGTATTCATTTAAGAGATACCCCCTGCGATATTAAGCATGATTAGGAAAGATCTGGCGAGCCAAGATTATACTGTAGCTTGAAAACTGGTTCTCGACGCGTAGCGTCGGCGTGAGTTTAGCCCGGCCTTTTAAGGCCGGGAAAGGAATCCTGTCATTAATATCTCGTCGCGTCAGCGATGGCTGACGATCATTCAATCGTCGCTAACGCGACAAGGTGTTCGGGCCTTGGCCCCCGGCCTTAAGAGACGGCTAGACTAACCGTCGCCACGCAACTAAACCGAAACAGTGGCGCTGCCGATACCGAAATAGAGCGTGATACTATGAATCAAAATACCTCGTGCATTCCCCAAGGCCGAAGGGGCGACAGTGTACATTACCGAGACTGCTTATGATTTTCGCCTAACGTGATTCGCGAGATTTCTGCTCCCGTCCAATTATTCGTTTCCAAGGAAGGAATATATGAAACTGTTTACTCATTTATTTATCGTGATTGCCCTGACTGCAATTGGTCTATTAGTGGTCAATCCCGAGGTTCAAACCTCCGCCGATGTGGTTTATAGGAACGGAAACGTCTACACCCTCAACTCCAGCAGGCCAAAGGCTGAAGCCGTCGCGGTGAAAGCAGACCGCATCGTGTTTGTCGGATCAAATATCGAAGCGCAGAAGTACGTCGGCAAGAGCACCCGCGTGGTAGATCTGCAGGGTAAGACAATGGTGCCGGGAATGACGGATGCTCATCAGCACCTCCCCGGCGTTGGCTTTCGTGAGATGACGCTGAATCTCGAAGGCGTTACCAGCCTCGAAGACTTTCTGGGCAAAGTGAAAGGGCGGGTTGACCAGGCAAGTCCCGGTGAATGGGTAACCGGCCGGGGTTGGATTGAGACCTTCTGGAAACCGCCCGTTTTCCCGACTCGCGCAGACCTGGACAAAGTTGCGCCAAACAATCCTGTAGTTCTTACTCGTGCGGATGGCCATGCTTCGGTGGTTAACAGTGCTGCCCTGAGGATCGCGGCTGTCGATAAAAACTCACCGAGTCCCTTCGGTGGGGAGATCTCCAAAGACAAACAGACAGGCGAGCCAAACGGAATGCTATTGGACGCCGCGCAAGGATTGGTACGCCGTCATATCCCAGGCACCACTCCGGCAGATGCTGAGCGCGCAATCGAGCTGGGCGTCAAGCGCAATGTCGAGCTCGGTTGGACGCAGATTCAGGATGCCGGAGGTGGTTACCAGGAAATTGATCTTTATAGAAAGCTTTACGGCGCAGGAAAGATCAAGTTGCGCATCTACAAGGCCGTGCATGGACCTGGTCCAAGCTCGGCGCGGCTGCTGGCGGAAGGACCAACGATCGGAAGTTTCGATAACCGGTTTACCCTCCGGACAATCAAGGTTGTTTCTGATGGCGCGCTCGGTTCGCGAGGCGCTGCGCTGCTCGCACCTTATTCAGATGCCCCCGACACTTCAGGCTTTCTCACAGTCAAACAGGAGGACCTGGGCCCCATGCTCCAAACGGCGCTGAAACAGGGTATCCAGGTGGAGACACACGCCATTGGCGATCGCGCCAATCGTTTCACGCTCGACGAGTATGAGAAGGTTTTCAAAACCGTGCCTCGCGAACAACGCAAGATCGCCGAACCGCGTTGGCGTATTGAGCACGCTCAGATAGTCGACCCGTCAGACATCCCGCGCTTTGCCAAACTCGGCGTGATTCCTTCAATGCAACCTTCGCACGCAATCGGCGACCTGCATTTTGCGCCCAGCAGAGTGGGGATACCACGTTTGGCCGGCGCCTATGTATGGCAGACGTTCATCAAGTCGGGTGTAGCAGTTGCGGGAGGCTCGGACGCGCCGGTGGAGCGCGGTGAGCCGATGATCGAGTTTTACGCAGCGGTGGCCCGCAAGGACCAAAAAGGCTTTTCTGGTGAAGGTTGGCACACCGAAGAGGCCGCCACTCGCGACCAGGCGCTTAAGATGTTCACGATTTGGCCTGCCTTCGCTGCCTTTGAAGAAAAGCTTCGAGGCTCAATCGAAGTGGGCAAACTTGCCGACTTCACAGTCCTCTCAGCCGATATCATGAAGATTCCCGAGACGGAAATCCTGAAAACCCATTGTGTGATGACGGTGATTGGTGGCGAGATTGTTTACGAAGCGAAGTAGAATTTCAGCACCGATATGGAAGTTGACAGATTGGATTTAGAGCCCGCGAAGCGCGGCGACAGCATAAAGCCTAGGGTGGAGCGAAGCGGAACCCTAGGTAGGATATCGAAAAAGATTCGCAAGCCCGCGATAGCGGGCGATAGCGCAATAATTCATCAACGATGTCTGACTTCTTGCCGCTGCCGCCCGTCTTCGCGGGCTAGGAACCCAAATGCCAATTGTCCTGGGGCTCACGCCCCAGGCTCTATGCTTTCGCCACGCTTCACGGGCTCTCGATCAAAGGAGACTGAGACTGATCATGAATAACCTCCCCAATCGGCTTACGCACAAACCCTCGCGCCGCTCCTTTCTCTCCCTGGCCGGCAAAAGCGTCGGTCTTTCCGCTCTGTCTTCATCGACTGTGGCGTCCCTTCTTAGAGAGGTCCAGGCGGCCACGAAAAGCGTCGCGCATTTGTCGCCGCAGCAAACGGCAATGGATGAAGACTACTGGGCCGCTATTCAAAGATCTTTTTCGGTCACCCGCGGGATCATCAACCTGAACAACGGCGGCGTATCGCCCAGTCCGCGTATCGTTACTGAAGCCCTCGTGCGTTACATCTGGCAACAGGAGGATGCCACGGCTTACACCATGTGGCAGATCCTCGAGCCGCAATCGGAAACGATCCGGACCGGGCTGGCCGAACTATTCGGTTGCGATCGCGAAGAGATCGCCATCACCCGAAACGCTTCTGAGTCGCTCGAAATTCTTTTGATGGGCATGGAGTTAAAACCGGGCGACGAGATTCTCACTACTACGCAGGATTACGGGCGCATGCTGACTACCTTGCGCCAGCGCGAAAAGCGAGAAGGTCTGGTTTTGAAGTTGGTGAAAATCCCTATTCCACCCAGGAATCTTGACGAGATCACCGCAGCGTTTGCCGCGGGGATTACCGGTCGCACACGTCTGATCCTGGTGTCGCACATGATTAACATCACCGGGCAAATCACGCCCGTGAAGGCAGTCTGTGATATGGCGCGGGCCAAAGGAATCGAAACGATTGTCGACGGCGCTCATTCCTTTGCGCAATTTGATTTTCAGCAAAAGGACCTTGGCTGCGACTACTTCGGCTCCAGCCTGCATAAGTGGCTTTACGCGCCAAAGGGTACGGGTCTGCTTTATGTAAAACGGGATAAGATTCCCGGCATCTGGCCCTTGATGGCAGCCGAGTCAAAACAAGCTTCTGACATTCGCAAGTTTGAAGAGATTGGCACGCATTCAGCTGCGCCTCGGCTGGCGATTGGTGAAGCCTTGCTTTTCCACAACGGGTTAGGAGGAAAGCGCAAAGAAGCGCGGCTGCGTTATCTGGCCCGCTATTGGATGAACCGACTCAAAGATGTAGCGAAGGTGAGCTTCAACACTTCGTTTGACGACAACCAGTCGTGCGCCATCGCCAATATTCACATTGAAGGGACGAACCCTTCGGCCATCGGTAGCTATCTATTCGACAAACATCGAATTTTCACAACGCCTATCATCCATGACGAATTCAAGGGCATCCGCATCACACCCAACGTATATACGACCCTAGGCGAGTTGGATCGGTTTTGCAACGTGATGGAAACGATCGCGCGGAAGGGCTTGCCGGCCTAGCAACGCTGCAATTGACAGCCCTTCAGTTTTCTCCTAAAGTCCGCCACACCAAGCTGGATATTTCGTCAACATTCCGCCGGCAAATCTCGTTGCCGGAAACATGGTTGGGACGGCGCGACCCGTACAGCCCGCCCGACTCTAAACCCCGATACGGAAAGGAGTCCCGCATGAAATCTCGACGCACCCTAATTGGTTCGTTAGTACTGCTTGTTTTGATTGTGGGTATTTCGGTGTTCGCTCAAGTCAGTCGTCCGTTCCGCAACGGTTCTGTTTGGAACGTTGCGTTCATTAGAATGAAACCCGGGATGGAAACGGCTTATCTGAATTACCTCGCCGGTCCGTGGAAGGCAAATCAGGAAGCCTCGAAGAAGGAAGGGATAATTCTTTCCTACAAAGTCCTCACAGTTGAGGGCCACACACCGGGTGAGTGGAACGTTATGCTGATGACGGAATACAAGAACCTGGCAGCGATGGAGGCAAATGAGGAAAAGGCAGACGCCCTTGCTCAAAAGGTTGTCGGCGACGATGAAAAGCAGCGGCAGGGTTACAAAGATCGCCTGGAAATTCGCGAGGTGATGGGGGCGCGATTGGCTCGTGAGATTGTGCTCGAGCCAAGGAGCAGGTAACTCGGACGTTGCTCACTTCAGACCGCCTCTAGTTTACGGACGATGCGCCGCTCTCCTCCGGGAGGGCGGCGCTTTGGTTACCGCCAAGTTGGATTTAAGCCCGTGAAACGGGCGAAAGCATATAGCCTAGGGTGGGGCGAAGCGGAACCCTAGGTTCAGGCACACCCAAGAATCACTAGCCCGAGGAGCGGTGCGGCAGCGTCGACAAAAGAGACCCCCTTGATGAAATTAACGCACGAACAAGATCATGATCTGTTGCCGTCAGCTTCGCGGGCTCGCTAATCTTCAACGCACGTTACCTAGGTTCCGTTTCGTTCACCCTAGGTTTATGCTGTCTCGCGCTACCGGGGGCAGGGTCGTAATCTCATAAGGAGACTAATCAGTTGCCCTCAATGATCTCGAGACGCGCGTTGCTGAGAAATGGAGTCAACGCCGGAGTAGGGTTAGTTGTTTTCGGTCAATTAACCGCAATGGGGCGGCCCATCCTAGTTGCCTTCGCGAATTCTCAACGTAACGCCCAGCGCTTTCAACTAGTCTACCAACGTCTCGACGCATTTATAGCTCAACACATGCACGAAACCGGGGCGCCGGGAATGACAGTCGCTCTCGCAGATCGCGATGGGTTCCTACGCACCTCGCACTACGGGTTTGCCGATCTAAAAGCGGGAGTAAGGATTGGCCCGCAGACGTTGTTCGAGATCGGCTCGATCTCTAAATCGTTTGTGGCTATCGCGGTTTTGACCCTGGCAGATGAGGGAAAAATCGATCTGCATAAACCCGTCATCGAATACCTGCCCTGGCTGAAGATCGAATCCAAATACGCGCCGTTTACCACGCATCATCTCCTGACTCACACAGCGGGCCTTTCCGCAGTGCCACTGCTGATGCGCGTCGCCGCAACTACCCTCACGACCGGCTCGGAGCCAGGGTCACGCTTTCTTTATTCCAACATCGGATACGTGCTGCTCGGTTTTTTACTGGAAGCCATCGATAGGCGCCCCTTCCCGGAAGTGCTGCACCAGCGCGTTCTCGAACCGCTGGGAATGACTGCCAGTGCGCCGGTGATTACTAACGCGATCAAGGAGAGGCTTGCCATTGGATATAGTCCGCTCCACGAAGATCGACCTTTCCCACTTAGAGGTAGGCTCGCCGAGGCGCCCTGGTTGGAAGTTCCCGAAGCCGCGGGGAGTGTGGCCGCCACTGCCGGCGACATGATTGGGTATCTGCAAATGCTGCTGAACCGGGGCGTGGGCCCTCGGGGCCGAGTTATCTCAGAAAAGAGTTTTCAGTTATTGGTCAAACCCGTTATCAAAGCACCATTTCGCGGGGAAGATGCGAGCTATGGTTATGGACTCTGGACCAGCGATGGCAGCAGCCGCACGCTCGTACGCCACACAGGCGGTATGGTCGCTTTCAGTTCGGCGATGTATGCCGACCTGACTGACGGTTTTGCAGCCTTCGCGTCCGTGAATGGCAATTTGCGCGGCTACCGTCCGGTGGCAGTCACTCGGTACGCCCTCGATCTGTTGCATGCAGCTTCCCGCAATCTGGAGTTGCCCGCCCTCCCCGCATCACAACCCACGCCGGACAGTATCAAGAATGCAACCGACTATGCCGGCACCTTCAATACACCCGACGGAAAAAAGCTCGTGCTGATTGCTCGAGGCGACAAACTGATACTGCAACACGGCGCTCAACGTATCGTGCTGGAGCAGGCGGGCCGAGACCGCTTCATCGTCAAGCACCCTGATTACGAACTGTTCACCTTGAGCTTTGGGCGCGATAAAGACGTAGTGGTTGAAGTATTCCACGGACCGGACTGGTGGACAAACGACCGCTACTCGGGACCGAAGGTCTTCGAGTATCCAAAAGAGTGGGACTCTCTTACCGGACGCTACCGATCCGATAGTCCCTGGTATGGAAGCTCCCGCTTGTTTGTTCGCAAGGGGCGGTTAACACTCGATGACCAGCAGTTTCTAATTCCCCTGGGGCCCGGAGTCTTTCGGCCACAAGGAGACATCAATGCGGCTGAACGCATGACCTTTGACACGTTAGTAAATGGAAAGGCTATGCACCTAAACTTCTCGGGCATCGATTTTTATCGCACCTTCACGCCGTAGATGTCAGAAACCAGATTATTACGGAGTAGCGCTTGATGTCATCGCAACAACCTGCGAAAGAAGCCATCGCCGCTTCCATCGACCACTTGCAAGAGGGCGATCTGGCGGAAGCTGATCGTATTTTTCGCCTCGCTTTCGGTACTTTCCTCGGTCTGCCGGACCCCGCGCAGTTCCATCAAGGCGCCGAGTTCATCCGTGCGCGCTGGAGCGCCGATCCTTCTGCCACATTCGCCGCCAAAAGCGAGGGCCAACTGGCGGGGACAAATTTCGGGACCAACTGGGGGAGCGTGGGATTCTTTGGTCCACTGACCGTCCACCCTGACTACTGGGACCGCGGTATCGGCAAGCTCTTGATGGAACCGATCATGGATCTTTTTTCACGGTGGGGCACAACGCACGCGGGCTTATTCACATTTGCGCAAAGCCAGAAACATGTCGGTCTTTACCAACGCTTCGGATTCTGGCCGAGGTTCCTGACAGCAATCATGTCGAAACCCGTGAAGCAGACTGGCGGATTTTCAGCCAAACTATTTTCAGCGTTGTCTGCTGAAGAACGTGAAGCAGTGTTGAAAACTGCAGATGAGATGACCGGTGAAATCTTCGACGGGCTGAGTCTAATAAGAGAGATTGAGGCAATCGCCAGTCAGAAACTAGGCGACACCGTTTTGCTCTGGACGGGTTCCAGACTGGTCGCTCTCGGGGTTTGCCACTGTGGCGCGGGAACGGAAGCTGGACCAGAGACGTGTTACATAAAATTCGGGGCTGCCCGGCCGGGAACCAAAGCCGGGGGAAACTTTGACCTGCTACTTTCCGCCTGTGAAACGTTGGCCGCCCAACGGGGACTTTCAAAATTGATCGCCGGGGTTAATACCGCGCGCATCGAAGCATACCAACAGATGCTCGCGATGGGTTTTAGCACTGACTTCCAGGGCGTAGAGATGCACCGACCTAACCAACCTGGCTACAGCCGGCCCGGTGCTTTTGTGATCGATGATTGGCGATAGAAAGAAACGCACGTTTATTTTCATTTGCTGTTTTCTGCTGCTGGGAATGGCTGATGCAACCATGGCCAAACCCTGGCGGGGTATTGTGCCGCTGCGTTCGAAGCGTTCCCACGTGAGAAGAGTCCTCGGTAAGCCAATCATTGGAGGCGCCGGTGCGATTGAGCTTTACGAGAAGCAGGAAGGGCGCATACAGGTGATGTACGCGCGCAAACGCTGCGAGCAGGGACTGCCCGCCGATTGGGGCAATTGGAGGGTTGCGCGAGATACGGTCGTAAATATCAGCATCACTTTGCGGGAAGAGATCCCGGTTGCGAACCTCAAGATCCGAAACATCGAAAGGTACAAGTGGTACACAGGGGATTCCGGCGCAACCTATTATCACGACCAGCAGAGCGGCATTGAATACCAGGTTCAGGACGGTATGGTTACAGCCGTCGCCTATGGACCCACCACCAGAGACCGACCTTTGCGCTGTCGCAAGGATGCTCCTCGAATACGATATTGATTAGATAGATCTGTAGCCAAAGTGAAATGGAGAACGCATCATGAGCAGTCCTGGTCTGCCACAACCAACACCGCAACTCTTTTTTCAAACTGTAAACGCGTACCAGCGGACGGAGGGTTTGAAGGCCGCGATCGAGTTGGAAGTCTTTACCGCGATCGGCGAAGGCAAAACAACCGCTGACGAGATTGCCGAGCGGAGCAGTGCGTCTGAACGCGGCATGCGAATTCTTTGCGATTTTCTCTGTGTCCTGGGTTTTCTAACCAAGAACGGCAGGAGCTACGAGCTTACGCCGGAGTCGGCACTTTTTCTGGATAAGCGTTCACCGGCTTACCTCGGTGGCAGTCTTGAGTTTCTGCTCTCACCGATGCTCACCGATGGCTTCAAGGATCTAACGGGGGCCGTGCGAAAGGGTGGAACAGTGGCTTCGGAAGAAGGGACGATCGCGCCGGAGCATCCAATCTGGGTCATGTTCGCTCGCGCCATGACCGCCATGACGGCCATGCCGGCACAGTTGATGGCTAATCTCGTGGATGAGAAGGCCGATCGAAAGTTGAAGGTCCTGGATATCGCTGCGGGTCATGGGCTTTATGGTATTGCCTTCGCTAGTAAAAATCCCCGGGCCGAAGTCGTCGCGGTTGACTGGCCAAATGTGCTTGAGTTGGCCAGGGAGAACGCGGTCAAAGCAGGTGTCTCCGATCGTTACCAAACAAACGCAGGCAGTGCATTTGATGTTGATTACGGCTCAGGCTATGACCTCGTACTTCTAACTAACTTTTTGCACCATTTCGATCCGGCAACTTGCGAAACGCTCTTACGGAAGGTTCACGCGGCACTGGCGGACGGTGGACGCGCGGTGGTATTGGAGTTTGTGCCCAATGAAGACCGCATCTCACCGCCGGAAACCGCGCCATTCAGCGTGGTGATGCTTGCCAGCACACCTGCGGGCGACGCTTATACATTTCCGGAACTAGATCGAATGTGTGGTGCCGCTGGGTTTGCTCGCAGCGAGATTCATCAGCTTCCACCCTCAATCCAGCAAGTGATCATCGCTCATAAATGACCGTGGTCGCCTGTCCACGACATCAATAGCCGGGGCGAACCCCCGCCGGAAACCGTAAAGCCCCCCGACCCTGAAAGAGTCGCACCGTGCCCAACAAAGATTCAGCAGGTTTGATGTGTCGAAGAGGGCGACCGTTTTCAGGGTCAGGACTGAGACCTTCTCTTACGGGGCCGTTGTCCCCGGCTACTAACTTCATGCCTTCAGGCATGTTCCTACTCGCTACTACGTCCCCAAGCGGGCCGCCCCGCTTGGGACCCCGTGTCGCTCGCGCCGCCCGTTCTGCAAACTCCGCCAAACGCTTTCTGACGGACTCTGAAGCGGCAGGTGCCCCTACGATTCCACGAGTGGCTCGCTGATCATGGGTGCGAAGTCTTGGCAGCATAGGTGGCTGCTTGCGTGGGCGATAACAATCCGGCGACAGTTTTCAGCAACTCGGCGCCGCGGAATGGCTTCGAGAGATAGGCATTGAATCCGGCTTGAAGAGCGCGATCGCGGTCGGCGTCACCATGAGCGGTTACGGCTATGCAAAGTATTGAAGCCGTACGTTCATCAGCTCTCAACGCTCGAAACAGTTCCCAGCCATCGAGGACGGGCATCGATAGATCGACCATAATCAGGTCCGGTTGCATCTGCTTCGCCAGCTTCAAACACTCTGCTCCATTTCTTGATTCGATCACCTGATAACCGGCGGCGACAAGCAAGAGGCGCAGGAGTTCCAGGTTGTCCTCGTAGTCATCAGCAATGAGAATGCTAGCAGCCATGAAGTTTCAGTCGCGGACTGACCCGCGATTGCCTGGAGCGACTTATATCTTAGGCCTTCAAGGGGAGTCAAATGACCCTCACCCAACGATAGTTCTCCCCGTGTGAGCCTACTTACCCCAAGAGGGGGTGTCTTGTAGTTTAAAATTGGAGAGTCTAAGCTCTTGATAGGGCGACTCAATTACAGACCCGAGGATCAGTATCGACCGGGTCTTGTTGTGATTCCGCTCAGGGTTTGAACAGTAGAACTCGGCTAAAGCTTCCGATTTCAAGGGGCTTCCAATCAGAAACAAGAATTAACTCTAAATCCAGACCCAGCCGGCACCGCTCCTGGGTTCCGTAATTGGGTGACAGCCGGCGAATACTCTCAAATTAAGACCCTGCCGACCCAAACCCTTTCTTGACTCGCTGAATCTTGAGCGTCCATAATTGCATGAGAGACCTTCCGCCCTGCAGTCTCTTGTGGGACTAGAAATGACTAGGGGCCTTAACCCAAGAACTGGGTCATTTAAACGACGCACAAACGGAGGAACTGAAACTGTGGTCAGCGGACAACTGGAAGAAAGCTTACGCCATGAAATTGAGAGTTATATCGAGGGACGCCTGAGCGGGGTCAGGCAGGAGATTTCTGGACTCCAGAGCCAACTCAACGAATCTCTCACCCGGCTACTCGATCGCCAGGGCGAAGTCCAACTGGATGGATCCGTGGCGGCTTCCATTCTCGAGCATCTCAGAGCTGCCCATGAAGAGGGGATAGATCTCGCTGCCTCGGAATCCTCGCGCGCCAAAGCATCAAGCGACATGGCCATCGTCAAAGCCGGCGTTTCCGAGATTGGCGAGCAATCCTCACAGACAGACGTACTCAAGACTCTGGTTAACCGCGCTGCGTCGTTCGCGCCGCGAGTCGCTTTCTTTGTGATTAAAGGTGAGCGGGCCATTGGCTGGCGTGCACGCGGATTTCAAGGCACGGTTGGCGACAACACCATTCAACAGATCTCCGTCCCGGTCTCCGCCGATAGCATCATCGGCGATGTGGCCAGATCGCGAACTACCTGGAGTGGTGGTCCGCATTCGCATTCCGAGGATCATCTGATTCTCAACAGACTCGGCGAAGAACCGCCGCAAAGAATAGTCGCCATCCCGCTGACCGTGCGCAACCGGACGGTGGCAGTGCTCTATGCCGACTCTGCCGGGTTGGATTCTGAAGCCATCAACCTTGAAGCTCTCGAGACGCTAGTAAAAGTTTCGGGAATGGCCGTGGAACTGAAGGCGAGTCAGGCCCCAGCAAAGCAACCTGCACCAGAGCCCGCTCCCGCCGCGGAGGCACCGGCTCCGGAACCATTTACACCGACTTACGTGCCGGAGCGTGAAGATGGGGCACCGGCTCCGGCTACACTCGAAGAGGCTGCGCCGCAACGATACGAAGTCTCGACCGAGCCTTACGTGTCGAAAGCCCCCCCTGCCACCGCAGAGCCGCCCGCGCAATCGGAAGCGCATGCCCAATTTGATCAGGTTAGGAGCACGCCACAACCGCCACCTGCGGCCGTCTCCGAACCGGCTGTCCCCCGCCGACGCTACGGAACAGGTGTGGAACTGCCGGTGCAGGTCGAGGGGGAAGAAGAAAAACGATTGCACACCGATGCTCAGCGTTTTGCTCGACTGCTGGTTTCCGAGATCAAGCTCTACAACGAGCAGAAAGTGGCGGACGGTCGCGAAAAGAATGACCTCTATGAGCGTTTGCGTGAATATATTGATCGTTCGCGCGACATGTACGATAAACGCGTGAAACCGGAAGTGGCGCAGAAGTTCGACTACTTCCACCACGAGCTGGTAACCACGCTGGCAGTGGGTGATATTGCGAAACTGGGTACTGCTTACCCCGGAGCAACTGTTTCCGCGTGAGGAGTCACCAACTGCCGCCGCATTTGAATCCTTGTCCGCTCCCCCAAGCTAAAAGCTGCAATCGGTATCTCCTGGGAGGGGCACAGAAGTTGGTAAGGAAATTTGGTGACCATCGACTCATCCTCATTCTGATTGGTCTCGCTGTGGTCGGCGGAGCCTCGCTTCCGACCGCCATGATCGGCAGCTGTCTGACCCGACCGCAAACTCCCGCCGAAGTAAGAGCTCTCGACAATCTGCGCGCGCAGACCCGCGGCGGCACCCTGCCGGCCGAGGATGTAGTAGCGCGTTTAGAGTCAGACTTTCCCCATACCAAAGCGGCGGCCCTGGCGAGGATGGTACGCGCAAGGATCAGGATTCGCGCGAACGACTATGCGGGGGCCGCCGCGCTGCTTGATGCAAATGCCATTCGTGACCATACCTCGCTCGGTGACTATGCGTTATTCATGCGAGGCAATGCGCTCGAGCAAACCGGCCGCCTGGGCGAGGCAAGAGTCGCCTATGAACAATTAGCTAAAGACTACCAATCTTCAACCCTCGGTCGGGAAGCGAAGATGCGCATTGCCGGTCTCGCAATTAAGTCAGGCGAAACCTCAGCTGTGCCAGGTCTGCTAAGTGATTTGACCGCCATCGACTACCCGGCAGCTCTCTTGTTAGTCGGCGATACGTACAGATTATCAGATACGACCCGGGCGCTGGCTGCTTACCGGCGCATCTATTTCTTTGCTCCCGGGACTCCTGAAAGCGGTATCGCCGCAACGCTGATTTCGCAACTCAACGCGACGCTTTCTCCCGCGACGGCCGAAGAGGCTCTCGCCCGCCCGGATAGGCTCTACGAGGTGAATAAGCATGGCGATGCTCTTCAGGCTTACACCGAAGCGTTCGCGAAGTTTCCCGTTTTAGCTACGCCCGAGAACCAACTACGACGCGGAATTTCCGCTACCAACGCCAGGAAGACCGCCGAGGCAATCGCGGCCTTGAACAGCGTTCCCTCCTCTGCCGGAGATGCGCGGGCCGAAGCTCTCTACTACCTGGCCCAGAATTACGCGCGTGGACGTCAATGGGAACAGGCACGAGCGACTGTGGAAGAGTTGCGACGCAGTTTTCCGAATAGTTCCTTTACGCTGCGAGCGCTGGTCAGTGTTGGACAAACAGCTGAAGACGCGAAGAGTCTCAGCGACGCCTCGTATTTTTTGCGAACGGCTGTTAGCTCTAGTCCTGGTTCCACCGAGGTGGCACAAGCCCAATTCGATCTTGCGTGGCTCGCGCACGAAGCTAAAAGCTATCCGGAGTCGGCCCGGTTATTAACGGAGCACCTTGCGTATTACGTCGACAAGAATAATGACAACCGAGGGCGGGCTGGTTACTGGGCGGCGCGTGATTCTGAACGGGCCGGAAAACTTCCCGAAGCTCGCGCGCTTTACCAGGCAATGCTCGGGCGTTACGACGCAAACTGGTATGGGTATCTCGCCAAACAACGGCTGGAAGGCATGACCCGCGCCGGCAACACTCAGTCAAAAACATTTGCGCCCGATTCGGTGGTGGCGCGCGCGGTTGCTAATTTGCAGACGGTAGTTGTTGCGGAAGAGACGGCCAGCCCTGCCGAAGAGACTCGTATCACGAAGGCCGATCAACTGGTGAACATCGGGAATGACGAGTGGGCGCTCGAAGAATTGGTGCGAGCTTCGGAGTCGACCCCAACCAGCCCTAAAGTTAATCTGGCGATTGCTCAAGTCTATCGTTCTCAAGAAGACAACGTACGCGCGCTCAACGTGCTGAGAAAGAGCTTCCCTGACTATTCGCAAATGAAACCCGAAGAAATGACTCGAGAAGAGTGGGATGTTTTTTATCCTCTCGCTTATTGGGACATCATCGTCCAGGAGTCGCGCGCAAAAAACCTCGATCCCTACCAGGTGGCGGGTTTGATAAGGCAGGAGACGGTGTTCATTACCAAGGCGCGTTCCCCGGCTCGCGCGTATGGGTTGATGCAAGTGCTGGTTCCTACTGGACAACTGACAGCCAGGAAGTATGGAGTTGACCGATCCATTACCTCCGAGTCGCTCTTTGAGCCGCGGCTGAACATTCAGCTGGGCACGGCCTACCTGCGCGACCAAATCGACAAATTTGGGCGTATTGAGTATGTCGCCGCCGCTTACAACGCAGGTCCAATGCGAGCGGTGCAGTGGCGCGCTTCCCTGCCTGCGGAGATGGACGAGTGGGCGGAAGCGGTCCCTTTCAAGGAGACGCGCGGGTACATTCAAGGCATCGTGCGTAATCGACTGCAGTATGAGCGGCTCTACGACGCGAATGGGAAGTTTCGTCCCGAGGTGGGGACGCGTGCGGTGACGAGACAAGGATCTGCAATTCCCAACGCAAGTCCGGCTGTCGAACCTGCCGGTTCGACTGTGCGCAGGCGCAGAGTTATTGGGGGCGAAGAAGAGGAGTAGCGCTGATTGTTTACCCCGGGCATCGTGAATGTGAATCGTAATCGTCAATGGTAAAAGGTGAATCGCAAACGTAATTGAGAGTGCTTGGGATGCTGTCTCACAGGTTGGAATGTCTCGAACTTAGCCCCAGGCGACCTGGATTTCCAGGAACGCTAGTTTCGAATGCGGTTGCGCTAGTTTTGGTTGCGCTACTTCTACTTACGAATACCGTTTCTGCTCAACGACCAGCTAGAACCACTAACGCGTCAACGAGAACTATTACTATCACGACTGAACCAAATGCCATCGTCTGGATTGATGAGATTCGCCGCGGTGTTACCGAAGCCTCAGGCAAACTTACGGTAAAGAACGTTTCGCCGGCCCGGCACAGCCTGCGCGTGCGGGCTAACGGATTCAAAGAATCTACCGTTGCCGTCTTGCCGGGGAAAAGCAGTGCGACAGTAAAGCTTGTGCGTACGACCGACGCTGCCGAGCTGGCCTTTCAGGAAGCGGAAACCGCGCGTGAGCAAGGCAAAGACGATGAGGCGCGGCAGAGAGCCGTCGAGGCTTACCGACGCTCTTTAAAACTTCGACCTTCCTTTCCCGCCGCGCGCGTTGGCCTGGCCCGCGTTCTTCTCGATCTCAACGAATATAAAGAGGCTTTGGCCGAGATCGGGGCTGCCCGACGCTCGCGTCCAATCTATCCGGAAGCATCTGCCATCGAAGGCCGCATCCATCGCGAAGCTGCTTTTGATGAGGAAGCCATTAAATCTTTCCGCCGTTCGATTCGAGAAGCGCGTGGTTTTCAGCCCGAAGCTCACGTCGGTCTGGCACGCGTGCTGGAAGAGAAGGGTCAATTCGACGAGGCCATAGCCGAATATCGGAAAGCTCTGGATCAGCTCCAGGATTCCGAACCCGTGATTTATCAACTGCTGGGAGCGGCGTACGAGCGTCAGCAGAAATACAAAGAAGCCCTCACTGCGTATGAGAAATATCTGACGCTCGCCCCGAACGGCAGCCTCGCTCCCGCTATGCGCTCCATAATCGACCAATTAAAACGCGACGCCGCAGGCGAGCAGATCATTCCGTAGGTTTGCCCGTTTGACTCCTGCAGGGGCCCACAAAGAGAGGGTGTTCTGGATTTAGAGCCCTGGGAGCGTGGCGATCCGATAAAGCCTGGGGTGAAGCACTGCGAACGCCAGGTTAAAGCCGATGACATTTTCCCGAGCCCGCGAGTGGGCGGCAGAGGCTACAAGACAGACAACGCGCCTACAAAATAATCGTCCACTGCCGCCCACTTCGCGGGCTTGCCAAATATTTCGATAGCGCTCCACCCTAGGCTCTATGCTTTCGTTAGGCTTCGCCGGCTCTAAATCCGATCTGTTGCGGGACATCAGTAATAGAAAATAAGACGGTTCTTGAACTACCACTTTATCTGTGAGAGCATCGCTCCTGTTCTGCATCGGTCAGAGCATCCCATCCTGGTTTTGTTTTAGATCAATCATGACCACACCTGCTTCTTCAACGCGTCGCCACGTTTCTCGTAAGGCGAGTCTTTTTACTGAATCGGTGATTCGCGAGATGACCCGTGAAGCGATTAAACACGGAGCGGTAAATCTCTCCCAGGGGTTTCCTGACTTTGCCGCTCCGGATGACATCAAGCGAGTTGCGATGCAGGCCATCGCAGACGATATCAATCAATATGCCATCACCTGGGGGGCCCGCGACTTTCGCGAGTCGATAGCGAAGAAGACGAAGTGGTATCTGGGCATGGATGTCGATCCGGAAACAGAGTTGACCGTCACTTGTGGCTCAACCGAAGGGATGATCGCCGCGATGATGGCCACCGTGGATCCGGGTGAAGAGGTTGTCGTTTTTGAACCCTACTACGAAAACTATGCGCCGGACGCGATTCTCTCCGACGCTCGTCCGCGCTACGTGCCGTTGCGTGCGCCTTACTGGAGCTTTGACGAAAACGAATTGCGCGCCGTATTTAACTCAAAGACTAAGGCGATCATCCTCTGCAATCCTAATAACCCGACGGGCAAAGTCTTCACGCGGGAGGAGATGGAGTTCATTGCGGGCCTCTGCCAGGAGTTTGACGCGCTCTGCTTCACTGATGAGATCTATGAGCACATTATTTATCCCCGGGAAGACGCAGAGCTCCAACACATCTCAATGGCCCAGATTGCCGGCATGCGCGAACGCACGGTGATCGTGAACTCGATGTCCAAGACATATTCGGTTACCGGCTGGCGCGTGGGTTATTGCATCGCGCCGCCGGAGATCACCGGCGCCATTCGCAAGGTGCACGATTTTCTTACCGTCGGCGCTGCGGCTCCGCTACAGGCGGCCGGAGCTTACGCGCTATCGCTTCCGCCCGAGTACTACGAACGTTTGCAGGTTGAGTATCAACGGCGTCGAGATCTTCTGCTGCCGGTGCTGGCTAACGCCGGATTCGAGACTTTCAGTCCCGACGGCGCTTACTACATTATGACTGACATCTCCGGATTTGGTTTCGCCAATGACGTCGAGTTTACGAACCACCTTATCCGCGAGGTCGGCGTGGCCTGCGTGCCGGGCTCGAGCTTTTATAGCGTTCCCGAACGTGGCGCTCAACAGGTTCGCTTTTGCTTTTGTAAAAAGGACGAAACGTTGCTGCTTGCGGGGGAGCGACTTGCAGCTCTCCAATCGCGAATCTGAAACGCAGCACGGTGTACCGCAAACATGAAAACTCATTTCGGACGATTCCTGGTCCTGGCTCTTGCCGTTGTGCTTCAATCACAACTCGCAGACGGCCAACAGGGCCCCGATCCTGAATTCAACACAACGGTGGCGCATCCGGCTTATAGTAAAAACTATCCTCGGGTGATATTTGACGAGGCTCACAACAACTTTCATACGACTACGGGGCGCTACAAACCGTTCGTCGATCTGATACTTAGTGACGGTTACAACGTTGTGCCTGGCCGGAAATCGTTCGCCAAGCCTTCCCTCAGCACCTTCAAGATCCTCGTAATTGCCAACGCACTGGGCGCCGAAGACATGGATGAGGAGGGCGCTGACCGTTCCGCTTTTACGGAAGAAGAATGTGATGTAGTGCGCGACTGGGTGAAGGGTGGAGGCGCTCTGCTTCTGATAGCCGACCATGCTCCATTCGGCGCCGCTGCGGAAAGCCTCGGCAAGCGTTTTGGCGTTGAGATGAGCAAGGGATACACCTTCGATCCCGAGAATTACTTCAAGGGCACTTCAACTCTCCTTTTCTCCCGGGAAAACAAACGTCTGTTGGACCACCCTATTACACAGGGACGCAAAGACAGCGAAAGAATCAATCAGGTCCTCACCTTTACGGGGCAATCGCTGAGAGGACCCGAAGGTAGCTCAGTTCTATTTCTATTATCCCAAACCGCCAGGGACAAGCCTGATCGCGAATCGCAAACATCCGTTTCCGCTGCCGGAAGCGCCCAGGGAATTGCGTTCAAGTTTGGTAAAGGACGAGTGGTAGTACTGGGAGAGGCGGCGATGTTGTCGGCACAATTGGCAGGTGCTGAGAAACAACCGATGGGCATGAACGTTCCAGGCAGCGACAATCGGCAACTAGCACTTAACATCATGCACTGGTTGTCTGGTCTCATGTAACGCTACATCCGCAGATTCCGCAGATTACAATGGACCAAGGGCAAATTCTCTTCTATTTGCCAGCGACTATTGTATCTGCGTAATCTGTGGAACTATTTAGGTGTCTGGGTCTTCAAGAAGTCGCGTAGTGTTCTCGATGACGCTGCTGGGCTGAGACACAATTTCTCTGGTATTGCTCCGAGGCGAGTAATCACCAACGGGGACACTTTGCGTGGAAGGCAAAGCGGTGCGTGTTGGGCTCTCTGCCACGGTGCGAGAGTAAGGTGCACCGGGGACGGTTGTCAGCGATGGCGCCTGGACTGTGTCTTTTACAAACATAAACGCATAGAGAAATCGCAGTAGTCCTACCAAACCCAAGATGAAGAATACGAGTCATGCAACCTTGGCGACGGATTCAAACGGGCCGCCGATGTCCCACAGAAGAGTTGAAGCCAGACCTATTGCCCAGGCCAGAAGGGTCAGGAAAACGCTTTCCCTGATTATTCCACTGAGCGCTTAGGTGGCTGAGCCGGATCACTGGCGGGTTGGGGAGTGATGCCCGAGTTGTCCAGCAGCATTGCCACCCCGGCCAACGGGAAACCACAACGTGAGCAAAAACGCATCTCTTCCAATCTCTGTTCGTGGCTGCATCGTGGGCAATACATAAGCTCTCCAGACCGGCAGGCGCTTTCCTTCTCGAGTGTCTACGAAAAGGCGAATGCCAAGGTTCGCCCTGAGGTGGTGCCGGAGTTGAACGTGGACATAAGTCGAGTTGAAACCGAGTGAGTAATATCACACCCTGGGGGTTTCAGAGTAAGTCAATAATGACCTGGGATGGTGCCGGCAGTTTAGAGTTCAAGCTTTAGCTTGACGCCAGCAGCAACCTAAAGGTTGATCTCTGAACTTCCGAAATCATAATGAAGCCGTACTCTTGGGATGCTAAAAGACAATTGATCTGGTTGGCGGGAGGTTTGACTCTTGGCACGCTGATGGCCTATCAGGACGCGCACGACGATGATGGAACATTCGTTCCGCGCTTCTTCATCTTCATGGAAAGCCTGGTGCTGATCATCATTGGCTTGCTTTTCTACATCTACTCGCGGAAAAAGGGGTGAAGTTCTGAGTTCGATCTTGAGATTGTTGCCTTCTCCGCGGAGCATGCTAAAGTTGAAACTGAACTTCCTAATTAGGCGGCTGCATTGACTTGGATCGAATCGTGATCCCTTGATCGCCCACCACCAGCAAGCGACGCGCTTCGCCATAAGGCACACTTGAAGGCACGTATGAAAGCACGTATCGGTTCTTTCTTAGTTCATCACAAACGCTCTGGGCCGCCTCCACTGCCTCATCGATAGAAAAGACCAGCCCGCCGGTTCCTTCAACCAGTTTTTCAACAACTTGCTTTGGCTTCGGTACATCGCGGCGAATGGCGCCCCGCGTCCGATCGGAGATTTGGACCGTGTACACGGTAATGTCGTTGGTTTGCAGCTCTGAGAGTGCCTTCTCAAACGTGGTCTTGCTGCCGCGGTCAAGACCATCGCTGATGACTACGATCGCGCGCTTCTGCCCAGCGAGCGGACTTAAAGCCTGCTCGACGACAGCACTCAGTGCGTCGAAGAGATGCGGCTGGCCTTTCTTCCGGAAACCCTTTAGCGCCGCCTCGATGGACTTGGCGCTATCCGTCCAGTCAGCAACGATCTCGGCTTCCTCATCGTAGCCAACGATTAGCAGTTGGTCCCCTTCGTAGATCTCGTACCCAAATTCGCGCGTGGCCTTTTCAAGCTTATCGATGTCCGCCCGCAGGGTCAGAGAATTATCCACCAACAAAACTATGCGAGCGGGAGAGGGATCCGGAGTGAGGTTCTTGATGGTCTGTTCTATACCATTATCATAGACGGCAACTTGCTTACTGTTTACATTAGCCGCGGACTTGTCGTCGCGCTTAACCACCACGCTCATGAGCACGCCACTCTGAGTTGAACTCTGCGACCTCCGACCTGCCTGCCCAAGCACCAGACCGCAGAACGTTGCCAGGAGCAGCAGAACTGCCGGTAAGTTACAAGGTTTGAAAACCCAATTGTTCAGGAGTTGAGTTACTGCGGATCCACCACGAAGTGATCGGTACATTAGTTCACGTTAAGGACGCTTCAATCACGACTGGAGACCTTTGTTGATGAAGCTTTTTCGGAAGTTTTCTTTGACGGGGAGTCATCCTTTGATTTCTTGTCAGACTTTTTCGAGTCTTTCTTATCACTGGCGCTCTTATCGCTGGCGTTCTTATCGCTGGCGTTCTTATCGCCAGCGCTGGCTGCATCAGATTCGGCCTTCTCTGCGGCCTTCTTGCCGTTGCCAGCATAATCGGTGACATACCAACCCGAGCCCTTAAACTGAATCGCCGAGGCTGAAACTAGTTTTTCTAAACGTCCGCCACACTTGTCACACTTGGTGGGCGACTTGTCGCTCATCTTCTGAAAGACTTCGGTATGCGCCTTACATTTCTGGCACTCGAACTCGTATATGGGCATAGGTCTCAAATACTCCGTCGGGCGAATGGATCGCCAGTGAAGTATACGGGCGCTCCCACGGCCTTGCAATGTGAGGTTGGTTGGGAGCCTAACGGTGTTCGCAGGTTGGGAAGGGGGTCCATTTTCCACTTATCATTTTCCATAATTTTCCATATCAAATTTGTATTCGCATGGTCCTGTAGTTAACCACGGCCCGGATAAATGGAGACTGACCAATGGAAAATGCCCCCCTTCTCAACCTGCGAATTTGTGGGGCTTGAAGCAAACCCACTTTGCAACTTCATCTCCCGTTCGTTATGATCCGCGTTCAGGAGTGCCTCGTATTTTTTAGACCAGGGTGTTTACTCTTGCCCCTGGTCGCTGCTGTACCTTTGCCTACGATGTCAGATACTGCACAATCCCTCTCGCTCGAGCGCAAGATTAAGATGCACGAGGCGCGCGAGTCGATCATCACTCGTCTGGCGCTGGCTTTTCCGACCACGATCAATCTCGACAGGTTTTTGAACGTAATCGTTTCTGAGTTGGGGCGCATGATGAATGTAGATCGCTGCGATGTCATTCAATTGACTTCGCAGAGTGAACTGCGAATCAGCCATGAATGGCGGGCTTCAACGGACGTACCTTCCAGCCTGGGCACGGTGATCCCGCTGGATCTCAAGCAACTCTCGGAGCACGTAGACATAACCAAGCCCATCCGTCTTGACGATACTTCCAGACCGGGCCTGGATCAGAAAGTACGCTTTCTGGCCGCGAGTTTAGGAACGCGCTCTCTGCTCGTCGTCCCTGTTGTCCTTGGTGAAGATGTGCTGGGTCTGGTAGGAATGCACACCACGGGGACCCCGCGCGCCTGGCTTGATGACGAAGTCTCTTTTCTGGAGTCTGTCGCCGGACAGATCGCGGTGGGGTATCAATACACGAGGCTCTACACGGATAAAGAGCGCGAGGCCGAAACGAAGCGTGCCCTGCTGGAAATCGCTAACGCTCTCAACGCCCGCTCTGACTTTCGCGAAGTCTCATCCCTCGTTCTGGAACGAGCCATAGCCCTCGTCGGTGCGGACTATTCAGCTCTCGGCGTCCTCGATCCCAAGGGCGGGCGCATCAGTCTGGCCGCCTTCAAAGCCGCGCCTCATGCTACCACTGATTCTGTTCAGGGATTGATTGATGCCCACGGACAATCGCTCGACGTAACCGAGTTTCCGGCGGCGATGGAAGTGCTGGCCCAGGGAAGAACATTTCGCTTAGTGGACACCGACCTGCCTTTCCCGTTTCGTTTAATTTTTAACGCCACCCTGGGCGGACGCGCTGCTCTTGTTGCTCCCGTACGCGTCGGCGGACATACCTTTGGCCTGCTGGGGCTCGTGTGGAGTGAGGCGCGCGCCGGGTTCCAGGACCACGAGGTGGCACTCGTCGAGGGCATCGCCGATCAAATCGGCACAGCACTGGAGCGAGATCAGCTTTCCGCCGAAGTGATGCACTTGCGCAGCGCTTTACATGAACGCTACGGCGAGGACCGCATCATAGGTCAAACTTCGGCCATCCGGCGCGCCATGGAATTGGCTCTGAGTGTGGCGGACACCCAAACCACCGTCCTAATCCAGGGAGAATCGGGCACCGGCAAGGAATTACTCGCGAATTTGATCCATTACAATTCCGGGCGCGAAAACCATCCTTACGTAAAACTAAACTGCGGCGCGATTCCCGAAACGCTGCTCGAATCGGAATTGTTTGGTCACGAAAAGGGTGCGTTTACCGATGCCAGCGCTAGGCGAAGAGGAAGGTTTGAAGAAGCTAACGGAGGCACGCTTTTTCTGGACGAAGTGGGCGAGATGAGTTTGTCGGCGCAGGTTCGTCTCCTACGCGTGTTGCAGGATGGTGAATTCACGCGCGTCGGGGGAAACGAAGTGTCTAAGGCTGACGTGCGCGTGATTGCCGCCTCTAACGTGGACCTCGAACGGGCAACTGAGCTGGGCACGTTTCGCCGTGACCTTTACTACCGGCTCTCGGTGTTTCCGATAGTAGTGCCGCCCTTACGAGACCGCCCTGAAGACATTCACCCTCTCGTGATCCACTTCCTGGAACACTACAAACAGAAGACCGGGCGCTTTATTTCGGGCATCTCCAAAGATGCGCTCCAGGCCTTAATGACTTACCAATGGGCCGGCAATGTTCGCGAACTCGAGAATGCGATCGAGCGTGCGGTAATCATCGCCTCAGGCCGGCAGATCGAGCTCGAGGATCTTCCCGAAGCAATTGGGAAGACCGTGCTTGAGGAACGCGATCGCATCAAGGTCGAGCGAGCGAGTGCAGCTAGCGAGGGACGCACGACAACATTCGAAGTGACCGTGCCCTCCTCGATGGAAGAGATAGAGCGCCAGGCCATTGAAGCCACTCTCGACTACACCAAAGGCGACAAGTCGCACGCCGCTCGCGCGCTGGGCATAGGCCGCAAGACGCTCTACCGGAAGCTTGGGCAGTACAACGGGGGACCGAGCTCAAGCGATAACGATGAGTAGCGGTGCTTTCCTTCCGGGCTTCTGGTGCGCAAACAAATCCGACCGACACAAGCGATTCCACGAACCCACAATTCAGGGCCCAGAACTTAATTTTGCACTTAACCTTGAACTGACCCCCTCAAGGTGAGGGTCCGTACGAGGTTGAGTGCTACAGGTCAGTTTACAATCGCCGATTCGGCTGCGGAGCTTTCATGATGAATAACGAAAAGCCAGGCGGCAATTAGAATTATCATTCCTTGCCAGACCTACGAGGAGGCAGTAAAGCTCTGCGAAAAGACTCAACTCCAAAACCCGGCCCGAAGAAATCTGGAAGTAAACTACTTTTCAACAATGAGAATGACTCATTATCAGTCGGTCGGTATTGGTGTAGGTTGGCACAAGCAGCGGCGTGCCATTCTACATACAGAACCGAGTAGCCTTGCTCGTCTGCGACAAGCAGATAACGAGATGAAACTCAAGGTGCACATTGGTAAGATAATCAGGCTTATAAGTCGCGAAGGCCGTTACCGCACTGGTGTTTGGT
>Ga0136617_10000532_pt1 | contig 32144 bp, 36 predicted proteins | sample AntDrymUQ3222106_2_FD_129672 | JGI IMG/M metagenome (GOLD analysis project Ga0136617, IMG submission 129672) | Polar desert sand microbial communities from Dry Valleys, Antarctica - metaG UQ322 (21.06) | ecosystem: Environmental > Terrestrial > Soil > Desert | place: Antarctica: Dry Valley... | reverse complement strand
ACTTCGCTCCTCGCCTCCGGCTCGTCGCTACGTGCGCCGGAGCGACCCCCCTGACCTTCGTCCATACCCGTCTCCGTGACTCTCGACATGCTGACCTCCCGGGTCTAATCGAGTGTCCGGTCGAAACCGGGGGCGCGGCACCGCGCCGATCACGGCGGGCCGCGCCGCCGCGCGCGCTTGCACCGACAGGTCGTGCGCAGCGCCCAGCCGTCATACTTGTGCGCGTGAAAATTCCATCTCAGCTTGCATTCGCTGCCGTGCTCATCGCCGCCGTGCTGGCGCCCGGCGCCGCCGGCAGCCCCGCCGGAGACCTGACGTCCGTGCTGCGGGACTACTCCGGCGACGAGAAGATCACGCCGTGCCGGTTCACCCGGGGCCAGCTGGAGTCCGCTCGGAAGCAGATCTCCCAGGACATCGAGACCTACGCCAAGGGCGTCCGCGGAGCGATCGTGCGTGAGGTCAAGCGCTGGAAGGACGGCAGCTGCAAGGGCAAGGGCGCAAGCGCGAACACGCTGCGGATCGTTGCGATCAAGGCCACCGGCGGTCCCGCCGAGGAGTCGGTGACGATCATGAACACCGGCCGCAAGGCGGTCGGCCTGCGCGGCTTCGCACTGCGCGACGCCGGCGATCACACGCTGAAGTTCCGTTCGACGAAGCTCAAGGCGGGCAGTCGGCTGAAGGTCGTCACCGGCTGTCGCAAGGGCCACAAGACCGCGGTACGGCGCGGCTCGAGCTACTACGCCTGCCGCAAGGCCGAGGTCTGGGACGACACCGGCGACACCGTCGAGCTGCTCGGGCGCGGCGGCGGCCTGCTCGCGCAGAAGACCTACTGACCGATCGTGGTGCGGCGCCCGCGACGAGGCCACTTCCTCGGCCTCCCGTATGACTGGACGCGCCCCACGCTCCAGCGGCTGCGACGCAGCGTGTGGAATCCGGATGAGCCGCGGGCGTTCGTGCCGAAGGCCTATGGATGGGGCTACGGGCTGAACTTCGCGGCGCTGCGGGGCCGGCTCGCCCGCGGCAGGCGCAGATGAGCATCGTCAAGATCAACGCGATCACGGTGCCGCGCGAGCGCTTCGAGGAGTTCGAGCGGCGCTTTGCCTCGCGCGCCGGCCGGGTGTCGAGCGCGACGGGCTTCGAGGCGTTCGAGCTGCTGCGCCCCAACGACGACCGCGAGGTCTGCCTCGTGGTGACGCGCTGGCGCTCGGAGGAGGACTTCCGGGACTGGGTGGCCGGGCCGGACTTCGCCGCCGGGCACGCCCAGCATCGAAGCGACGGGCCGGTCGGAACGGGAAGCGAGCTGTGGTCCTTCGACGTGCTCGAGCTCGAGGGACCAGCCGCTCCAGGGTGATGGGCCGCGGGCGCGCGACGTTCGCCGCACTGGTGGGAAAGGCGGCGGTTGCGGTCGCCGGGTCGGCGCCGGGGACGAGCGTCGTCGCGGGTCCGCGCCGACCGGTGCCACCCCGCCGGTGCCGGCCGCGGCGCGCGGGTTCGAGCTGCTGGACGCGCGCGTGAGCCCACGGCGGGCGTACTTCGCGGGCCGGCGCGTGCTGATCACGTTCGCCGTCGAGGCGGCGGCGCCGCTGCCGTTGCAGGTCGACGTCGTACGCGAGGCGACGCGCGAGCCCGTCGTGACCCTCGCCCTGCCGCCCGCTGCGCCCGGCGTCGTGCAGCGCGTCGAGTGGGACGGGCGCGCGGGCTCCGGCGCGGTCGCGCCGAACGGGCGCTATCGCTTCCGCGTCGCCGCCCTCGACGGGACGGCGCGCAACGCCGGTGGCACCGAGCTGCGCAGCCACATCTATCCGATCCGCGGACGGCACGCCGACCGCGGCCCCGCCGGCGCGTTCGGCGTCGGGCGCAACGGCGGGCGCACGCACGAGGGCTTCGACGTCAACGCCGCCTGCGGCGTGCCGGTCGTCGCCGCGCGCGGGGCCGTCGTCACGCGCGCGGACTACGACCCGGTCCTCTACGGCAACATCGTGATCGTCCGCGGCGAGCGCACGCAGCGCGACTACTGGTATGCCCACCTGCTGCGCACGCCGCGGCTGCGCGTCGGCGATCGCGTCAGCACCGGCCAGCGGATCGGCAGCATCGGCGCGACCGGCAACGCCCGCACGATCGGCTGCCACCTGCACTTCGAGATCCGTTCGCGCGGCAGGCCGATCGATCCCCGGCCTGAGCTGCAGGCGTGGGACGGGTGGAGCTGATGGCCACCGGCCAGGCCGCGCAGGCACGCCGCCTGCTCGCGCTGCACGCGCGCGACACGCCGCTGCTGCTGCCCAACCCGTGGGACGCCGGCTCGGCGAAGCTGCTGGAGGCGGCCGGCTTCGAGGCGCTGGCGACCACGAGCAGCGGCTTCGCCGCGACGCTCGGGCGCCTGGACGGGTCGGTGACGCGCGCGGAGGCGCTCACGCACGCGGCGGCGATCGTCGCCGCGACCGGCCTGCCCGTCTCCGCCGATCTCGAGAACGGCTTCGCCGACGCTCCGGCGGACGTCGCGCAGACGGTGCGCGACGCGATCGCCGCCGGCCTGGCGGGCTGCTCGATCGAGGACTTCACGGGCGACGACACGGGCCCGATCTACTGCCTCGAACACGCCGTCGCGCGGATCGCCGCCGCCACGCAGGCCGCCCACGCCGGCGCGGTCCACCTCGTGCTGACGGCGCGCGCCGAGAACCACATCCGCGGCGTTCAGGATCTCGAGGACACCGTCACCCGGCTGCGCGCCTACGGCGACGCCGGCGCCGACGTGCTGTTCGCGCCCGGGCTGACTCGGATCGAGGACATCCGCCGCGTGGTGAAGGAGGTCGCGCCGCTGCCGCTGAACGTGCTCGCCCTACCCGGCGCCCCGAGCGTCGCCGAGCTCGCCGCCGGGGGCGTGAAGCGGATCTCCGTCGGCGGCGCGTTTGCCTTCGCGGCGATCGATGCCGTCGCCGAGGCGGCGCGCGAGCTGCGCGAGGATGGGACGTACGGGTTCCTCGCGCGGGCACGGGCGGGCGCGGCGCTCGCGCGACGCGCGTTTGACGACGAGTGATCGATTGTCCAGCGGCGCCCGGGGCGACGGCCGCAGCGCAGCAGGATGCGCGCTCGACGCGCGCGCATCCCGTGCGGACCGGGCTACGTCACGGTGAAGGCAAGCTTCTGGCCGGCGGCGTAATGGCCGGGAAGGAAGCAGACGAGCTCGTACTTGCCGGGCTCGAGGTCAACGGTGATGACCTCGCTGTTGCCGCCCATGAGCTCCTTGCCCTTGCCGAGCAGCTGCCGCTCGTCGAGCATCCCGCCGTCGGCCTTGACCGGCACCGGCGCCAGCGCGACGGCGTGCATCGTCGCACCTTCGTTGATGACGGAGATGTTCACCTTGCCGGCCTTCACGCTGGTCTTGTCGGCCTTGATGTACATGTCGCCGAGCGTGAGCTTGACGTCGGCGGTCGCGTGCGCCGGGTCATGATGGGGCTTGCCGTGTGCGGGGCCCATGTCATGGCCGGCGGCCTTCGGCGCGTTCTTGGTCTGCAGCACGCCGATCGCGCCCTTGACCGCGTCGCCGAAGGCGTGCGTGACGAACGGGTAGCCGCCCTCCTCGTCGAGCGTGAACTCGACCCAGCCGCCCTGGGACGGCGCGAGGTTGACCGTCTGGACGTCGTGCGCGATCCCGTTGTCGGTGTGAGCCGTGTCGAAGACGGTGCCGATGACGTGGAGGGCGCTCCAGATGCTCGGACCGGCGTTGAGCACGTACATCCGGATCTTCTCGCCCTTGACGACGGAGATCGGCTTGGTCTTGTACTGGTTGGCGTAGCCGCTAACGCGATGACGTCGGGCGCCTTGGCCTGCATCTTGGCCAGGTCGGCGACGCCGCCCGGCTTGCCGATGTAGTACTCCTGCTGGACGGTCCACAGCTCACGGTCGACCGGAGCCAGCCCCTTCGGCTTGACGACCATCATGCCGACCATCCCGGCACCCGTGTGCTGCAGGACCGGCTGGGTGGCGCAGTGGTACATGTAGACGCCGGGGTGCTTGGCGACGAAGCGGTAGTGCTGGCTCTTGCCGGGGGCGAGGTCGATGTAGCGGCTGCCGGGGTTGACCTCCGCGGAATGGAAGTCCAGCGAGTGCGGCAGGTTGACGGCCATCTTCTTCGACGATCCGTTGGTCAGCGTGAAGTCGACCTTGTCGCCCTCGGTGACGACCATCGGCTCGCTCACGCCGGTGCCGCGATGCACCTTGCCGTTGACCGCGTAGCTCCACACCTCGGTCGGCGCCAGCTCGTCGGAGACCTTCGTGACGTGCTGGTAGACGTCGACCTTGAAGGTCTTGACCGCGCCGGCGGGAACCGCGGGAAGCGTCGGGTCGACCCAGGAGAACTTCTCGAACGCCACGCCCTTGGCCGCAGGATCGTCGCTCTTCGGCGCTGGTGCGACGGCGCCGGCCGACGCCGATGTACCCCCGGCCTTCTCGACGACCGTCGTCGTGGAGGGGCCTTCGGTGGCGAGCGCGAACAGCGCCACGATGATCGCGAGCAGCGCGACCACCGCGACGACGCCGTGCGCAACCATCATCCACTCCCGTCGCACCGCGGCCTTCGCGGGAACCGGTGCGAGCGCATCCGCGAACTGCAGGTCGAAGTTCTCGGGTGGGTCCTGGGTGATGGCCATGACGTCGTTCCTCTCGGCTGTATGAGACCTTTGTCTCAACGTCGGTCCGATCGGCCCTCACGGCAACCCATGCGGGCGCACAAGTCATTCGTCCTGCTGCCGTGGGTCATGCACGACGTGAATGAGGCAAACCACGGATGTGGATGCGTACGTTCCCGCAGACGCCGGCTCTGACCTGGAAATGGCGCGCTCTGCCATGCGTACGTCTCATGACTTCGGTGCGGGGGCGCCGCTGAGGCGGCGTATGCTCGTCACGCTTATGGCGGCGCCCGTCTTTCCCCTGGATCTCCACGAGCTGCGCGGCTTCTGCGTCGCCGCCGATCTCGGCAGCCTGGGCCGCGCGTCGGTACGCCTGCGCGTCTCCCAGCCGTCGCTCAGCAAGCGGCTCGCGTCGCTGGAGGCGAAGGCCGGAGCGCGGCTGCTACAGCGCTCGACGCGTGGGGTCGCCCTCACGCCGGCCGGCCGCCGGCTGTACCAGCACGCGCACGCGCTGCTCGAGCAGGCTGACCACGTAGCTGACGTCATGGTCGGTCTGCAGCGTTCCGGCGCCATGGTGCGTCTCGCGGTCAGTCACTCGGCGTTCGAGGCGTTCGTCGCGCGCATGCTCCAGAGCTCCGACCCGACGCAGCGCGCCGCCGTCGAATTGGTGGCGGCGAACTCGCAGGTCGTCCGCGGCCTCGTCGCCGAGGGCCACGCCGACATCGGCGTCGCGGCGTCGCGTCCGAAGCACTCTCCGAACCCGGGCGTGCGCGAGGTGCAGCTTGCCGAGGACGCGATCGTCTGCGGCGTCCCGAACCATCACCGGTGGGCTCGGCGTCGCCGGGTGTCGCTCGCGGCCTTCCTGGCGACGCCGATGGTCGTGCGCGACCCCTCGTCGAACGCACGCTGGACCGTCGATACCGTCCTCTCCGCACGCGGCCTGATCGCGGCACCGGCGCTGGTGGAGGCGCCGACGCCGCGATCGGCGATCAGTGAGGCGCAGGCGCGCAACGCGCCGCTGCTCCTGAGCCGTCACATCGTCGCGCAGACGGAGTTCGTCGTCGTCGCGGTGGAGAGCCTCGAGTTTCCGCGCGCGTACGCCCTCGTCACCCCCGCGTACGGTGAGCCGACGGGTGACGTGGTCGCGCTCGCCCATCGCATCCGCCAGGCCGTTGATCTCTGGCTGCGCTGAGCGTCAGCGCGAGCGTCTCGGCGAGCGCATCGACCTCGCCCGGGGCTGCCGCCGACCGTGCGTGACCGCTGGTCACCGCGGCGCCGCCGCGACGAGCACGTTGCGTGGCGCGACGCTGATCGTCGCGCCCGCATCGAAGCCGGCGCCGGCGGCCGGCCGGCCGTCCGCGAAGCCCGTGTCGAGCAGCAGCGCGAAGCGCCGGCCCGCCGCGCCGGGCACGGCGAACGCGGCCTCCGTCAGCCCGGCGTTGAGGACGACGAGCAGGTCGTGGTCGTCGACCTCATCGGCGCGATCGCCGGCCAGCAGGTAGGCGACGAAGTCGTGGTCGGGATCGCCCCAGCGCTCGGCGCCCATCGGCGCGCCCGTCGCGTCGAACCACGCCACGTCGCCGTCGCCCCGCAGAAACGAGCGCCGGCGCAGCGTCGCGTGCGCGCGCTGCAGCGCGATCGCACGGCGGGTGAACGCCATCAGCTCATCGGCCGCGGCGCTCTGCGTCCAGTCATACCAGGAGATCTCGTTGGCCTGGCAGTAGGCGTTGTTGTTGCCGCGCTGCGTGCGCGCGCGCTCGTCGCCCCCGAGCAGCATCGGCACGCCCTGGGACACGAGCAGCGTTTGCGATGAAGTTGCGCCGCTGCCGCGCCCGCGCCGCGACGACCTGCTCGTTGTCGCTCTCGCCCTCGACGCCGAAGTTCTCCGCGCGGTCGTCGGCGGTACCGTCGCGGTTGTTCTCGCCGTTGGCCTCGTTGTGCTTTCGCTATAGGTGACGAGGTCGTGCAGCGTCTTGCCGTCGTGGGCGGTGACGAAGTTCACCGACGCGTCGGGCCCGCGGCGGTCGGCGCCGTAGAGGTCGGCGGAGCCCGTCAGCCGCCAACCCATCGCGGCGGCGCCGCCGCGGCGGCGCCAGAAGTCACGCACGTCGTCGCGGTAGCGGTCGTTCCACTCCGCCCAACCGCGCGGAAACCGCCCGACCTGGTAGTCGCCGATGTCCCACGGCTCGGCGATGAGCTTGACGTCGCGCACGACGGGGTCCTGGTAGACGAGGTCGAAGAACGACGCGAGATGGTCAAACGAGCCGCGATCGCGCGCGAGCGTCGCGGCGAGATCGAAGCGAAAGCCGTCGACGTGCATCTCCTGCACCCAGTATCGGAGCGAGTCCATGATCAGGCGCAGGACCTCGGGGCGGTCGACGTTGAGCATGTTGCCCGTGCCGGTGGTGTCGACGTAGCGGGAGCGGTCGGCGGGATCGAGGCGGTAGTAGACCTCGTTGGCCAGGCCGCGGTAGGCGATCGGCGGGCCGCCCGGGCCGCCCTCGCACGTGTGGTTGTAGACGATGTCGAGGATCACCTCCAGGCCCGCTGCGTGCAGCGCCTTGACCATCGCCTTGAACTCGCTGACCTGCGCCCCGGGCGCCTGCGCGGAGCGGTAGCCGGCATGGGGCGCGAGGAAGCCGAGCGTCATGTAGCCCCAGTAGTTGCGCAGGCCCATGTCCAACAGCCGGTCATCGGTGACGAACTGCTGCACGGGAAGCAGCTCGACGGCCGTCACGCCGAGGCCGGTGAGGTGCTCGAGCAGCGGCTCGCTGGCCAGACCCGCGTAGGTGCCGCGCAGCGCGGGCGCCACGGCCGGATGCGTGCGGCTGATGCCCTCGACGTGCGTCTCGTACAGCACGGTCTCAGACCACGGCACGGCGGGCGGGCGATCGTCGCCCCAGTCAAACGCGGCGTCGATGACGAGCGAGTGCACCTCGCGCTCGTCCAGCGGCTCGAAGGCGCGCGCGTACGGGTCGGCGAGCAGCCGGTTGGCGTCGAAGCGCAGTCCGCGCGACGGGTCGAACGGGCCGTACGCGCGAAAGCCGTAGCGATCGCCCGGGCGCACACCGGGAACCGCAACGGTCCAGGTGTCCTGCTCTGCGGACATCGCGATGCGGCGCTGCTCGGCGCCGTCGTCGTCGAGCAGGCACAGCTCGACGCGCTCGCCGGTGCAGAAGACCGAGAAGCTCGTGCCGCTGCCGTCCCAGCGCGCACCGAGCTCGGTCACGAGTCGTGACCGCCGCCGAGTGGGACGTCGAGGTCGTGCTGGTCGGTCTCGCTGACGACGCTGGGAATGGCTCCCACCTCCTGCGGGCTGGACGGACCCGTCGCGTCGCCGAATCTACCCGGGTTGGTCTGACGAAACCAGACGTTCGCCGGAGCAGGACATCTCCGCGACGCAGCGGGTCCGATCAACGACGCAGCGGGTCCGACTAACATCTGCGGCGCTCGCGCGGGAGGCCGCGATCGCCCGACGCGCACTCATCCCGAACCTTTCACGCAGGAGGAACACCCACATGGCATTCGAGGTTGGAGATCGCGTGGTGGCCGAGAAGTCAGGCCGCCGCCGCCGCACCGCCCGCCAGCCGCTGCGCCCGGGCCGCCACGGCGTCATCGTCCGCGTCATGCCCGGCGACCCGAACCCGCGCTACGAGATCAGGTGGGACGAGGGCATCACGACCGTGTACTCGCCGGCCAACAGCGGGCTGCAGCTCGATCCGGACTACGACGGGGCCCAGTCGGAGGCCTGAGCGGCCCGCCGCGGTCGTAGCTCGGCTGCGGGCGGGGGCCGTGGTCGACGGCGTTGACGCCGACGTGGGTCGCCGCCTACCGCTCGCCGAAGACGCGCCGCACCGCCCCCAGCGCCGGCTTGGGCCGGCCCGCGAAGTCATACAGCCCCTTCTCGTTCAACCCCGGCGTCAGGCGCAGCCCAGGGCGCAGATCGAGCACCGAGCCGCCGCGGAAGTCCGGGCGCAGCGCGTAGTCGCGCAGGTTCCAGATGATGACGCCGTCCGCGCCCGGCTCCCGCAGCAGCCCGCGCAGGCGGCGAGACAGCACCGCCGCCTGGTAGCCCAGTCCGCCGAACGCGCCGCCGCCGACGCGTGAGGTGCCGGCCGCGCCGAGCTCGGTCACGACCAGCGGCTTGTCCGGAAACAGCGAGCGCAGCCTCGCCAGTCGCTCGCCGGCCTTCGCCGCCTGGCCCGTCTGGTCCAGATCCAGGCCCTCGTACCAGCCAATGTAGTCCGTGACGCCGAGCGCATCGAGGTCGTCGAACATGCCACCGGGCTGGTTTGGCAGCACGCGTCCCCAGAGATCCGCGGCGACCGGTCGCGTCGGGTCGAGCTCGCGCAGCGCTCGTGCGGCGCGTCGGACGTACTGCTGCTGCGCGGGGCGGCCGTTGCCCGTCATCTCGTTGGTCAGCGTCCAGGCCAGCACCGAGGGGCTCGCCTGCTCCGCCTCGGCCACGCGCAGCACGCGGTCGTGCGCCGCCTGGAGCTGGCTCGGCGTCTCAAAGCGCCAGCGCCCACCCGGCTCCCACGGCCCGATCTCCTGCCAGATCAGGATCCCCGCTGCGTCCAGCCGCGCGAGCATGCTCTCCGACAGCGGCAGCTGCGTCCGCGTCGCGTTGGCCCCGGTGGCCCGCAGATCGGCGACGATCCGCGCCTCGTCGGCGGGGCGCAGCGCGTCCCCGCGCGCCCGTGTGTCCGGCGGCAGCGCGACGCCGCGCAGCGTCAGCGGCTTGCCGTTGAGCCGCAGGCGCGCGCTGTCCCAGCCGATCTCGCGCAGGCCGATCCTGCGCCGTAGCGACGCCTCGCCCGGGACGTCGATGCGCAGGTCATACAGCGCCGGCGAACCGGGCGACCACAGCTCGGTCCCGTCGATCGTCACGCTCGCCCTGAGCGCACGCGACGTGCTTCTGCCGATGCGGGCGACCGGGAACTCGAGCGATCCGATCGTGTGCCCGGCGCGCGAGATCGTGCCGCGCAGGCGCACGGAGCGCGCGCTCTCGCGGTTGCGCACGCGCACGCCGATGTCGACCCGCGCGCGCCGGCGTCCGCCGCGCAGGCGCGTGCGCACGGTCAGCGCGCCCAGCTCGCTGCGCCCGAGGCGCATGAGCGTCACCGGCCGGTTCAGCCCGCCATAGTTGAACCAGCCCCGCGCCCAGCCGCTGTCGGCCTGGCGCACCGGGCCACGCCAGTCGACGCGCACGGCGATCCTGTGGCGCCCGCGGCCGAGCTTCACGCGCGCGGTGAACGGCTCGTAGGCGCCGACGTGGTTGCGCACGGCCTGACCGTCGACGAAGACGGTCGCCTTGTGGTGCGCGGACTCAAAGCGTACGGCGTACCGTCCGGCGACCGGAGCCGTGAAGCTCGTCGCAAACCAGCCGACGGCGCCGTCGTAGGCGTGCTTGCCGGCCACGCCGCGATACGCCTTGGCGTTGGGCGAGTACGGAACGCGCACGTTGCGGCCGCCGAAGTCGCCGCGGCCCCAGCCGCGATCGCGGCCGCGATTGTCGAGGTCGACGCGGTAGCGCCAGCGGTGCAGCGCCACGATCGCGCTGCCGGCGGACCCGTCGCCGGTTCGCAGCAGCGTCGCCTCCGCGGCGCTCAGCCGGCCGCCGCCGGCGCCGCCCGGCGTCGGCTCATCCTCGCTGCGCAGCGCGACGGCCAGCGCGGCCGCGCACGCGACGACGATCACCAGCGCGACTGAGATGAGGCGGCGCAGCATTCCTGGTGCAACGCGAGGCTATGCGATCGGTTGCGGGCGACGGCGCACCTGCCGGGGGCCTGGCACGACCGCGCGCACCGCGAGACCCGCACCGCCTCATCTAGGATCGCTGCGGGCCGGAGGGCTCGCTCAGCGACCGTGACCCCGCGCATCCTCATCCTCTCGTGGGAGTACCCGCCGATCATCGCGGGTGGTCTCGCACGCCACGTGTGCAAGCTGGCGGAGGCGCTCGTCGCGCAGGGCCTCGAGGTCCACGTGCTGACCCGCGGCGGGCACGAGCAGGAGCACGAGGAGCTGCGCGCCGGCGTGCACATCCACCGGGTCGTCGAGAAGCCGATGCCGCGCGACCTCGACGCGTTCGTCGCGTGGGTCGAGGAGATGAACGCGCACATGCACGCGGCCGGGCGCCAGCTCGGAAAGCGCCTGCGCTTCGACGTCGTCCACGGCCACGACTGGCTCGTCGCGGGCGCGGCGGCCGGCCTGGCCGAGCGCCTGCGCTGCCGCTACCTGACGACCGTCCACGCGACCGAGTACGGCCGCCACCAGGGCTGGGTCGACAAGCACCCGCAGTCCTACATCCACGGCATCGAGACCTGGATGGCGCGCCGCGCCGACCACGTGATCACCTGCTCGCACTACATGCGCGGCCACGTCGCCGACGTCTACGACATCGACGAGACGCGGATCACGGTGATCCCCAACGGGATCGACCCGGCCGACCTGCAGCCCGTCGGCGACCTCGATGAGTTGCGCGGCCGCTTCGCGACGGAGAACGAGCGCCTCGTCCTGCTCGTCGGCCGGCTCGTCTACGAGAAGGGCTTTCAGCTCGCACTGGATGCGCTGCCGCAGGTCATCCGGCGCGCGGGGCGGGTGCGCTTCCTCGTCGCCGGCTCAGGCACGCACGAGGCCGAGCTCAAGCGGCAGGCCCGCCGGCTGGGGCTCATGCGCCACGGCACGTTCATGGGCTGGATCGGCGACGACGTGCTGCACTCGCTGTATCGCATCGCCGACCTCTGCGTGGTGCCGAGCATCTACGAGCCCTTCGGCCTCGTCGCGCTGGAGGCGATGGCCAGCGGCTGCCCGTGCATCGTCGCCGACACCGGCGGGCTGCGCGAGGTCGTGCCCGACAACGACGCCGGCCTGCCCTTCCGCTCGCGTGACCCGCGCGCGCTGGCGCGGATGATACAGCGCGTGCTGACCGACGACGCGCTGCGCGACCGCCTCGTCGCGGAGGCATCGACGCACGTCCTGCGCTTCGACTGGGTCGATGTGGCCGAGCAGACGGCGCAGGTCTATGCGGAGCTCGCGGTACAGCCGTCCGGCGTCCGGCGTCCGGCGTCCGGCGGGCGACCGGGCGCCCGGCCTAGACCTCGGTCTCGCTGCTGTTGCGCCGGCCCCAGCGGCCGCGCAGCTCTTCGTCGGCCTTCTTGTCGCCCCTGCCGGAGACCATCGCGACGATGATCAGCGCGGTTGCGACCGCCGGCAGCAGGACGCCCCAGGTGAAGACCAGCCCGACGGTATCCGTCCAGAACGTGCCCGATGATGCGGCGGCGGTGAGCATGCGGGAAAAGCATACTCACCGTTCGGGCAGCGCCACCACCTGGCCGATCCAGTCCAGGTAGTCCGGCGAGCCGCCGGCGACGTCGAGCGCCACGAGCTCAAACGTCTCGTAGGGATGCAGCTCCGCGAGCGCCTCGTTGAGCGCGGCGACCGCATCGCCTGTCGTCTTGATCACGAGCAGCGACTCCTCGTCGTACTCGACCGCGCCCTGCCAGCGGTAGACCGACTGCACGCCGGCGACGATGTTCACGCAGGCCACGAGCTCGCGCTCGACGAGCGCCGCGGCGATCGGGCGTGCCCGATCGGGCGGAGTCGTGACGAGGCAGACGACGGGATCCATGGCTTCGCCGAGATTAACGCGGCCCCTACCATCGCGCCATGGCTTCCGCCACCGAGGCGCTGAGCGACGCGGTCCTTGCGATCACCGCCGAGCATGCCGTCGAGCCGGTCCTGAAGAAGCTCGTCGAGGCGGCCCGCGAGCTGGCGGGCGCGCGCTACGCGGCGATCGGCGTGCCCGACGGCGCGGGCGGCTTCGCGCGCTTCATCACCGCGGGGATGAGCGACAGGCTGATCGCCTCGCTCGGCGAGCTGCCGCGCCAGCACGGCCTGCTCGGCGCGATGCTCGAATCCGACGCGCCGCAGCGCACGAAGGACATCCGCCAGGACCCGCGCTTCCGGGGCTGGTGGCCGCCGACGCACCCGTCGATGAGCTCGTTTCTCGGCGTGCCGATCCTGTCGGGCGGCGGCGTCGTAGCGGGCGCCTTCTACCTCACCGACAAGGTCGGTGCCGACGAATTCTCCGACGACGACCAGGCGCTCATCGAGACGTTCGCCGCGCACGCCGCGCTCGCGCTGGAGAACGCCCGCCTGCACGAGCGCTCGCGCGAGCTGAGCATCGTCGAGGAGCGAAACCGGCTCGCGCGCGAGCTGCACGACGCGGTGACGCAGAAGCTCTTCGGGCTCGTGCTCGCGGCGGAGTCCGGTGCCGCGCTGATCGATCGTGACGCGCAGCAGGCCGGCGTGCAGCTCAAGCTCGTGCGCGAGCTCGCGCGCGAGGCGATGGAGGAGCTGCGCTCGGTGATCGTCCACCTGCGCCCGGCGGCGCTCGACTCGCAGGGGCTGGCGGTCGCGCTCGGCAAGCATGTGGACGTGCTGCGGCGCACGCACCGGCGCGAGATCTCCCTGCAGATCGAGGGTGACGCCGCGGTCGCCGCCGCCGTCGAGGACGATGCGTTCCGGATCGCCCAGGAGGCGCTGCACAACGCGCTGCGGCACGCCGGCGCGGCGGCGCGGATCGCGGTCGCGCTGCGCTGCGAGCCGGGCCGCCTCGAGCTGACCGTCTGCGACGACGGTGTCGGCTTCGACCCCAACGCGGCGGGCCTGCGCTCGCGCAGGCTCGGGCTGACGACGATGACCGAGCGGGCCCGCGCGGCCGGCGGCAGCCTGCAGATCACGTCGTCGCCGGGCGCGGGGACGACCATCCGCCTCGAGGTGCTCGACGCATGATCGCGGTGCTGATCGCCGACGACCATGCCGTGGTGCGCCAGGGGCTGCGCACGTTCCTGGAGCTGCAGGAGGACATCGAGGTCGTCGGCGAGGCGGCCGACGGCGAGCAGGCGCTCGCGCAGGCCGCGGCGCTGGCGCCCGACGTGGTGCTGATGGACCTCGTGATGCCGCGCATGGCCGGCGTGGAGGCGATCGAGCGACTGCGCGCGAGCGGCTCGACGGCCCGCGTCGTCGTGCTGACGAGCTTCCTCGACGAGGACATGCTGCTGCCTGCGGTCCGCGCGGGAGCGGCGGGCTACCTGCTCAAGGACGTCGAGCCGGCGCAGCTCATCGACGCGATCCGCACCGTCGACCGCGGCGAGGCGCTGCTGCACCCGGCGGTCGCCGCGCGCGTGCTGCAGGAGTTGGTCTCACCCGACGGGGCGCCGGCGCGCGCCGAGCGCCACGACTCGCTGACGGCGCGCGAGCGCGAGGTGCTCGCGCTCGTCGCCCGCGGGCGAGCGAACAAGGCGATCGCCTTGCAGCTCGGCGTCGCCGAGAAGACCGTCAAGACGCACGTCGGCAACATCCTCGCCAAGCTCGGGCTGTCAGATCGCACGCAGGCCGCGCTGTACGCGGTGCGCGAGGGTCTGGCCGAGGGCTGACCTCCGGCGCCGCGCCACGTCCGCCGGTGCCCACGGATGGCACCGCGAAGGCTGAGCCGCCCCGCCGGGCTCAGACGCCGGTTGTGGGCACCGGCGGCGCCTGCCCGGCGCGCATGAGCAGGACCGGCAGCGTGCTCGCCCGCATCACGTCGTCCGATACGGAGCCGACCAAGGCGTGGTGCAGCCGGCCGTGGCCATGGAACCCCATGACGATGAGGTCACAGCCGGCCTCCTCGGCGACCTCGACGATGCGCCGCGCCGGACGGCCGTGGGTGAGGCGCGTCTGCACGCCGACGTCCGGCGGCAGCGTCGCGACGGCCGCGCGCAGGATCCGGTCGAACGTGCGCTCGTTGTCGACCGGCGCGGCCTGTGCGCCCGCGGGGCTGACGGCCGGCGGCGGCGCCGCGGGCACCACCGTCAGCACGACGAGCATGGCGTGCAGGTCGCGCGCCAGGGTCGCCGCGTGGTGCAGCGCGGCGGCCGCGTCCGGCGAGCCGTCGACGCCGACGAGGATCTTGCGATAGCAGCCCACGAGCGTCCCGTGCCTCAGGTCGTGTCCGCCACGGTGCTAATGTCAGCAGGCGATGTCATCGCTCGCTGACAACGCTAGCACGACGATGCGCCGGCGCTACGACGCGCAGGCCAGCCGCGCGGCCCTGCTGTCGGCGGCCGACGCGCTGTTCGACGAGCGTGGCTACGAGGCCACGACGATCCGCGACATCGGCGAGCGCGCCGGCGTCGACGCGGCGCTGATCGCGCGCTACTTCGGCGGCAAGCAGGGCCTGTACCTCGCGACGCTCGAGCAGGAGCCGCGCGCGCCGCTGCCGGCCGACCTCGCGCGGGCGATCGAGCACATGCTCAGCCGCTCCGAGCAGCGCGGCCTGGGCCCGATCCCGCTGGCGATGGTGAGCCCGACCCTGAGCGACGACATGCGCGCGCAGGTGCGCCAGATCATCGGCCGCCGCGTCGTCGACCCGTTTGCGGTCGAGCTGGCCGCGCGCGGCGTGCCGGGTGCCCGGCTGCGCGCCGAGGTCCTCGTGGCGCTGTCGATCGGCATCTCGCTCACGCGCGCGAGCGCCACGCTGCCCGCGCTCGCCGATGCGCCGCTCGCCGAGCTGCTCGCGGTGCTCGAGACGGTGATCGGTGCGCTGCAGGACGGCGGCGGCTGACGGTGGCGGCGGCGCCCGCGAACGCCGCGCGCGCCGCCGCCGGCGATGCCCCTGGCGCGCTCCGTCGGGCGTCCGCCCGGTCCTAGGACCAATTGCCGATGGCGTGCTGCGCCGCCGCGCACGTACGGTCGCGGCCATGCACACACCGTCACTGACCAAGGCCGTGCGACGCGAGCTGCTCGTGCGCTCGGAGGTCACCGAGAGCCCCCATCGCTTCGGCGGAATCGAGTTTCGGCTCGGCCGCCGTGAGCTCGGCCACCTGCACGGCGACCACATGGCCGACCTGCCGTTCCCGCGCCGGATCCGCGACGAGCTGGTGGCGGCCGGGCGCGCACAGCCCCACCACGTCCTGCCCGATTCGGGCTGGGTGACGCGCAGCGTGCGCGGGCCCGAGGACGTCGACGCGATCGTCGCGCTGTTCCGGCTCAGCTACGAGCGCGCCGTCGCGTCGCGCTCGCGCACCGCGGAGGGGGCGGCCGCATGAGCGCGGCCGCCCGCACGGCGATCGTCACGGGCGCCTCGCGCGGCCTGGGCCTGGCGCTGTCGCATGCGCTCGCTCGGCGCGGCTGGCGCCTCGTGATCGACGCGCGCAGGGCGGACGATCTCGATGCCGCCCGCGCCGCGCTCGCGCAGAGCGGCGCGGAGGTCGTCGCCGTGGCCGGCGACGTCGCCGACTCCTGGCATCGCGGCACGCTGCTCGAAGCCGCAGGCGAGCGGATCGACCTGCTCGTCAACAACGCGAGCGTGCTCGGCGCCTCGCCGCTGCCGGCACTGGCCGACTATCCGCTCGACGTGCTCGAGCAGGTTCTGCGCGTCAACACGATCGCGCCGCTGGCGCTGATCCAGCTCGCCCTGCCGCGGATGGCGGCCGGCGCGCGGATCGTGAACATCACCTCCGACGCCGCCGTCGAGCGCTACGAGGGCTGGGGCGGCTACGGCGCGTCGAAGGCGGCGCTCGAGCAGCTCTCCAACGTGCTCGCGGCGGAGCGCGCCGACCTGCGCGTGTACGCCGTCGACCCCGGCGACATGAACACGCGCATGCACCAGCAGGCGTTCCCCGGCGAGGACATCTCCGACCGGCCGCCGCCCGAGGAGAGCGTGCCCGGCGTGCTCGTGCTCGTCGACGGCGAGGTGCCAAGCGGGCGCTACCGCGCGGCGCCGCTGGCGGCGGTGCCCGGCTGACCACATGGCCGCGCCGCCGGGCGCGAGCCGTGCTCGACGCGCCTGCGGGCGGCGGGGCCGCGTGGCCGGAGATCGTCCCGAACTCGGCGCCGGACCGGCGTTCCCGGCGATGATGACGCTCGCGATGTCGGGTGCGACCGCGAGCGACTCGGGGCTGGCCTCGGGTCTTGCGAACGCGACCCAGCAGGTCGGCGCGGCGCTGGGCCTGGCGGCGCTCGCGACGCTGGCGACGTCGCGCAGGCGACGGGCTGCGGGCCGCGGGCCGCGGGCGAGAACACGGCCGCGGCATTGACGAGCGGCTACCAGCTCGCGTTCGGCATCGGCGCGGGCCTCGTCGTCGTGGCGATCGCGCTCGCGGCGTTCGTGCTGCGCCCGCCGGCGGCCGAGCCGGCGGAGGCCGATGCGGTGGTGCAGGTCGCCGCAGGTGAGGTCGCCTACTCCGAGGCGGCCTGAGGTCCGGCGTCTGCGGTCCTAGGACCAATTGCCGATGGTGCCCTGCACGGCCGCGGACGTAGCTTCGGGGCGTGCACACGCCGTCATCGAGCGAGGCCGCGCGCCGCCGGCTGCCCGCGCGCCGCGAGGCGCACGAGCCACCGGAGGCGCGCGGCCTCGCGCGCGACGCGGTGCGGATGCTCGTCGCGTCGCGCGGGGCGGGCCTCACGCATGCCCGCGCGCACGACCTGCCCGCGCACCTGCGCGCGGGCGACCTGCTCGTCGTCAACACGTCGGCGACGCTCCCCGCCGCGCTGCCCGTGCGGCGCGCGGACGGCACGGCGCTGCGCCTGCACCTGTCGACGCCGTGCGGCGACGGGGGCCGCTGGGTCGTCGAGCTGCGCGCCGGCGGCGAGCGCTTCGCGAGCGCTCGCGCGGGCGAGTCGCTGGGGCTCCCCGGCGGCGCGCGCGCGACGCTGCTGGCGCCCTACCTGACGGGTGCGCGCCTGTGGCTGGCGCAGCTCGATACGGCGCCGCGCCCGCTGCTGGACTACCTCACCGAGCACGGCGACCCGATCCGTTACGGCTACGTCGACGCGAGCTGGCCGCTGGCGGACTACCAGACGGTCTTCGCGACGCAGCCCGGCAGCGCCGAGATGCCGAGCGCCGGGCGGCCGTTCACGCCCGAGCTCGTGACGGCGCTCGTCACGCACGGGATCGCGATCGCGCCGGTCACGCTGCACACCGGCGTCTCCTCGCAGGAGGCGGGCGAGCCGCCCTACCCCGAGCGCTACGCCGTGCCGGAGTCGACGGCACGGCTCGTCAACGCCGCGCGCGCGGGGGGCGGCCGCGTCGTCGCCGTCGGCACGACCGTCGTGCGCGCGCTGGAGACGGTCGCGGCGCAGGACGGCAGCGTCGGGGCCGACGCGGGCTGGACGCGCCACGTCGTCACGCCGCAGACCGGGGTGCGCGCGGTCGACGGGCTGCTGACCGGCTGGCACGACCCGACCGCGACGCACCTGCTCATGCTCGAGGCCGTCGGCGGCCGTGCGCTCGTCGAGGCTTCCTACCGCGCCGCCCGGCGCGACGGCTACCTGTGGCACGAGTTCGGCGACATGCACCTGCTGGTGCCCTGATGCGCGCCGTCGTCCTGCGCGAGTTCGGCCCGCCCGAGCGGCTGATGGCCGAGGATCTGCCCGACCCGCCGCCCGGCCCCGGCGAGCTGCTCATCGAGGTCGAGGCCGCGAGCATCACCTTCGTCGAGACGCAGATCCGCGCGGGCCGGCCGCCGCACCCGCCGATGGCGCCCTCGCTGCCGGCCGTGCTCGGCAACGGCGTCGGCGGCGTGGTCGTGGCGGCGGGCGCGGGCGCCGACCGGGCGCTGCTCGGCCGGCGCGTGGTGACGACGACCGGCGGCGCGGGCGGGTACGCCGAGCGCGCCGCCGTCGACGCGGGCCTGCCGGTCGAGGTGCCCGCCGCGCTGGCCCTGCAGGACGCTGTCGCGCTGCTCGCCGACGGGCGCACCGCGCTGTCGCTGATCGAGGCCGCCGCTGTGCGGCCGGGCGAGCGCGTGCTCGTCGAGGGCGCCGCGGGCGGCGTCGGCAGCCTGCTCGTCCAGCTTGCGCGCAACGCCGGCGCGCGCGTCGTCGCGGCGGCCGGCGGCGAGCGCAAGCTCACGCTGGCGCGCGAGCTCGGCGCCGAGGCCGCCGTCGACTACTCCCGCGAGGGCTGGGATGGCGAGGCCGGGCCGGTGGACGTCGTCTTCGACGGCGTCGGCGGCGCGATCGGCGCAACGGCCTACGGGCTGCTGCGAAGCGGCGGGCGCTTCATCTCCTACGGGATGGCCAGCGGTGCGTTCAGCGCGCTCGACGGCAAGCTCCGGCCGGGCGTGCCCGTCGTGCGCAGGGTGCCGCTGTCGCCCGAGCGCAGCCGGGAGCTGAGCGCCGCCGCGCTCGCCCAGGCCGCCGCCGGACGCCTGCGTCCGACGGTCGGCCAGACGTTCGCGCTCGAGCGGGCCGCTGACGCCCACGCCGCCATGGAGTCGCGCGCGACGCTCGGCAAGACGCTGCTGGACGCCTGATTGGCCGACCGCCATCGCCGAATCAACCGTCGGCTGTCCGACGCCCTAACCTTCTCGCGGCATGCGCCTGACGACGTTCCTCCCGCCCGGCTCGAGCACCCCGCGGGCCGGCGAGATCCGCGGCGACGAGGTCGTCTCGTTCGTCATGAGGCGCGAGACGGTGCTGGAGCGCCTGCGCACCGCCGACCACGACGGTGCGCTCGGCGACGCCTACCCGCTCGCCGACGTCACGCTGCTGGCGCCGGTGCCGCGGCCGCGCGCGATCTTCGGCATCGGCCTCAACTACGCCGCGCACGCCGCCGAGCAGGGCGAGGAGCTGCCCGAGTTCCCGATCGTGTTCATGAAGCTGCCGAGCTCGAGCGCGCCGCCCAACGCCCCCGTCACCTGCCCGGAGGTCGTCAAGCGCCTGGACTACGAGGGCGAGCTCGTCATCGTCATGGGCGCGGGCGGCGAGATCGCCGGCTACGCGGTCGGCGACGACGTCAGCGCGCGCGACCTGCAGCGCCGCGAGCCGCAGTGGACGCGCGCCAAGGGCGCCGACGGCTTCTGCCCGTGGGGCCCGTGGATCACCACCAAGGACGCGGTCCCCGACCCGCAGAACCTGCGCATCACGACGCACGTCAACGGCGAGCTGCGCCAGGACTCCTCGACGAGCGACCTCGTCTTCGGCCCGCAGGAGCTCGTCGACTTCATCTCGCAGACCTGCACGCTGGAGGCCGGTGACATCATCCTCACCGGCACCCCAAGCGGCGTCGGCATGTCGATGGACCCGCGCCGGTTCCTCGACTCCGGCGACGTGGTCCGGATCGAGATCGAGTCGCTCGGCGCGATCGAACATGCCATCGCTTGATCGCGCGCTCGCCGAGCGGCTCGGCCAGCTCTCGGACCTGCGTCATGCCGGGCAGGTACTGGCCTGGGATCAGCAGGTGATGATGCCCGCACACGGCGGACCGGCCCGCGGCCAGGCGCTGGGCACGATCAGCCGCCTGCACCACGAGATGCTCGTCGATCCCCGCCTCGGCGCGCTGCTCGATGCGGCGGCCGACGCCGAGCCGCTGATCGTGCGGACCGTTCGCCGCGACCACGAGGTCGAGCGGCGCGTGCCCAGCGAGCTGGCCGCCGAGATGTCGCGCGCCGGATCGGACGGCTACGCGGCCTGGCTGGCGGCGCGCGAGGCCAACGACTACGCGCGCTTCGAGCCCGCGCTGCGGCGCAACATCGACCTCGCCCGGCGCTACGCCGACTGCTTCGGGGAGTCCGAGCACCCCTACGACGCGTTGCTCGATCGCTACGAGCCGGGCACGACCGCGGCGCAGGTCTCGGCGCTGTTTCACCGCCTGCGCGAGGGGCTCGTCCCGCTCATCTCGCAGATCGCGATGCAGCCCGCCCGCCCGGCGCTGCCCGGCCCGTTCCCGATCGCCGCACAGCGCGAGATCGGCCTGGAGATGATCCAGGCGATGGGCTTCGAATCCAGCGGCTGGCGCCTGGACGACGCCGTTCACCCGTTCGCGGCCTCGCCGGCGTCCGGCGACGTGCGCGTCACCTCGCGCTTTGACGACCACAGCCTGACGGGTCTGTTCGCGCTGCTGCACGAGGTCGGCCACGGCCTCTACGAGGACGGCGTGGACAGCGCGCTTGCCCGCACGACGCTGGACAGCGGCGTGTCGCTCGGGGTGCACGAGTCCCAGAGCCGGCTGTGGGAGAACCTTGTCGGCCGCAGCCCCGCGTTCTGGACGCACTGGCTGCCGCGCCTGCGCGACCGCTTTCCGCTCAGCCTGCGCGACGTCGAGCTCGACGCGTTCATCCGCGCGATCAACGTCGTGCGCCCGACGCCGATTCGCGTCGAGGCCGACGAGGTGACCTACTCGCTGCACGTCATCCTGCGCTTCGAGCTCGAGCTCGGCCTGATCGACGGTACGCTGGACGCTGCCGACCTGCCCGCCGCATGGGCGGCGAAGATGAAGCAGTTCCTCGGCATCGACGTACCCGACGACCTGCACGGCGTGCTGCAGGACATCCACTGGTCGGAGGGCATCATCGGCTACTTCCCGACCTACGCGATCGGCAACGTCCTGGCCGCCCAGCTGTGGCAGGTCGCGCGGGCGGAGATCGCCGGCCTCGACGACGAGCTCAGCCACGGTCAGCTCGGTGGCCTGCGCGTGTGGCTGCGCGAGAAGATTCACCGCCACGGCCGGCTGTACACGCCGCCCGAGCTCATCGAGCGGGCGGTCGGCGGTCCGCTCGATCCCGCGCCGATGCTCGCCCACCTGCACAGGAAGTACGGCGCGCTGTACGACCTCTAGGCGCCGATCAGACGCCGACCCGCCCGCGGCTCAGTGCTTGTCGAGGACCCGGTCGATCAGGCCGTACTCGACGGCCTCGTCGGGCTTGAAGAAGCGGTCGCGCTCCATGTCGTTGCGGACCGTCTCCTCCGGCTGGCCGGTGTGCTTGGCGTAGATCTCGTCCATGCGCTTGCGCGTCTTGAGGATCTCGTTCATGTGGATCTCGATGTCCGTCGACTGACCCTCGAAGCCCGCCGAGGGCTGGTGGATGAGGATGCGGCTGTTGGGCAGCGAGAAGCGCTTGCCCGGCGCCCCGGCCATCAGCAGCAGCGAGCCCATCGACATCGCGATGCCCATGCACATCGTCTGGATGTCGGGCTTGACGAACTGCATCGTGTCGTAGATCGCCATGCCTGCGTAGATCGATCCGCCGGGCGAGTTGATGTACAGCGAGATGTCCTTGTCGGGATCCTCTGACTCGAGGTGCAGCAGCTGGGCGACGATCAGGTTCGCGACCTGGTCGTTCACCGCGGTGCCGAGGAAGATGATGCGCTCATTGAGCAGGCGCGAGTAGATGTCGTACTCGCGTTCGCCGCGCGCGCTGCGCTGAACGACTGAGGGGACGAGGGGCATCCGGGCATCCTAGCCGTCGGGCTCTCGCGCGCCGGGCGCGCATCAGTCGGTCGAGAAGGCCAGCGCGATGACGGCGATGACGATGACCGTGAGCGCGATGCCGATGATTCCCATGATGAGCCCAGCCAGGGCCACACCGTCGCCATCGACGTTCGGGTCGGCGGCGATCTCCTTGCGGGCGAGGATGCCCAGGACGAGGGCCGCGATCGAGAGCGGCACCGCGAACGGCCCGATGAACAGTCCGACCGGAAACGAGGCGAGCCCACAGACGAGCGCCGCGATCGCTTTGCTGGACTGCCTGCGGGCGACGGGAGCAGCGGAGGGTGTCCCCGACGACGGTTCGCTGCCGCGGGCAACGCCATCGCCGGCGGTCTCCTCATACGCTGGTGCAGGCGTGATGTCGTCGTCTGCCATCCATCCCCCCTCGAAGCTCGATCGCGACGCAAGTTACAGAAAGCGGGAACCGACCAACGCGGTCTGTGCACCACCCGGGGACGGCTGACACGCCGGACCCCGCAGCGGGGGCGTAACCCGAATAACGCCGCGACGGCGGTGGCTAGCCTGGGCCGGGTGCCACAAGCGCTCAGCATCCGGGGCCTGACCAAGCACTACGACGACACCCGCGCTGACCGCCGCCGGCTGTCTCGCCGACCCGAACCGGCGCCGAGTTCCGGCGGCTTTCTCGCGGTGCAGGACTTCGACCTCGAGATCGAGGCGGGCAGCTTTTTCGGCCTGCTCGGTCCAAACGGCGCCGGCAAGACGACGATCATCAGCGCGGTCTGCAACCTCATCCGGGTCACGGCAGGGGAGATCGACGTCTTCGGCGTGCCGCACGACGCGCTGCAGGCGCGGCGGATCGTCGGACTCGCCGAGCAGGACGTCAACCTCGACCGCTTCCTCGACGTCGAGGAGACGCTGCTCTACCACGGTGGCTACTTCGGGATGAACCGCGCCGAGGCGCGCCGTCGCGCGGGCGAGATGATGGACGTCTTCGACCTGCGCGCGAAGGCCGGCGTGCGCGCGCCGAAGCTGTCGGGCGGCATGCGCCGGCGGCTGCTGCTCGCGCGCGCGCTCATGCACGAGCCGCGGCTCGTGATCCTCGACGAGCCGACGGCCGGCGTCGACTTCGAGCTGCGCCTGGAGCTGTGGCGCTACATCCGCCGCCTGCACGACCAGGGCACGACGATCCTGCTGACGACGCACTACCTCGAGGAGGCCGACGAGCTCTGCGAGGAGATCGCGCTGATCCGCGGCGGCCATCTGATCGCGCGTGACACGGCGGACGGCCTGCGCAGCCTGTACAACGCCGACTCGCTCGCCGACGCCTACGTGCGGGCGATGGGGTCGCTGAGCGGCGGCTGACACGGCGCCGGCGACGCCCGATCCGGTGGGCGCTTGGGTGCGCGTGCACGGTCAGCCTGTTTTGCATCGGCGCGATCGGGTAGCGTCTGCCGGGTATTGGGGGCGCGCCATCGGGCGCGGGTGTCAACTGAGGGGGAGTCTGTATGACCCGAAGCGCGTACGTAGGGTTGACCGCGCTGATGTGCGCGGCCGCGACGATCTGGCTGCTGCCGGCGGCATCACTCGGCCGGGACACCGGCCTCGAACGCGTCGACAAGGAGCTCCGCGATACGACCAGCCGGCTCGGGGCCGCCGTGGAGCAGGCCGTGGCCCCAGCCGCCGCTGCGCTGCAGTCGACGAAGGCCAAGACGAAGGCCGCTCTCCAGAAGACCAAGCAGGCGGCGTCGAAGGCGGGTGAGCGCGCGACGCGGGCGACAGCCACCGATCCCGCGCGTCAGCCGCCGGCGCACGGCGCCAACCCGCACGGCCAGGGGAGCGTGGCCGTCGTGGATCTCAGTCCCAGCAACGAGCGCCCGCTCGGCGGTAGCCCCAGCGGCTCCGACGCCAACGAGGAAGTCGTCGTCGGTCGCGCGCGTGGCGAGCAGACGGCAGCCGGGACCTACCACGGCCACATCACGATCCTTGCGTTGTTCGGTAGGGAGCTTGCGGGCGTCGACAGCACCCCGGGCCAGACGGCCAACGGCCCGCTTCAGCCGCTGCAAACCGGCGTCCTCGACCCGCTGTGCACGTCGTCGGGCGGCCAGGTCTGCCTGAGCGTCCTGACGGCGAACTCCACGACGACCGCGGCCGGCTCGAGCAACGACTTCGCCGTCGCCCGAGCCTCGGTCCTCGGCCTCCGTGTGGGCGCCGCGGAGAGCGGTGGCGTCATCGGCCAGGACGCCAACTGCCAGACGGCGGCCGGTCTGGGGCGGACGGCGAACGTCACGACCGCCGGCGGCCAGATCGCCGGCGCCGTGAACTCCGAGACGGGTTCGCAGTCCTGCCGCGGCAAGGCTCCCACGACGACGGCCGACTCACGGGTCATCCAGCTCGGCGGGACGGGGATCGCGCTGCCGGTGGCGGGCTGCGAGAACGGCACGCCTGACTCGGTGCTCGACATCCCGCTGCTGGCGCGGATCGTCTGCAACGCCGACGACGTGGCCGGCGCGGCCGTCGTGCGCGACGCGCTCGACGTCTTCGCGATCAACTCCGGCTCGACGTCGCTGATCAGGGAGTCGACCGCCGCCTCCGAGGCCCTCACCGTCGCACCGGCCGGTCCGGAGAAGCCCGGGCCGCAGTGCTCCGACAAGGTCGACAACGACGGCGACGGCGTCATCGATGCCGCCGACCCGGGCTGTCACAGCGACAACAATCCGAACAACCCGTCCTCCTATGACCCCAACGACGATTCGGAGGTCGACGGCGGCAAGCCGACCGGCCCCTCGGGCGAAGAGGACGATGGGCCCGATGACGACGATGGGCGTAACGGCGGCGGCGACGACGGCGACGGCGACGGTCCCGGCGTCGCGCAGGCCGGCGGCCCGGGCTCGCTGGACGGCGACGGCCTGCCGTTGACGGGCTCGAACGTCGTCGGACTCGGTCTCGCGGGCCTGCTCATGCTCGCCGGCGGCCTCCTGCTGCGCCGGCGCGAGGGGGCGCACCCGGGGGCGTAGATGCCGCAGCGATCTAACGAGCTGCTCACGCGGCGCCGCCTCGGCGGCGCCGCGCTCGTTTTGGCCGGGCTCGTGGTCGCGGGCGTCGTCCTGTGGCCGGTGATCTCCGGCGACGATCCCCCGCCGGCGCGCGCGGCGCCGGCGGTGCGTCTCGTGGCGATCCCCGAGCTCGGGCTCGCGTTCGCCCACCCGCGCACCTGGAAGCGCAGCGTCAAGGGCCGGGTCATCTACCTGCGCAGTCCCGGAGGGGGCGCCCTCATGACGTTCGCGTCGGTCGCCGGGCGCCGCCCGAAGCAGGTGAAGGCCGTGCTGCGGCGGACGCTGCGTGCGCGCCTTGACCCCGGCACGGTCGTCCGCGACGGACCCGGCCGCATCGGGCCGCGCTCGGCCGAGACGTTCGAGCTCACCGGCAAGACCGCCGCCGGGCAAGAGCGCGCGCTGGGTCTCGTGGAGAACACTGCCCACCGGACGTACGCGATCACGCTCCTGACGGCGGCGCGACCGTCGCGCAAGCGCCTGCTCGAGGCGACGCGGATCCTCGCCAGCGTGCGCCTGACCAAGCCGCTAGCGTCGAAACGGTGACCGCGCTCGTCGCCCGACATCGCGGCCTGCGTGCGCTCGCCGCCCGGGAGGCCGACCGCGTGCTCAAGCTCTGGTCGCAGACGATCGTCGCGCCGGTGCTCGCGTCGTTTCTGTTCATCATCGTCTTCGGGTTGTCGCTTGGCGGACGCATCCGGGCGATCGGCGGCGTCGAGTACGACGTCTTCATCGTGCCGGGGCTGATCGCGATGGCGATGGCGCAGGCGGCGTACTCCAACAACTCCTCGTCGGTCTTCCAGGCGCGCGCCGACCGCTACATCAACGACGTGCTGTCGGCGCCGATGCGCCCGTGGGAGATCAACCTGGGACTGGCGTTCGGCGGCATCGTGCGCGCGCTGGCGATCGGCGTCTCGCTGCTCGTGCTCGCGCTCGTCATGACCGACGTGCCCGTACGCCATCCGTTCGAGCTGGCGCTGGCGGTCGCGATCCTGCTTGTGCTGTTCGCCTCGCTGGGCGTCCTCGTCGGCGTGTACGCCCAGACGTGGGACCAGGCGGGCTTCGTCAACAACATCGTCATCCTGCCGCTGAGCTTCCTCGGCGGGGTCTTCTACTCGGTCGACCTGCTGCCGTCGCCGTGGCAGGAGATCAGCCACGTCAACCCGATCTTCTTTCTCATCAACGCGATCCGCTACGGCTTTCTCGGGACGAGCGACGTGCCCGTCGAGATCGCGCTCGCGGTGACGGCGGCGCTGGCGCTCGCCTTTGTCGCCTGGAGCGCGACGATGTTCCGTACCGGCCGGCGGCTGAAGGCGTAGTGCCAGACGCGGGCCCTGCCCGATTTTCTGACAAGGTGCAGATCCAGTGTTCGCGCTGAATCTGCCGAACGTCCTGACGGTCATCAGGATCCTGCTCGTCCCGGTGCTCGTCGTCGTGCTGCTCGGCGAGACGGCGAACGGCGACCTGTGGGCGGCGATCGTGTTCGGGCTGGCGTCGGCGACCGACGCGATGGACGGCTACCTCGCGCGCACGCGTAACGCGATCACGAACTTCGGCAAGCTGATGGACCCGATCGCCGACAAGCTGCTGATCATCGCGGCGCTCGTCGCGCTCGTGTCGCTGGACCGGCTGGCGGCCTGGGTGGCGATGGTGATCATCGCCCGCGAGCTGACGGTGACGGTGACGCGCATGCAGGCCACGCAACACGGCCTCGTGATCGCCTCCAACTGGTGGGGCAAGGCGAAGACGATCACCCAGGTCGTGGCGATCTTCTTCTTGATCGCGATCGGCCACCCGACCCCCGCCTGGGTCGACGGGCTCGTCTACGGCATGGTCGCGATCACGATCGTCAGCGGCGTGGACTACTTCTTCGGGCTGCGCCGCGTGCTGCGCGAGGCCGAGGCGCGGCGCGAGGCGCCGGTCGCCTCCGCGCCGGCGAAGTCGCCGGGCTCCTAGCCTTCCGGCCGCCCGGATGTCCTAGCGGCCGGCGGCGTCGAGCCAGTCGCGCATCGAGATGTGGTGCAGCGCGTGCTCACCCGTGGCGAGCTCGTGGCGCAGCTCGCCGAGCAGGCCGAAGCGCTCGGCGACCACGTTGTGCTGGTGGATCGTCTCGAGGTTCTCCTGGCGCGCGCTGACGAAGTGCGCGTCGCTGAGGGCCGGCAGCTCGGCGACGACGCCGCCGATCATCTCGCGCACGCAGTCCTCGACGAAGCGCGGCCGCCGGTGGGCTCTCTCGACGACGGCGCCCTCGTCGGTGCGCTTCATGAGCTCGTAGATCTCCGACGACATCGAGCTCTCGACGATGTCCAGCAGCGTGCGCGCCTCGATCTGCTTGGCGCAGCCCTCGGGCATGCCGATGTGCAGGGTCCCCAGGCCGCGCTGGTTGTGCGTCGCCACGGGTACGTGATCGAAGATGCGCTCGATCTCGTCCTCGCTGAAGCCGTCCTGCAGCAGGCGCTCGCGCGAGCTGCCCTTGACGAGCTGCTGCGCGCACGGGCAGGCGGTCATGCCCTGTGCGGCGACGCCGACGAGGCGGCGGGTGCCGGCGGCCGAGGCCACGGCCATGCCGTACAGCGTGTAGATCTCCTGCGTCAGGATCCCCGAGACGGGCGCCGGCTTGTGCTCGGGGTAGCGGGCGGCGATCGTCACCTCGGCGCGCATGGCGTCCTGGCGCTCGCGTACGAGCTCGGCGATGCGGGTCGCGAGCGCCTCGGCCTTGAAGGCGGCCTCGCCGAGCACCACCTCCCCGATGACCTCGTTGACGACCTCCTCGAAGCGCGACATGTGCGCGCCCTTCTGCTGCGGCCCGAGGTCGACAAAGCACTGCAAGCGAGCCGAGAAGAGCTGTTCCTCGCCGTTTTGGCGGATGCGGACGATCTTCTCGATCTTCGTCACGCCCACGCGCGACAGGCTGACGCGCAGGTTCGGCGTCTGAGCCTGGACGTCGGTGCTGCTGGCGCTCAGGCTCTGCGGCATGCGTCCAGGGTACCGGGGCTGCAGCGGCCTTCTGTGCGCCCTGGCACTTGCAGCTCTGCGATCCTGTGCTATCACTCAGAAGCCGTCCTTCTGAGGAGACAGGAGGAAGGCGGACGTCGAGGGAGAGAGGGATACGCGGCATTCTGAGGAGGGCCGAGGCATCAAGAACGAGGTTCTGCTGGCGGACGAGGCTCCGATCCACGAGCTGGACGAGCTGCGATCGCTCATCACGGACGGTCAGGAGCGGGGCTTTCTGACGTTTGACGAGATCTCCACCGCGCTCGAAGAGGTGGAGGTCACCAAGGAGCAGGTGCAGGAGCTGCACGCCTACCTCTCCGAACAGGGCATCGACGTCGTCGGGGCCGACGGGCGCAACGCGTCGTCGGAGGGCGCCCGCGTGGAGGCCGTCGCCGAGGCCCGCAAGACGCGCGCCAACGGCGGCGTCCCGGACGCACCGAGAAAGCCGGAGGTCGACCTGACCGTCGAGCCGTCGCTGGACTCGCTGCGGCTCTACCTGCGCTCGATCGGCCGCGTGCCGCTGCTCACGGCGGACCTCGAGATCTCGCTCGCCAAACGCATCGAGCGCGGCGACATGGACGCCAAGCAGCACATGGTCGAGGCCAACCTGCGGCTCGTCGTGTCGATCGCCAAGGGCTATCTCGGCCGCGGGCTGACGTTCTTGGACCTGATCCAGGAAGGGTCGCTGGGCCTGATCCGCGCGGTCGAGAAGTTCGACTACCGCCGCGGCTACAAGTTCTCGACGTACGCCACGTGGTGGATCCGTCAGGCCGTCACGCGCGCGATCGCCGACAAGGGCCGCACGATCCGCATCCCGGTGCACATGGTCGAGAAGCTCAACAAGGTCGTGCAGGTCGAGCGCCAGCTCGTCCAGTCGCTCGGGCGCGAGCCGTCGCCCGAGGAGATCGCCGAGAACCTGGAGTGCACGCCGCGCGAGGTGCGCGACATCCTGCGCATGTCCCAGCAGCCGATCTCGCTGGAGCGGCCGGTGGGCGAGGAGGACGAGTCCGAGCTGGGCGACTTCATCGAGGACGAGAACGCCGTCTCGCCGTTCGAGCTCGCGTCGGAGAACCTGCGCCGCGAGAACGTGCGCCGCGCGCTGGCGGCGCTGCCGAAGCGCGAGCGCGAGGTCATCGAGATGCGCTTCGGGCTGAGCGGCGGCCAGCCGCGGACGCTCGAGGAGGTCGGCCGCGCGTTCAACGTCACGCGCGAGCGGATCCGCCAGATCGAGAACCACACGCTGAAGAAGCTCGAGTCGCTGCCGGAGGCCCAAAAGCTGCGCGACGCATCCTGAACTGCGGCCGGCGGGTTGTCGTAGGAGGCATGCGCCGGCGCGGGAAGGTCGTGGGCGCGCTTCGGCGCAGGGACCGAGCCGGACGCTGCGCAGCTGAGGGGCGCTCGCGACGCTCTGTGATCCGTCCGGATCAGAACGTTGTTCTCGTCATGGACGTGCGGATCTCTCCTCGGTTGCAGGGCGACATAGGCGAACGCGCTGCGGCCGTATGGCTGCTGAACCAACCGCGGACCAACGTCTTCTTTCCGTTCGGCCACAGCCCCGACACCGATCTTGTCGCCGATATCGACGGTCATCTCGTGCGGGTGCAGGTGAAGACGACGACCCTCTACGTAAAGAACGGTCGCTACCAGGTTTCGCTGGCGACCCGGGCGGCAACCGGAGGTGGAACCGGATCGTCAAGCGCTTCAGCTCGTCACGCTGCGACTACCTCTTCGTGCTCGTTGTGGACGGGCGGCAGTGGTTCATCCCCTCGGAGGCGGTCGAGGGCAGCACCTCGATCATCGTCGGAGGACCGAGGTACGCGGCCTACGAGGTTGAGCGGGTACGTCCGTTCAAGGCGATGCAAGCTGCCTGATCGCTAGACTCCGCGGCGCCTGGCGGGGTTCCCGAGCGGTCAAAGGGGATGCGCTGTAAACGCATTGGCTCTGCCTTCGCAGGTTCGAATCCTGCCCCCGCCACTGAAGGCGCGACCGACCTTGCAAGCGCAGATCTCGACGGATCAACCGGTCTCGTCGAGGCCGCTTGGCGCGATCGCGCCGGGCGTGGCAGGATCCGCAAGTACCCCGAGCCGAAGGAGTCGCGCACATGGAGTCCTCCGCGCCCGCCCGCGTGCTGATCGTCGCGCATAGGACGGCTGCCACGCCGCAGCTGATCGAGGCCGTCTCCGAACGGGCCCAGTCCGGGCCGGCGCAGTTCACGCTGCTCGTTCCACGCGTCCCGCACGGCTTGCACCGCGTCGTCGACCCGGAGGACACCGACGAGTCCGAGGCGCAGATGGTGCTCGAGCTCGCCCTGCCGCTGCTCGAGGAGGCCGCCGGCGCTCCCGTCGAGGGCAAGGTCGGCGACCCGAACCCCAACGACGCGATCCACGACGAGATGAATGCCGAGCACTACGACGAGATCATCATCTCGACGCTGCCCGCGCGCGTCTCACGCTGGCTGCGCGCCGATCTGCCCAGCAAGCTCAAGCCGCTCGGCGTGCCGATCACGACGGTGGTCGCGAAGAGCGCGCGCGCCGCCGGCCGCACGTAGCGCCCTCGCTCCACCGGCGGCCGCTCGCTTGGCCGCTCACGCGAGCGCGTCGCGCAGCGCCTGCTCCGTCGACCAGAATGCCAGCTCGTCCCAGGGCAGCTCAGCCGGCGCGAACGCCTGCACCTGCGACGCCTCGTCGGTCTCGTGGCCCATGCCGAGCGCGCGCGCGTGGAACACGACGAGCACCGTGCGCTCCGACGCGCGCGAGTACACGCCGACGAGCGCGCCGAGCTCGATCTCCATCTCGAGCTCCTCGCGCGTCTCGCGCCGGGCCGCGTCCTGGACCGACTCGCCGAGCTCGACGTAGCCACCGGGGAAGGTCCACAGCCCGGCACCCTCGTGCAGCGTGCGGCGCAGCAGCCAGATCTGGCCCGCCTCGTCGCGCGGGATCGCTGCCGCCACCGGCTCGGGACTCCAGAGCGCGTGGTAGCCGCAGCGCTCGCAGCTCAGCTCGCGCGGGAACGACACCAACGCCTCTGCGGCGCAGCGAGGACAGAAGCGCACGTCCTCGAGGGCAGGATTCAGGCTGTACAGTTGGGGCCTCCCGCCCTCCTAGCTCAGTTGGTAGAGCACTTCCATGGTAAGGAAGGGGTCATCGGTTCGAGTCCGATGGAGGGCTTCCTTACAGCATCGACGTTATCGGCCCTACCAGCCGTCGTCCGCGGCCCAGGCGGACACTTTCCGGACACTTCTGCCTCCCGCGCAGCACGGATCGCGACTTCCGCGGGCACCCGCTCGCTGCCGTCCAGCTCGGCGAAGACGTGCGCGTATGTGTCGAGCGTCATCGTCGGCGCGTGCCCGGCCTGGCGCGCGACCTCGACACCGACAGACCCTCGGCGATCAGCAGCGAGCAGAACGCGTGACGCAGGTCATACGGACGGATGCCGGGCGCGCCGGCACGGGCCGCGGCCGGATCGAACACGCGGCGGCGCCAGTTGCGCCAGTCGTAATCGCGCCACAGAACGCCGTCGCGGGTGGGGAAGACGAGCGCCTCGCCGATCAGCGGCCCGCTCTCAAGCCGCCACGCCGCCAGGTCCGCGGCCAGCGGCGCGAGCAGCCGCACCGAGCGCAACCCGCCCGTCCTCGGTCTCCTTGAGGCCCTCGTCGCTCTGCGCGCGATCGATCAGCAGCGTGCGGCCGCGCACGTTGCCCCACGGCAGCCCGAGAGCCTACTGCGGCCGAAGTCCCGCGTAAGCGAGCACCGTCACGAGCGCTGCGTCTCGACGGCCGTGCGTCCGCAGCAGCCCTGCGCGCATGCGCTCGACAACCGCCGGCGACGGCGGCGAGACGACGCGCTTGCGCTTCGCGCTCGGCTTGCGCACGCCGACGACCGGATTGCTTTGCACGTGCCCCCACTGGACGGCGCACGAGAAGATCCCCTGCAGCACCGAAAGCGCCTTGCGTGTTGCAGCCGGCCCGACACCGGCCGCCCGCAGGTCCGCACTCAGACCCGCCACGACCGCGGGCGTCACATCACGCAACGCAAGGCCGCCGACACGCGGCAGAAGGTGCTTGTCGAAGACGATCGCGTACGTCTCGCGCGTGCGCGCCGTGAGGTTCGGCACCGTGTGCACCCGCCACCATTCCCGAGGCTCCGAGGGTGATCGTAGGTGACTCGGGTGTCGTGATCGGCCTGAGTTTGGGCGCCTGAGCAGGCTCTCTTCGCTGTTTGCGTGCTGGCGGGCGGGGGTTGGGCGACGCGCACAGGT
>Ga0136617_10000531_pt1 | contig 32148 bp, 27 predicted proteins | sample AntDrymUQ3222106_2_FD_129672 | JGI IMG/M metagenome (GOLD analysis project Ga0136617, IMG submission 129672) | Polar desert sand microbial communities from Dry Valleys, Antarctica - metaG UQ322 (21.06) | ecosystem: Environmental > Terrestrial > Soil > Desert | place: Antarctica: Dry Valley... | reverse complement strand
TAACCTCATCTCCACCTCCGATGTTTCCACCAAACATCGAAGGTAAACTGCCCCTTATTTGGAGTGGGTTTTTAAATGAGGCAACGATACCCATTTCGAGTGGGTTTTAGATGAGGCAATTCGATATCTTGACAGTTTGCGTCTCCGTGCTTAGAGTCTGTCCGAATCACCAGATATAGATTCGTTGGTGTTGTAAAAGAGTCCGCTCTGTTACCAGACTCCTGTTATTCCTCGCCGTCGTTGGCATCCGATATGGTGTCTCCCCTTAAGTCGGATCGTTTCGGGTAGAGCTTGATTAGATCAAGCTTGGCAAGTCGGAGGCTGCAAAGATCCGAATCAGACAAAACTTTGATTCTTGGCTCAAGGAGAACTTGTATGTTGAAAACGCCTCATATAAAGAGAAGCGGAAGAAAATTGATCAGCATAACGCTGACTCTTGTGCTGGTGGGTCTCGGACTGCCGAGCTTCGCGCCGTCGTTCGCTCGAATAGCCCCAAAAACCATCTTTGCTCAAGACCCGCTGATACCTGTAATCGCACCGGGTTCCGCTTATCGACTAACCCATCTCGTCTCAGACTCGCCCGGGATTGCGCCTATTCTGGATCCACTGCTCGTCAATCCCTGGGGAATCTCAATGTCCGCGTCCAGCCCGTTCTGGGTGGCGAATAGCGGGACGAGCACCTCGACGCTTTACCGCGGCGACGTAGGCGGCTCGCCGCTCGCCAAGAACCCTGGCCTCGCGGGCATTACGATCCCAGACGGTCTGCCGACGGGGACGGTAGCCAACGGGACGACCGACTTCGTAGTGCCCGGCCCGTGCTCCAGTCCGCCGTGCGCGGCGAACTTCATCTTCGCCTCGATAACAGGCAGGATCACGGGCTGGGACCCAAACGCCCCAGCCGCCGGTGCGACGACCGCTGTAGTCGCTGCGAGCCACCCAGGGCGCGTCTACACGGGCCTCGCCAACGGCAGCAACAGTGGCGGCAACCGCCTCTACGCCTCCGATTTCGCGAACGGAAACATTGACGTTTACGACGGCAGCTTCGCGCTGACGACCGTTTCCGGCGGCTTCGTCGATCCGACTATCCCGACGACGGCGGGGAACACTTATCGTCCCTTCAACATCCAGAACATCGGCGGCCAGCTCTACGTGGCCTATGCCAAGGTCGGCGCGGGCGGGCTCGACGAAGAAGGCATTGGCAATGGCTTCGTTCGCAGGTTCAACACCGATGGGGTCCGCGACCTAACGTTCGCCATCAACAACGGCCCGCTCAACTCGCCATGGGGCCTCACCATCGCGCCAGCCAGTTTCGGCATCTTCGGCGGTGCGCTGCTCGTCGGCAACTTCGGCAGGGGTAATCCCAGCATCCATGCCTTTAACCCCACGACGGGTGCCTTTCTGGGCACAATTCAGAATGAGGCGGGCATCGGGATTGAAATCCCAGAGCTCTGGGCTATCACGTTTGGAAACGGAGGCAGTGGAGGTGACGTCAATACACTCTATTTCGCTGCCGGCATTGGTGAAGAGGAGCATGGGCTGTTCGGCTCTCTGAAGCCGACGACCGCGTCCGCTACCTCTCTGATTCAGCTCTCAACTGATGAGTACGCTATCGGCGAAGGCAGCGGCCACATCGACATCACCTCCACCCGTTCGGGGGACGTCTCCGGCGCGGCTTCAGTGAACTATGCGACTTTCGACGTGAGTCAGCCCGCGCACGCGTCGCAGAAGAGTGATTTTGAAATTGCGCTCGGCAAGTTGACTTTCAATCCCGGCGAAACAAGCAAAACATTCCGCATCTTGATCGTTGACGACAACTTCGTGGAAGGTGCGGAGGAGATAGTATTGGTCCTGAGCAACCCAACGGGTGCCGGTGTAGGTTTAGGGAGCCCGAACACAGGGGCATTGACCCTTCTCGACAACGACTCAAGCCCCCCGTCTTCTAATCGCATCGACGAAGCGCAATTCTTCGTCCGCCAGCAATACCTCGACTTCCTCAACCGCGAGCCTGACGCCGCGGGGCTGGCCTTCTGGACAAACCAGATCACGGCCTGCGGTAGTGACCAGCAATGTATTGATCGCAAGCGCGTGGACGTTTCGGGGGCCTTCTTCCTCTCAATTGAATTCCAGGAGACCGGCTTTCTCGCCTACCGTACGCACAATGCGTCCTTCGGGGGACGTCCGCTGTACGGAGAGTTTATGCGCGATACACAAGCACTTCAGAAGGATTTCGTCGTCGGAGCGACTGGAGCCGAGGCACAGCTTGAAGCCAACAAGCAGGCTTACTTTGACGACTTCGTCACGCGACCTGACTTCATTACCAAGTATCCGGCCACCTTGACCAATGATCAGTACGTTGACAATCTGCTCGCGAGCGCCGCACTGTCACCCAGCCTGGTGCGGCACTTCGTCGTTAACATGACAAACGCTCAGGAGGTTCCGCCGGCGAACCCGACAGCCACAGGAGGCGGCCCCAGGCCGGCGTCGTTCGGCACGGCCAGGTTGACCTTCAACGCTGCGCAGACCTCGATGACCTTTAGTTCTACAGTAAACAACATTGACTTCACCGGCTCACAAACGCCCGGTGAAGCTAATGATAACCTGACGGTGGCGCACATCCACGCTGGAGCAGCCGTAACCCCGGCCACGAATGGGCCGGAGGTTTGGGGGTTCTTTGGCAGCCCGTTCAACGACAACAACCCCAATGATCAGGTCGTGATTCCGTTCACCACCGGCGTCGGAGGTCAAATCAATGGGAAGTGGGATGCGCCCGAAGGCAACAACACCACGCTGGCGGCACAGTTGTCGAACCTGCGCGAGGGTCGTGCCTACGTCAACTTCGACACTACGCAATTCGGTGGTGGCGAAGTCCGCGGAAATATTCCCGCCGCAAGTGCCTTACGCGACTCACTCGTCGCCGGCCTCAACGGCAGCACAGAGACGCGGGCCACGGTCCTACGCAAGATCGCCGAAGCCGAGGAACTGGGGCTACGGGAATTCAACAGCGCGTTCGTCCAGATGGAGTATTTCGGCTATCTGAGAAGACAAGAAGATACCCCAGGCTTCAACTTCTGGCTCAACAAACTGAACGCCTTCAACGGAGACTTCAGAGCAGCAGAGATGGTTAAGGCGTTCATCTTATCCGCAGAGTACAGACAGAGGTTCGGCGCGAATTAACTTCTTAATGTATTCGCTGTCACCGAAGCCCGTCAGTCAACCTGAACTGGTTGCTGACGGGCTTTTCTTCATTCCCGCATGACTGGTCAGCGATTCGTTCCTGCTTGCGTACTCTCACAACGCGGCTTTATCCCGGTGTCAAAGCAAGCTCCGACACATGGCAACCGTCTTAGCGGTTCTTTGTTAAGGCGTCACTGGATCCACTCCAAACCGTTGAAAGGGTTAGAAACCGCGAGACAAGACTCTACCACCGGATTAAGGCCACCGTGACTGGGAGTTTCAAAAAGGAACCCTGACATCCTACGGAACCTTCGAATTGGCTTCCGTGATGTCCGGAAAACGGGGCATAATGGCTCCGGCCGTGAAGCACCGCATTGAAGACGTCGTTTTTGATTGAATCCTATTTTGGATTCCTATAGATATTTACAATCATTTTCTGCGTGAAAGGAAAGATTTCTGAATGTCACCTGAAGTTGTGTCGAAGGCGGTGAGAGCCTATTTTGAAGCCATCCGGGCGATGGACCAACAGGCATGGGTAAATACTTTTGCTGAAGACGCAGTCAGCTACGATCCCGTAGGAGCCCTGCCGACCAGAGGTCACGAGAAACTCGGGGAGTTTTTCCAGACGATTACTGCCGCTTTCAAGCAAGTAGGCTTAACCGAAGATCAGATTTTTGTCGCGGGAAATGAAGCCGCAGTTAAATGGACTGGCCGAGGTGTCAGTAAGCAGGGGCGCAAGGTACACTTCGAAGGTATCGACACGTTCGAAGTTAATGAATCGGGAAAGATTCAGACCCTGCACGGATATTGGAATCCCGCTGAGATGCTGGGGCAACTTTAAGATTCTAGACTTAGTGCGGTATATTTTTGTTCCTGCGTTTGTCGGAGATCCTGTTCCCCGCCTTTTTAAAAGGAGTCACCAGACATGCGGCCAATGGGCACTTTAGTTTCGTTCACCTTCCTGTTGGTAGCGGCAATGGCCGTCCCCTCTGCCGCTCTGTCACAAAACACAAATGCTCTCGGCGAGTGGGAGACTCTGCGACCCGAAGGGGAAGAGTTTGCAATCATGATACCCAAGAGCTCCCTGGCCGAAATGAGCAAGGAGCCATATCACAAGATGACCCTGAATACCCGGCTCTACTTGTGGACCAATCCCACAGGTCCTGTGTTTGCTGTGTCGTCGATGAGCGGAATAAAAGCGAACCCGGCGCTGTACTCAGAAATGCAACGAGTTAACTCCTATGTTGACGCTTTCAAACATTGGTTTCCGAAGAAGGTCCGAGGGAAGGACGCAGTCGCAAAGCTAACCCTAGTAGGCCCGAAGACCTTGAACGGCCACACCGGCCGTGAATATCGACTAACCATCGATGACCTCTCAGGTTCGGCGCATGTTTATGTCACGAGAAGGCGCTTTTACGTAGCCGTAGTCCTCAACACGAAGAAAGACGACGCACTAACTGCTCGCTTCCTGAGCTCATTCTTTCTTCCCGAAAGAGTAATAGAAGCTCCAACAACCGTCGCATCGCAAAAAAAGGAAACCAAAGAAGAACCCGAAGAGGTTGATCCGGGACCGACTTTCCAGGGTCAAAAGCCGGACTTGAAAACTCCGGCTGGGGGTGCAGAAGGATCAACTGAGACTCCCACAGACAAGAAGCCAGAAACGCCCACCCCGACGACCGAACAGCCGGGAAAACGAGCGCCGGTCTCGGGCGGCGTTCTAAATGGGAAAGCGATTACCTTGCCGAGGCCTGATTATCCCGCCGAGGCGCGTTCTGCCAGAGCCTCGGGCACCGTGGTGGTGCAGGTCACAATTGACGAATACGGCAACGTGATCGCGGCGCGAGCGATTTCGGGCCCTCAGGCGCTGCATCAAGCATCTGTCAACGCGGCGTCCCAGGCGAGGTTTTCACCCACTTTCCTAATGGGTGAAGCAGTAAAAGTAACCGGTGTGATCACCTACAATTTCGTGGCCCAATAGTACCAGTGGCCGCAGACTATTTCGTCTGTCGATTCTCCGCAGAGATCCCGGCAGCAGTCCGCGACCGTTATTCTTCTGCAATGAACAAGACCCTGCGCCGCTTGGATTCAATCCACTCGAAGTTGGTGGATACGATCACCCCAGTTGAGGACTCCCTGTTCTCGCGAAGCCCGGCCGACGAGGAATGGAGCATCGCGGAGATAGTGCACCACTTATGTTTGGTTGAAGAGAGGGTGATCAAAGAGCTGGAAACGGAACTGGCGAAACCACCAAGGAGCATTCCTTTCCTGAGAAAGTTCATTCCTACTTCGATCGTGGCCTCTCGATTGCTGCGCGTGAAAGCTCCCAAAGGTGTTAATCCGCGTAACCCGCCAGCCAGGGCCGAAGTGATTGCAAACTATGCCGCCGTCCGACGGAGGCTAAAAGAGCTTTGTTCAACCCACGGCGGAAATCGTCTTAAGCAAGTAATTTTCAAACATCCCTTCCTCGGCCAGATCGACGGCACCGCGACGATTTCTTTCATTGGTTATCATGAGCTCCGGCATTACAAGCAGATTCGCGAAGTGATCAAGAAGCTCGAACGTAGCAGTAGCCCAGTTTGAACAACAATGCCAGGTCCGGCCAAACACCTTGGTGGTGTCGTAATTTCAGTTTTCTTTTGTGCTTTTGTGTGCTGTGAAGCAAAGTCACGATCCACGAAATCACACGAACCGTCACGAAATCTTGTTAGTGTCATTTCGTGTGAGTTCGTGGATCGTATCTAACGCTACCGTTGGTTGGCGTACGTCGGAACGTTTAATTGGGATACCGCCCACCCCTTCATCTGCTTGACGCTGCTCAAACCCCAGTTTATCTTCGCTGCAATTTATTGATTCTGACCCATGTCTATTTTGGAGCCTTAACTAAATGTCGTCTCACGTAGTCGCAGTAAGTCCGGCATGGACTATTCCCGGTTACTTGGAGATAGCCAACGGCCATCTGACAATTAACGGCGCCGACGCACTGTCACTGGTTAGTGAATACGGCTCCCCACTTTTCGTTTTCTCCGAGCCAAGAATCCGCTCAAATATAGAGAGACTAAAACTTGCAGCTCAGGCGGTCGAACGTCCGATCCGCTTCTTCTACGCCTCGAAGGCAAATTCAAACATGGCCGTGCTCAAGACCGTTCTTGAATCCGGCATCGACGTTGAGGTAAACAGCGGAGGCGAACTATTCAAGGCACTGCGGGTCGGTTTCCGGCCGGATCAAATCATTTTTAATGGTACCAGCAAGAGCGACGAAGAGCTTGACGAAGCGGTGCGCGCGGGGATTTATGCAATCAACGTCGATTCGATTTATGAAATTGGTTTGGTAGAGGAATCGATGCGGAGAGTAGTGGCGAAGCGGAGTAGGCCGGTGAACCCCGCACGCGTAACCCTTCGCCTGGTCCCCGAGATCGGAACGCGCTCGCACCTGGGACTGCAAACAGCGCTACTCACATCAAAGTTTGGCATTTCATCTTCGGAAGTGCTCGATGCCTTTCGTCGCGGCCTTCAAAATCCCGATCTAATTCACGTCTGCGGGATCCATATCCACGTGGGATCGCAAACGCCCGATGTCGAACCTTTTGCGGAGGCCTTCCGCAGCATGTGGGAACATCTGCTGACCATACATCGCGAAACAGGTCACACGCTCGAGCATATCAACCTGGGCGGCGGCATTCCCGTCAATTATCTTCGCGACCGTTCCCAGGCAGATCAACTTCCCGAACACGAGCGTGACATGCTGGGCGCGAATCTGGAACCCTCGATAGTGCTGCGTGAAGCGTTGCGAGTTGCGCGCGAGTCGGCCCGGGCCGCCGCCGCCGAGCATTTGCTTGATGCGGTAACGATTCTTCTGGAACCCGGTCGTAGCGTGATCGCAGATGCGGGCCTGGTCCTAACCACCGTTAGAAACATCAAGCGTCGTCCAGAAACCGGCGATGTATGGTTGCTGACCGACGCCGGCTACAACCTGATGCTGTCGATGAATAATTACAAGTGGTATTACCATCTGATTTCGGCTACCAGCGCCGGCGAGCCCCATCAGGACAGTTACAAAGTGGCTGGACCACTTTGCGATTCCGGCGACGTCTATTTCGATATTGAACGCGGCGGCAGACTTCCTGATTACCGATTCCTACCAAACAACGTGCAGCCCGGCGAGGTGCTCGCCCTGCTCAACAGCGGTGCCTACTCCCTGGCGCAGATGTTTCATTACAACGGCCGGCCGTTGCCGGCGGCTGTAATGACTAATGAAAAGGCAGCAGTGCAGTTGATACGTCGTAGAGACACCTACGACGATTTGCTGACGAATGATGTGTGGTGAATCAATTTCGAGTTTCGGGTTTCGAGTTTAAACTGAAACAGCCATTTCTCACCTTAAAGGGAGACATCCCAGGCCTACTCTCGAGAAGTTCGAAGACATTGAAAGCGTGGAAAAAAGTAGGAGTTAACTCACGCGCAGTCCGACTCGTTTGCTAACACGAAACTCGGAACTCGGACTCGAAACCTTATAGGACATGCAACAATTTACACATCCTGAGCTTATTCGCGGCCTTGGACCAATCGCTGCGATTTCCATAAACGTAGGAAACATTATCGGCACGGGCATCTTTCTCAAGGCGCGTGTGATGACCTGTAATGTAGGCACACCTTGGCGCGTGATACTAGTCTGGATCGCCGCAGGGTTCTTGGCTCTTGCCGGAGCGCTCACCTACGCAGAATTGACGACGATGCGGCCTCACGCCGGCGCTGAGTATGTGATTACCAAGGACGCGTACGGTAGGGTCTGGGGATTTCTCAACGGGTGGTCCCAATTCCTGATCTCACGCACCGCGTCCGCCGCAGCACTGGCAGTCGGCTTCGCGATCTTCATGAACGATCTCCTGGGAGGGAAACTAGACACAGTCTATTTCAACTTAACACTTCCGGGCGGTTATCAACTTCCGTTCGGCCACCTGCAGGTAGTAGCACTGGCAACCATTGCTGTCACGACCTTGATTAACTGTGCAGCAGTTAGCGTGACCGGCCACGTAGCTTCCTTTATTACCATCCTCAAGGTGTTAGTGGTGCTGGGAGTCGGTCTGGCAGCTTTCTTTTATCAGGATGGCAGTTTGGGCAATCTCTGGTTAGCCAACAACGGTGGAACCTGCGAAGACGTAGCTGTGACGGGGGGCGGGATGTCCGGGTTTGCGGCCGCGATGCTCGGTGCCCTGTGGGCCTACGATGGCTGGAATAATGTTTCGTACATGGCCGGAGAGGTGAAGCACCCTGAACGCAATCTCCCGCTCGCCTTGATTGGCAGCATGCTCATCATGATCTTTCTGTATGTCCTGGTGAACGTGAGCTACTACTACGTGATGACCCCGACAGAGGTGGCCAGTGTTTCAGCGACGTCCTCGATTGCGGCCGAGGCGATCAGAAGGGTTCTCGGTCCGGTGGCGGTAACTTTGATGGCCGCCGTGATGATGCTTTCATCGTGGGGCTCACTTCAGACTTCCATCCTCGGCACTGCGCGCATTCCTTATGCGATGGCCCGCGACGGTGTTTTCTTTCAAAGCCTCGCTCGAGTATCGAAGGGCGCCAACGTGCCGGTAGTCTCCCTCATCGTGCAGGCCGTGTGGGCCTCAGTCCTTGCGGTCTCAGGCAAGTTTGACCAACTCACAGACCTGGCAATTTTTGCCTTCTGGCTTTTCTACGGCATGGTAACGGCGTCGGTCTTCGTGTTTCGCAAAACCGAACCCAATGCGTCGCGACCTTATCGAACCTGGGGTTATCCGGTGGTCCCGGCGTTATTCGTATTGGTAACGATCTATCTAATTGTCTTTACTATCAAGAATGCCCCGCTGCAGAGTTTGATTGGTTTGGCAATCATCGCTGCGGGCTTGCCTGTATACTTTTATTTCTCTCGAACGAATCGGGCGACGTAAGCCTGTTATGAGTGCGCATTGCATCTTGAGCGGGGACGTCGCAAGCGACGCTTCATCGCTCAAGCTCAGCAAATTTGCAGGTGGGAAGGTGGGCAAAGCGCAGCGCGCCCCCGCTCCAGCGTAGCGTCACCAGCTTTGTTTCTCTCCAATTACACCGGACCGAGTATGCATAAGAGTCAACGGTTTTATAGCCAGCGAAAAGACGCTGCGCTGGAGCGGGGGCGCGCTGCGCTTTGCCCACCTTCCCAACCTGCAATTAACTAGCTTGAAATAGTAGTTCAAGGGTTGAGTGCTCAAGCGATCTTGAAAGGGGCGCGCTGCGCTTTGCCCTTCCTCTTTAGAAACATGCCTGTAAGTTGTTGATTCTATTACAGGCGAAAAAATGTTTCTAACTTGATATTTGCTCGCCGCTTCGGCGAGCTGGAAAGCTAACCTGCAAATTTCCTCAGTTTGAATGTTTGATACAGGACGGTTTCGGTTTGTGACTTCCTTTCTCACCCTCATTCCTTCAATGAGTTCTGGGTATCAGTGATTACCTCCGCACCACCTGAATGAGCGGCGCACGCGAGCCCTCGCTGGTGACCAGCAGCGCACGTCCATCCAATCGATAAGCGATCGCTTCCCCTTGCTTACGTTGGCCCAGCCCAATTGGCTTTAACGGCTGATTCCAAATCGTGTTAAAGGCTGCCCCTTCCGGCAACACAATTTCGTATCCCTGCAGGTAGTCGCAAAGAGCCACGCGACGCCCGTTCGGTGATATGTCTCCACCGGTAATTAGCCCACCAAAGAGACTCGGAATGTTTAGCTCACCAAGACGCTTAAGTGTGATGGGCCTGTCAGAACTCACCGGTCCCGTGGCTTCATAGATACTCGGATTCACGAAAGCTACTTTGACGACGATGAAGAGACTGCCGGTCACTGGATGGACCATCAGGGTCTCGGCGTCGTGTTTTCCGTCGGGATAGCGGAGACGGATAGCTTCCGCACTCTCGGTCAATCGTGGTTTGCTTTTTGTGGAGAAGGAATCAGCGGCTGTAGTCGTTGGCTCCGGAACACGATACACGACTATCTCGGAACGCTGCCTGCGATTGTCTCCGATGTCGCCGATGTAAAGATAGTTCTTATTGCGTTGGGGGCCGGGCCCGGCGGCGATGTCTTCCCAATCACGCGCAGAGGCGTCGGCGACGCGCCACACTCCCTTTCGACTACCCTGACTATCGAAGCCATAGATAAAAGGGCCGTCTCCGGAATCGTTGTGTGTCCAGAAAAGACCTGGCGTGGATCTTGATGCGACCAGGCCGCTGCTTTCCTTTATCGCAGCATCCTTTAACACCCCCAATCGTGTTGCCGGTCCGTAGGTTTCGCTAGTTCCTTTGGAAGGCCCTTTGGAAGTCCCCGGAGACAGAGGACCTGCAGGCAAAGCCTGCGCTCGTTGCGGTACCGGAACATGCTGGCAGGAAACCAATATCAAACAGCCCAGCATTGCAAAACTAGCGTAACGCCGCAAATACAAACTCCACAGGCTCGTAACTGATCGGGCTAACGCTACTGCCACTTTTGTCATTTTTGCGCGAGGGCTTCGCGGGCGACTTCCTTATCGTCGAAATGGAACACTTCGCGACCGATGATCTGGTAGTCTTCGTGCCCTTTGCCGGCGATCAATACCAGATCCTGGCTGCGAGCTTGCGCGATCGACTCGTAGATTGCTTCGCGCCGGTCCGCTATCTTCCGGTACGGTTTCCCAGTCTTCTGAATGCCCAGTTCAGCATCGGCGAGGATCTGTTGCGGATCTTCGGTGCGCGGGTTGTCAGAGGTCAGGATTACAACATCGCTTAAACTGCCGGCGGCCTCTCCCATGGGTGCGCGTTTGGATGAGTCGCGATCGCCACCGCAGCCAAAAACCGTGATGATACGTCCCTTGGTTACCTCGCGGGCAGTTTTCAGCACGTTCAGCAGGGCGTCGTCTGAGTGCGCATAGTCGACTACCACCGCGAAGTCTCCCGAATGCACCACCCGTTCAAAACGTCCGGGCGCTCCTGTGCATTGCGCCAGTGCGCGTGTGATCACCTCGAGGTCATATCCCACAGCCAGCCCGCTCGCCACCGCAGCGAGTGTGTTATAGATATGCGGTGGGCCAACTAAAGGCGAAACGAATTCTCGATCCCCGGACGGAGTGTGGAGATCGAATCGCATTCCATCGAGGGAAAACTCGGGATTGCGGGCGGCGACGTCAGCTTCGGCATTTAGCGCGTAACGAATGACTTGCAGTCCTGCGTCCTCAAGTTCATCCGCCAGTTCAACTCCGTAAGGGTTGTCTACATTAATCACCGAAGTCTTAGGTTTGCTTCCCAGCCGCCCATCGAACAAACGGCGTTTTGCATACCAGTAGTTCTCCATTGTGACGTGGTAATCCAAGTGATCGCGCGTCAGGTTGGAGAAAACCGCCACCGCATAGTCGAGTGCGTCACAACGATGGAAGTCCATGGCCTGCGAAGAACATTCCATCACGGCGGTGCGACAACCCACTTCCACTGCCTGGCGTAACAATCGGTGCATGTCGGTGGCTTCAGGAGTTGTTCGTTCGGCCGTACGACGTTCCTTGCCGATACGGTATTCGACGGTTCCGGTCATGGCGACCGGCTCGCCGGCGGCTTCCGGGATGGACGCAATCAGATAGGCGGTAGTCGTTTTACCATTGGTGCCGGTGATCCCCACTAGTTGCAGTTCACGCGAAGGATGGTGATGAACTTCTGCAGCTACGTGAGCCATAGCTCGGCGCACGTTTTCGACTTGCAACCAGGCGCCCTGGAAATCCTGAGGTCTCTCCTGTTCAGAAATTACCCCGGCAGCCCCGGCGGCCATCACGTTGGGAATAAATTTGTGGGCGTCAGCCAGCGCCCCACGAATGGCCACAAACAAGACGCCTGGGCCAGACTGCCGCGAATCGTGGGTGACGTCTGATACAAGAATCTTCTCATCGCCGGTTAGCTTCGCGTGGATTGCGGCGGCGATTGTTTTTAGTGTTATGGGTTGGAGTGTCACAGTTTTGAATTCTACGCACGCGTTAGTTGAAAGTCACATGGCAGAGTATCCGGTCAGCTCAGCGCAACCAGCTGGGGTGCTAGTCAACTACAGAACCGATGAGCGATAGAGGCTGTGCTAAAACCCAATAAGGGCTCACGGCAATTTGCAGGGTCAGGAAGGTGGACCCCGTCCCCGCCTCAAGCTTGAAGGCCACTACCACTTGGATAACTCCCCTTGCGGGGTGAGGATGAATTGAGTTCGTTTGTCTGAAAGATTCTTATTTTCATCGTAAGAGCGGGGACAGGGTCCGCCTTCCTCTTTAGAAACATGCCTGTAAGTTGTTGATTCTATTACAGGCGAAAAAATGTTTCTAACTTGATATTTGCTCGCCGCTTCGGCGAGCTGGAAAGCTGACCTGTAAATTAGAGGGCCGTTCCATTTGACGATCTAGCAAAACATCTCCTAACGTTTGCGATTTCTCGCACGAATAGCCCAATGCGCTGGTGAAATGATGCTAACCAGGATGAAGTTGTAGTGGACACTCCATTGCGGAAGACGCGAGCGGCAGCGCCGGATCCTATACTCGCTGCATTTTGGACTAAATGTTTGGCATTATAAGAACATATTAACTGTTGAGTGTAAGTCCCGGTCGCTACAGCGCGCGGTTCCGTAGTGGAGTGATCTCGTCGACGTGGGACAAACTGCATCAATACTCCTCCTTGACTCACCTTGCAATTACGAATAGAAAAACTAAACTGTAGTTGTTGAACCTGCCCCGCCTCTCAAAGTTGCACACTTCCCTGAATGGGAGATGCCGACAGATTAACTCGCTTCAGTTGCATTCAGAGGGATTCATGAATCAAGTTCCGCACACTTCATCAGCCTCGGTCCGACGCCGCGCCCCAATCTTAATTGCCACAACGGTTCTTGCGCTAACTTGTTTATGCTCAGCTCTCTGGTTCACTTCACTAGCCGCTCCGTATTTCCCTAGCGTTACTTCGCGTAACGCGTTTGCACTTCCTCGTCTACTCGAACCGCAAACTACGGTGACCACGGCACCCCTGATTATCAGCGAGTTTCGTTTGCGCGGGCCTAACGGACCCAATGACGAGTTCGTGGAGATTTACAACAACAGTGACGCTTCTCACATTGTCAGCACGTTCGACGGCTCGGCGGGTTATGCATTAGTCGGATCGTCTAACGCCGTTATTAATGACGGATTGGTTTCGACGAGGTTCGTCATTCCCAACGGCACGGTGATTCCCGCGCGTGGGCACTTCCTTGCCATTAACTCCGGCGGCTACAGCCTTACCAACTATCCTGCCGGCAACGGGACCACGGCAGTTGGAGACATCAATTACACGATACAGTTTCCGGACAACGTAGGGCTGGCCCTCTTTGAAACTTCTTTCTCCGGAAATTACACGCTTGCAAACCGCATCGACGCCGTCGGCTCTGACGCCGACACCAACGCTCTCTACCGAGAAGGAGTGGGCTACCCCTCCATGAGTTCTTCAGCGTTAGAGGGAAGCTTCTTCCGCAAACTGCCCGGGGGTTGTACCGGCTCAGGCTCGGGCAACTGCAATTCGGTCGTGCTGGTCAACACTACCCTCGGTCCCTCCAGCAGCTACCCACAGGACACTGGGAACAACTCGAACGACTTTTTGTACGCCGACACTGTCGGCACAAACGTAGGTCCGAATCAACGCTTGGGAGCGCCCGGGCCGGAGAATCTGTCCGGCCCTGTCGCGGCCGTCTTGAATCCTGGACTGGCCGTCTCGCGTCTCGATTCGTCGGTCTCAGAGGACACTGCGCCGAATCGCGTTCGCAATACGACTCCAGGAGATCCGGCAACCAGCAGTTTTGGTACCCTCACTTTCAGGCGCCGACTCACTAACAACCTCGGACAACCAATCACGCGGCTCCGCTTTCGCATCGGGGATGTTACAACGCTGCCATCAATCGGGGGGATCGGATGTAACGTCGAACCTTCCCAGGTGGGCTGCGTCGCGGATCTCCGCGCGATAACGGCAACCGGAACTCTGGTTTCTGTTAACGATCCCGCTACCTGCGCGCCCGCCTCAGCTCCTTGCAATATTACCGTGCAGGGAACGACGGTTGAGGTGCCGCCCAATCAACCAATCGGAGGAGCATTTAATAGTACCTGGTCGGCTGGCAGCGTGACCCCGACGTCGCCACTGGCAATCGGTGCAAGCGTGAACCTGCAGTTTGTCACGGGCCTCGAGCAAACGGGCGCCGACCGTTTATTTGTCTTGCTGGAAGCCCTTCCGCGGTCTGGACCTGCCACGACCGCGGTCATTAGGTTGGCTGGTCCCGGGTCTACCCCGAGCCCAACTCCAACACCTACGCCTGGTCCTACGACTTCCACCTTTCAGTTTGATCAGTCCGTCTACACCGTTGCCGAGGACATTACTTTTACGACTGTCACGGTTTCCCGTTTCGGCAACACCTCCGGAGCGGCAACTGTTGACTTTGCGACCACTGACGTTACGGCAACACAGAAAACAGATTTCACCATCGCCCTCGGCACCCTCAACTTCGCACCAGCTGAGGTGAGCAAAACCGTGGACATCGTAGTAAGTGAAGATTCTAAGATTGAGGGCCTGGAGACATTCACCGTTAGCCTCAGCAACCCGACTGGCGGCGCGGGGGTGGGGGCGATCGGGACCGCGACAATTCAGATTACCGATGACGCCATCGAGCCGACAACCAACGTGAATGATGACCCCGCCACCTTCGTCGGGCAGCACTATCACGACTTCCTCAACCGGCAGCACGATGCGGCAGGTCTCGCCTTCTGGACGAACAACATCACGTCTTGCGGTGGAGACCAGCAATGTATCGCCGTTAGGCGCATCGACACGTCTGCGGCTTTCTTCCTCTCCATCGAGTTCCAGCAGACCGGCTTCTTCGTCATCCGCGTCCAACGCTCAGCCTTCGGCCACAAGTCTGGCACTGCCGCGTCTCGCTTCATGTATCAGGAGTTCATGAGGGATGCCCGGCAGATCGGGGAGGGCGTCATCGTCGGACAACCGGGATTCGAGCAGAAACTCGAGGCCAACAGGCAAGCTTACGCTACGGAGATCGTGAGCAGCGCGGCTTTCATTACCAGTTATTCGATCGCGCTAAGCGCTGCACAGTACGTAGACTCTCTTTTCTTCTCTGCCATGGTTACTCCGACATCGTCGGAGCGACAGGCGGCCATGACAGCCTTTGGACCAGGAGGCACCTCGGGCCGCGTGGCGGCGCTGCGGAGCGTGGCTGACTCAGCCTCCTTGACCAACGCCGAGTCCAATCCATCGTTTGTGCTGATGCAGTATTACGGCTACCTGCGAAGGAATCCTACGGACGCGCCTGACGGGAACGACAACGGCTACCAGTTTTGGTTAACGAAGCTCAACCTGTTCGGCGGCAACTTCATTAACGCCGAAATGGTCAAGGCGTTCATCCTCTCCGGCGAGTATCGTGATCGCTTTGGACCGTAAGCTGAAATACAGCGCGGCCTCGGCCGCAACCGAGGTAGTCTCACGCAAAGACGCAAGAGGAAACTATTAGACTTTCCGTCCTTGTCCTCTTAGCGTCTTTGCGTGAAGTTCTTGCTCTGAAAAACAAGATTCTGCATTCTTGTTTCACAGTGAGCCGGTGATCTTGCGATAGTCGTCCTCGGTCCAGGCTTTCAGCGTCTCGGTTTGAATGTTTCCCTGAGAACCGAGTGAGAGCAGCGCCCGCGCTAAACTGTCGTCATCCTTTGCTTTAATTATACAAACCAGATCGTAGCGGCCCATAGTTAGGTAAGTGTCTTTGATTTCCACACCGAGTTTTTTGAAGGCCTTGCGACCTGCGTCCAGCCGTTTCGGACTGTCCTTGACCTTCGCGATCCCTTGCTCGGTCCAACGCATCAATGCAATGTAGGTTGGCATCATGATTCTCCTTCTGGGAATGTCTGTCCAAGTTTAATGTCCTATGTCCAATGTCCAACGCTAACCTTCACTGAGTAGGCCCAGAGGCAACTATTGACTCGAAGTTGGACTTTGGACATTGGACTCCGTGCTTTGGACCGTTTCACACCTTGATGAAAATCTTCCGGCGGTAAAGTATCCACATCAGTCCCAGCCACAGCAGGATGAAAGCAACTGCAAAAGCCAGGGAGGCAACCTTTGGCGGAGCCCACCATGCGAACAAACCTGAGTAGATCAAGTTCTTAAGCGGCGGTTGCGAACCATTTGCCAGGGGTATTTTAATGATCCCCATCAGCTTTGCCATGAGGCCCGTACCCACAAACAACGCAATCGCGTTGACGCCAAAGACCACAAAAGGCTTGGCCCAAGCGCGATAGTTCTTGACGTCGATCAGCCAGTAACAAAACGCCAGGAGCTGCAAGGCCATACCGCCGGTGAATAAGACATACGAACTGGTCCATAACGACTTGTTTATGGGAAAGAAAGCGTGCCAGGCCCACCCGATAACCAGGCCACACATTCCGGCCACAAACATCCCGGCGACTTTCTCATATTCTGACCTGGCCGTGCGCAGCCACTGTCCGAAAAGCACCCCCAAAAGGGTGGTAGCCAGCGCGGGAATCGTGCTCAGCAACCCCTCGGGATCGTAGACCTTGCCTTGTGACCAGATGTGTCTACCCAGAACAACGCGGTCGATAAATGAAGCGACGCTTCCTTCTCTGCTCAAATCACCCCTGGGGAAACCGGGCGCACTTAGGCGTGCCATTAGCAGCCAATACACCAACAGCAACGCCGCCACGAGTACTGTTTGAGCTTTGACCCTAGTCTTGAGAAAGATAATTGAAGCGAGCAGGTAACACACCGCAATTCGCTGCAGCACGCCGGGAATGCGAATTGTCGACAGATTGAAATAGGGGAACCCGTTAAGAAATAAACCCAGCGCGAAAATGATCAGCGTCCGTTTGATCACCTTCAGGTAGAGATCCCTTTGAGTACCGCCGCCATCGACGCGTCTTCCAAATGCCAGGGGAATCGCCACACCCACGATAAAGAGGAAGAACGGGAATATGAGATCGGTGGGTGTCCACCCGTGCCACTCCGCATGTGCCAGCGGCCAGTAGATGTGACTCCAAGATCCGGGATTGTTGACCAGGACCATCCCGGCGATTGTGAGCCCGCGGAACACATCCAGCGAGATCAGCCGATCAGTTGCACCCCGTGTTAGAGTGTTTGTCATCGAGACGACCGCTCAGCGATTGTAGTCGACTGTAGGTCCAGCTTTGTGTGACAAGACGAACCATCTTTTAACTGAAAACGAGTGCGAAAACAACGGTCGGGCGCACTATACGCCCATTAGATCAGATAGGTGAGAAATCAGTTTGTCGTTAATGCTTCAGGAAATCGCGGAGCAGCCGGAAGCACTCGTTCGCACGATGGAGGCCGAGCGCACGAAGATCAGCCGGCTAGGGAAGTTCCTCAGCGACCGGGACATCGATCTAATCGTACTTGTGGCGCGCGGCAGTTCTGACAATGCGGCCCTCTTTGGTCGGTACCTGCTGGAAATTAGGACAGGTATTCCGGTTTCGCTTTCCGCCCCCTCGGTCCATACTCTCTACAAAGCCAAACTAAAACTGCAGCATGCACTGGTAATTGGTGTATCTCAATCGGGTGAAGGCGAGGACATTAACCTGGTACTGGAAAACGCCCGGAATTGTGGCGCGTACACTGTGGGGATCACCAATGAGCCTGCCTCCTCGATGACTTACATCGTTGATGAAACTTTGGTGATGCATGGGGGGCGCGAGCGGTCGGTTGCCGCGACCAAAACATTTACCGGTCAGATGATGCTGTTTTACATGCTGGCAGCCGAACTTGGTGCCGACTCGCCCAAGTTGACTTACGAGGCAATCCCCGAGTATTCGGCCAGGGCGCTCGAGCAGAAGCCGGCGCTACTTGAACTTGTCCAGCGTTATGTCTTCATGGAGAATTGCGTGGTGGTTGGTCGCGGCCTGGCTTATGCGAATGCGTACGAGTTGGCGCTGAAGTTAATGGAAACGTGTTACGTGGTAGCGGAGCGGTTTTCCTCGGCGGATTTTTTACACGGGCCGCTGGCCATGGTTGAACGCCATTTCCCGGTGATTCTGTTCGCACCACCAGGCGTGATGCTGCTGGGAGTCAAAGACCTCGTCGGACGTCTAAAGGAGCTGCATGCAGACACCCTGGTGATCACCGGGGATCTCGAAGCTGCGACCGCCTGTTCGCGCGCAATCATTATGCCGCGTGAGATTGATGAGTTTCTTGCTCCTATACCCTACATGATCCCCGGCCAACTGTTCGCCGCGCTACTGGCTGAGGCTAAGGGTCTGGATCCGGATGCTCCCAGGTCTTTGTCGAAGGTAACCAGGACGTTGTAATGTTATTCGATTTCTAAAAATGAAGGCAGCAAGACCCGCGTTATGAACATTGAACTGAAAGACAATTCTCACGGCCCTGTTTATGCGCAAGTGCGACAGGAGATCGAGAGTCAAATTCAAGGTAAACACATTGCTTCGGGGGAAGCCTTGCCCTCCCCTGCCACGCTGGCCAAGAAACTCTCAGTTGATCGCGGCGAGATCCAGCGTGCTTACTTCGAACTAGAGCGTGCCGGACTGGTTAAGAAAGAAACCGGGAAAGACTTTCTGGGACAAGCGAAAACGACCTACCGGGTGGTGTGACTTCAGAACCGAGGATCAGTAGAGGCTGTGTGAAACCCAAAAACGGCCTACGGTTATTTGCAGGTCGGGAAGGCGGACCCTGTCCCCGCCTCAAGCTTGAAAGCCAATCAGCAAACTGGCAGATCTTATCGAGCCCGCCTTCGCCGGGTTGGCGTGGAGGTAGTTGATCTTTTGCCAGATCATCCACCGACCCACAGCGCGACATCTTTGAAACTCTCTTGCCAGACCTGGTGCCCTTTATCCGTCTCAGAAAAAACAAAGCGGCTGGTTGCTCGAACGATCGCCCTAGCGGAAACCGCTTTCAACCGGTCGATGAATTCCTTGATGCGACCATCCCGGGGATTGGCTATCAGTTGAAGGTGGCCCGGCATTAGCACATAAGTGATCAGCTTGTTGGGCCAACTGCGATTTAGTTTCTGAAGTTCATCAAGGAAAACCTTAGCAGCACTCCGGGTCAGTGAAACAGGGGTGCGGTCACGGCAGTTGCTGGTAATATTATGAAGTGCGCCTGGGAGGTTGAGGTTCACTTGCGAGCCATGTGAGGAAGCTCCTTTGGATGTGAGAATGAATTGAGTAGTTAGTCTAAAAGATTCTTGTTTTCCTCGTAAGAGCGGGGACAGGGTCCCCTTCCTGACCTGCAAATCAGCGGAACTTGAGTAGTAGAATGCCACGCCACTGCTTCGCCACTCCACCAGTACCGAACTTTCCGCCTTGTGACGGAGACAAATACACGTGATATTCTCGTTCGCTGCAACAGAGAACTGTTTTGGAGTAAGTGCGAAAGTGGCGGAATTGGCAGACGCGCCAGACTTAGGATCTGGTACCGAAAGGTGTGGGGGTTCGAGTCCCCCCTTTCGCACCAATTTGTCGGCAGTAGTAGTCAGTGATCAGCAATTAGATACAGAAGTCTTTTGTCATAACTGAAGAAGACGCCAGCCGATGACCACCACGGACCACGGACAACTGACGAAACACGATCTTTAAAGAAAGAAGGCCGCCCGTTCGTGGCTTTCAGAATTTCGAACGGGCGTCTCGATTAATGAAGACAGAACTGATTGATATTTCTCCGACACGCAAGGAGATCAAAATCGAGGTTGAGCCGGAAGTAGTGCGCGCAGCTTTCGACCGCATTAGTGATCGGTACGCCAGGCAAGTGAGTGTTCCGGGCTTTCGGCGCGGACATGCCCCGCGTGCCGTCGTGCGCACTCGCTTCAAGAGTGAGATTCGAGGCGACGTATTGCGCGAGCTGGTACCGGATGCCGTCAACAATGCTATTGAAAAACACGAACTAGCAGCCATCGGCGAACCGGACGTTCACCTCGACACGAACGAGGCTTTAGAGCGAATCGGCGAGGATGCGATTTCGTTTCACGTGGGTGTCGAAGTTCTGCCAAAGGTCGAGCTGGGTAAATACAAAGGCATCGAGGCTAACCGCCGAATACGGCCGGTCACCGACGAAGACACCAACCGCACGGTGGAGGGACTGCGCGAGGCTTCCGCTGCTCTGCAACCAGTTGAAGACCGCCCGGCGGAATCGGGAGATACGGTAACAGTGAGTTTCCAGGGAAAGTTCATCGGCCACCCAGAAGATGAAGACATCAACGTCGAAGATGTCGACGTAACTCTGGGCGGCGCAGGCGTGCAACAGGAGTTCACCAATCACCTAACCGGCGTAGGGGCCGACGACGAAAAGACGTTTGTTGTCGATTATCCAGAGGATTTCTCGTCGAAAGGGCTGGCGGGAAAGAAGGTTGAGTACAAAGCGAGAGTAAGCGCGGTGCGCGTCAAGGAACTTCCCGAAGTGGACGATGAATGGGCCAAAAGCCTGGGCGATGAGTTTGATTCAGTGGAAACTCTGCGGACGAAGATTCGCGAGGACCTGGAGAAACGCGCTGGCGCCGAAGCAGACAGTCGTCTGCGCAGTGAACTCATGCGCAAGCTTTTGGAAGCGCACCAATTCGAAGTCCCTGAGAGCATGGTGGAACATCAGACTCAATACCGTCTCGAAAGTGTTGTGCGCGACATGATCGGACGAAGCATCGATCCGCGCAGCCAGGAGTTGAACTGGGAGGGCGCGCGTGAAGAGTTGAAGACCCAGGCGGAAGAGGATGTGCGCGGCTCCATGCTCCTCGAGCGCATCGCTGAAGAGGAACAAATCAACGTCTCAGATGAAGAGATTGAAGCTGAGATCGATGCGCTTGCACAGGCCTCGCGACAGTCGAAAGAACAAGTGCGTGGCGTCTTGACAAAGGATGGGGGCGAACGTAGCATCGCGAACAGGTTGCGACATCGCAAAGCGCTTGATCTGCTGAGAGAAAATGCGCGCGTAACCGACGCAGAGTGGATTGAAGAGAACAATAAGAAGGATGAAGGCGGAGGAATGAAGGCAGAAGAGTAACGCAGTCTGGACAGAGTGGATTAGTTTCTTTTCATCCTTCATCCTTCATCCCTACTTACGAGGTTACGAGTTTATGGCCCTGGTCCCAATGGTCGTCGAACAGACGTCGCGCGGCGAACGCGCTTTCGACATTTACTCACGACTGCTGAAAGACAACATTATCTTCCTCGGAACACCCATAGATGATCAGATCGCTAACTTAATTGTGGCGCAACTACTCTTTCTCGAAGCTGAGGACCCGGAAAAGGACATCAATGTGTACATCAACTCGCCGGGCGGCTCGATTACGGCGGGCATGGCGATTTACGACACCATGCAGTTTATTCGCCCGGATGTGACCACGATCTGTGTTGGCCAGTGCGCTTCGATGGGCGCATTGCTCCTGGCTGCCGGCGCCAAAGGCAAGCGTTTTGCTCTTCCCAACTCCCGCATTCTCATTCACCAGCCAACTGGTGGTTCTCAAGGTCAGGCCACAGATATTCGGATCCAAGCAGAAGAGATTCTCAGAATGCGCGAACTCACTTCCCAAATCATTGCTAAACATACCGGTCAATCCTATGAGACTGTAGAGCGCGACGTTGAACGCGACAAGATAATGTCTGCCATGCAAGCCAAGGAATATGGTTTAATAGACGAGGTAATAGCGCATCGAGAGTAGCCGCGCGACGGAGACTTGATCGAATGATTGCGAGGATGAAAGCTAGAGGGTTCCGCTGTTCATTCTGTGGCAGGTCGAGAGACGAAGTGGCCAACATTATGGCCGGAACTCCTCATCGCATGCCGGGTGTTCCCAGACAAATGATTGGCAAGATTGCCTTCATCTGTGACGAGTGTGTGCGCCGTTACTACCAGATGGTCACCGGCCCAGAGGTTTCCAAGACGCCGGCGGTGGTTCCTCAGTAGGCCTGATTTCCAAGGAGCTCCCCTACACATATGGTAAGACGAACCGACGATACGTTGCGCTGCTCATTCTGTGGCAAGTCGCAGAACGAGGTGAAAAAGCTGATTGCGGGTCCGACCGTTTATATCTGCAATGAGTGCATCGACATCTGCAATGAGATCATTACCGACGACCAGCAAGCCGAATCAGTAGCAACTCGCCCACCGCTTCCGAAGCCCGGCGAGATCAAGAGTTTTCTGGACGAGTATGTTATTGGACAAGATGAGACAAAGAAGCGTCTCGCTGTCGCGGTCTACCAGCATTACAAGCGGATCGAAATCGGGCGCCGGCGCTCTGATGTCGAGATTCAAAAAGCCAACATCCTCCTGATTGGGCCCACGGGGACCGGCAAGACGCTCCTGGCCCAGACTCTGGCTCGGTTGTTGAGCGTGCCTTTCACAATTGTTGACGCTACCACACTGACTGAAGCGGGCTACGTCGGAGAAGATGTTGAGAACATTATCCTGAAGCTCCTCCAGGCGGCTAATGGCGACGTCGAAAGAGCACAACAAGGAATCATCTACATCGATGAGGTCGATAAGATTTGCCGCAAGGACGAGAACCCGTCAATCACTCGCGATGTCTCGGGTGAGGGTGTGCAGCAGGCGCTGTTGAAGATACTCGAGGGCACGGTCGCCAATGTTCCTCCCCAGGGAGGCAGAAAGCATCCTCATCAGGAGTTCTTTCCGATAGACACAACGAACATTCTGTTTCTTTGCGGTGGCGCGTTTGTCGGTCTGGAAAAAGTTATCGAAAGACGTTTGCGCAACAAATCGCTCGGCTTTCATGCCGAGGTTAAGTCAGGCTTGCACCGCCACGCCGAAGCGCTGGCCCAGGTGCAGCCGGAAGATTTGATTCGTTTCGGATTGATTCCCGAGTTTGTAGGCCGGCTACCTGTTTGCGGCGTGTTACACGAGCTCGATGAAGGAGCGCTGATCAAGATTCTCACCGAGCCAAAGAACGCTCTGGTGAAGCAGTATCAGAAGAAATTTGATTTCGACAACGTGAAGTTGAAGTTCACAGACGACGCGCTGAAGTTAGTAGCGCGCCAGGCTGTAGAGCGCAAGGTCGGTGCCCGGGGTCTGATGATGATACTGGAAGAGCTGCTGCTTGATGCCATGTACACCCTGCCGTCCCAGAAACGCATTAAAGAATTTGTGATTAACAGCGAAATGGTTGAACGCCGACGTGCCATCCCCGGAGAAGGTCTAACAGGCGTTGACGGCGCAGCTGCTTAAGAATAAGAAGGTGTTCATAATGCGAGATTCATGCGCCGCAACAGGTCTAGAAAACGGGGGGCTGAGTGCAGGCTATCCAGCCTGGGGTCGATCTTTAGATTAAGCAGCCACATCTCAACCCTGTTATGCTTTCTCCAGCATTGGAACGCCTCATCCTTCTTGTCAAGGCCCACATAGATCGTTGCTATGTGGTACGGTGCGACATATTGTTTCGAGATTCTCTTCAATTCATTGATTATCCTTTTGGCCTCGCCTCTATTTCCCGACACTGCATATGCATGTCCAAGAGCTCGTAATATCGCCGGGTTGTCATCTGATAGCCAGCCCGCTCACTTGAAGTTTTCTATCAGGATGATTTCCTGCGTAGTCGGGCCGCTCGTATACGCAAAGCTTTTGCCGTCGAACGACCAGGCGAGGTGACGCACCCGCAAATCCTCAAAGCCTTTGACCGGTTGCGGCTTCTCTTTGTCCAACCCTTGCTGCCAAAGGCCTCGCAAATGGTCTTTATAGATGATGGCTTTCCCGTCAGGCAACCATCGCATCGCCCGTCTTCCCGTCAAACCAGTTTCGTGCACGGCGAACAATTTCACAGGTTCACCGCCTTCAAACGGAATAATCGTCAAGCGAACGTCCGGCGCTTCGGAAGGGTCTGTGTAGGCGATGTACTTGCCGTCGGGAGAGACTTGGGACCATGAAGAAGGTCTGTCTGTCAGTTGCGTCGCCTCTCCGCCGTCAATCGAGATGCGCCAGAGAGTCGATTTCCCGTCGCGCACGGAGGTGTAAACGACCCACCGGCCGTCGGGCGAAAGGCTCGGCAGCGAGTCGCTCCCGCCGGTGGTCAACTGCTTCAGGCCGCTGCCGTTCGTGTTCGCGCGCCAGATTTCTGAGCCGCCTGAGCGGTTAGATTGAAAGACCAGGTAACGACCGTCCGCGGTCACGCTCATCTGGCGGTCAATAGTGTTCGCGCTGCCGCTCGTCAGTTGGCGCAGGTTGCTGCCGTCGGTGTTGATTGACCAGATCGTGAGGCTATCGCCGGTGTAGGCGGTATAGAGCAGGCGCCCGTCGGGCGTCCACGCCAGCCCGTCAACTCCTTCGTATCTAGGTGCGACTCCTTCAAGGACGCGCCGCGCTTGCTTCACATCCGCTTCCGGCGCGACCCAGATCGCAGAATGGATATGTCCCTGCAAGACCGCCAATTTGCCGTCCGCTGACAAGCTGAGGGAGTTCATTAAATAGATGTTCAGATCGTTGGGGATTCTGCGCGCCTCACCATCGGGGTACGGGACAAACCAGATGTGACTCTTTCTCGCGGCGGCGTTCTCGCGGGCCATCATCACAAGCCCGGTGCCGTCGGGCAACCACGCCAAGTTGCCCACCGGGCCCCAGCCGCGCGTGCCGACTTTGCTGATACTGCCATTCGCGACGCTGACCGCCAAAAGTTCATCCTGCCCGCTTGCCTTGTTCGTTCCGACAGCGATGGTTCGTCCGTCCGGCGACCACGACAACCCGTAGGTCGAAAAATTTTCAGGCCATTTCCGCGTGACGAGAGCGCGTTCTCGTTTGCCGTCGGCGGAGTCGGCGATGATGATTGAGTTCTGGTTCGTCTCGTCATCTCCACGCAGGAAAGCGAGTTGCTTGCCGTCGGGCGAGAAGGTAACGGGGCCTTGGACGTTCGGGACCAGCTCGGTCATAACTCCGCCCAGGACGGGAATTCGCACCAGCATCGTTTGCGGGCGGCTATCATCGCTGACAGTGAAATAAATGCTGCCGCCGTCAGGGGCAAAAGCGGGTTCGCCGTACCTCAGGTCTGTCCGTTGGCTAATCGGAACGCTGTTGTTGGTTTCTATCTGTCCCAGCCACAGCGAATCTTTGTCGTTGATGCTCTGCTTGTAAACGAGCGACTTTCCGTCCGGCGAAATTGCCACGCCGTACGGCACGCCTCCGTGCCTCGGCGCGGCGCGCGCGCTTCCGGCGCAGGGTGAGGTCGTCTCCGTCGGTGTACTCCCCTTTCAGGACGACGGCGGGACGGGCGCGCCCGCGCAGTTCGGGCAAAAGGTCGCGCAGGAGCTACAGCAAAAGCTGAACGCAGCTTCTAAGAACCTTCTGGCGCGGCCTCTCAACGGGGGCGCCGACGCTTCGTCAATCAACGCGATGAGCGTCGAACAACTCGCCGCGCTCGGCAAACAGAACGGCGTCAAGTTCGTCGTGCGCGGGGGGCTGCTGGCCGCCAACGCCGAAAGCGCCGGCGCGGAAACGAAGTTGACGATTCAACTGTACGCGGACGTTATATCTGTCGAGGCAGCTATCGCCGCCGGCACCGTGCGAGCCGAAGGGACCGGGACCGGCACGCGGGCCGGCGCGTCGCCCGCTTCGGGCATCCAGTGGGACTCGATCAATCTAGCAGGCGGTGAGTTTCTCAACTCTGCGCTGGGAAAGGCGTTCTCAAGCTCTCTCGAACAACTTGCGGCGTCAATCCAACAGGCAATTGTCTCGCCCGTCGCGGCTGCAGCGACCGAACAGAGCGCGCAAACCGATTCCGCTCAAGCAGAGGCGGAGACCGGAGCAGCGACGGAAGCAGCAACGGCGGAAGCTGACGAGGAGTTGCAGCAACTGGTTGCGCAGGCTGAGTCGCTTATCTCCGGCGGCACGGGCAGCGTCGAGAGTCTGACGGCGCTCAACCAGTCGCTGGAAGGACTCAAAGCGGCGCTCTCGTCCAAAGCGGCGCTGCTCGAACAGGCGCAGGATACGGCTCAGGCCGACGCTGAGGTGGCCGCGCGCAAAGAGGAATTACAGGTTGCCGTTTCCGTCCTGATGCAGGAGGTCTCCACCGCCGAGGTGGCTGGCGCAAAGATCGCAGAGGTCGCAGAGTCCGCGGGCGAGAAGAAGGGGCTGATGTCCAGCATCAACGACTTCATGGGCGAGTCCCTGAGCATCTTGCAAAGATTCAGGAGATACGAGCTGCTTTTCGCGGCGCTGACGAAGAGGCCGGCTACGACGACGCTGCCGCGACGGACGCAATGGGCGTAGAAGGCACGACCCCGGCCGAAGAATCCGTCGAAGAAGTCAGCGGGCGTGGTCACGGAGTCTGGTGAACCCGTCGAAGGGGTTATGGTGACCGAGCCGGAATCGGGAGTGAGCGACACGACCAGCAGCGACGGCACATACAGCTTGAATGGCCTCGTCAGTGGAAAGTTAACCAAGCTCCTCCTCACCAAAGGCGGCAAGCAGATGGCGTTGATGCACGTTGACATGCCGCGCGGGCGTTCGGCCACCGCCGACTTCGAGCTGAAGTCCGCGTACGCGAAAAAGGGTTCGGCGCCCGCCTTGAGAATCCTCCCTCCCTCGGTGCTGATCAGCCGGACTAAAGCGACGGGCGGCAGCGCGGGCACGCTGAAGGGCGTGGTGCGCGACGCGCAGGGCCGGCCCGTGCCCCGCGCCCTGGTCAGTCTCAAAGGCCTCGCGTTGGCGCGGACCGATTCGCGGGGACAGTATCTCTTTATGAACGTCCCGTCGGGCAACCACCAGTTGTCGGTGCACAAGATTGGCCAGCGGCTGAAGACCCAGCAGGTACAGGTCGCCGCGAAAAAAAGCACAGAGTCGAAAACCCAGTTCGCTGCTGGCGACCGAATAGCGAAGGCGGCGGGCGGGCGGCTCATGATCGCCCGCGGGACGGGCACGCTCCTGCGCGGGGCGATACTCGATTCTGATAAACGCCCGATGGCCGGTGCTAAAATCACCGCCATTCAGTCGGCCAGCGCCGTGTCGGTACTGACGGGGTCGAAGGGGAATTACGAACTGCGCGACCTCAAGCCAGGCGCTTACAAAATCTTTGTTTCCAAAATGGGCTATGAAGGCGGCACGCAGACTGCCGCCCTGAGCGCCGGCGTCGCCGAGCAGCGTGACGTTCAACTGAAGAAGAAGTCCTCTCCGCTTGTCGAGCGTGTGCTCGCGGCGCGGCGCGCCAGTCCGAGAGCAACGAGGGAGAAGATAAGCAGCCTGAGGGGCGGCTCGACTAGAATGGGTTTGCCGACCGGCTTAAAAACCGCGCAACTGACCGGACGCGTCGTTGATGCTCAGACGGGCAGGCCCATCCAGGGCGTGACCGTGTCCGTCGGACGACAGCCGAGCGCGACGACGGATCAGGCAGGGAGCTACACCGTCAGCAACCTTCCGCCGGGTGAGCACCGGGTCAGCGCCGGCAAGGCGGGTTTCCTGGCGCAGGAGAAGACGGTCACGATCCGGCCCAACAGCAACCCGCGCGAAGACTACACTCTCAAACCGGAAAGTAGAGCCGGCGAGCGGACGGCGATCACAAGAACCCTCACACCGCCGATCAAAAAAGTCGTGAGCGCGGGGCAACTTCGGGGCCGGGTCGTTGACGCGAAGACCGGGAAGCCGGTTCCGAACGCGGCGGTCTCGATTACGGGCCAGCGAGGCGTCGTGACGGATCAAAACGGGGTCTTCGCCTTTGCCAACCTGATGCCGGGCACTTATCAGGTCAGCGTCAGAAAAAGCGGTTTCTCGGACGGTAGCGGCACGCTCGCCGTGCGCGCCGGGCAGACCGTCGGGGCGAACTTCAGTCTAAGCCCAAAACTATCTCCCGTGATCCGCATGAAGCTGCCGAGGACACGGTGAGCAATTTGGGGGATGGCAATGATTCGACCGGAAATTCGCCTCGACCGTCGCCCGTTGGACAATCTTATCCTCCAACGCGGTGACTCCGAGCGGTGGTGAACCTCGCCTGCTTATCCTTCACGGCAACTTGCCGTATCCGCCCCAGCGTCCTCTGCACGAAATATCCGAGGTGTCACCCGAGGAGGCCTGACTGTCCCAAGCGTATGAGAACTGATTCAGAAGTGCAGCCTCCCGACGACCAACGGTCATTAGAACAATCGGACGTACATCTCCGCGTATTGCTAACGATAGAATGCGAGATGAAGGAGGCGGATTGGATGCTCATCCAATCCGGCTTCTTCAATCAAAGACAGAACACGCACCTGCAGCCGCCCCCAAAGCATTAACGCCGGACGGAATTTCAATGGTTGATAGACTGGAAGAGGCAAGAATCAAAGAGAATCAAAATTGAAGAACTAGAGCATGACTCTTATTCTGATCTTCGCTTTTCCCTTATTACTTCTGGTTTTACTCAAGTGGTGGCGCAGGCGCGGGAAATGATTTACAATTGACCAGCTTATGAGGGGCGAGACGCCAATTTGAGCGGCTCGCCCCTCCTGCAAACAAGGTAAGGTTAAACGTTTATTAAGAACATGGAAGAATACTCAGATCATCCCCCGGCTGACGTCGCCTGGTACCCGATGGTGCCTATCCGCGACGTCGTGATTTTCCCCTTTACAAAAGTAGCTTTCAAAATCGGTCGCAAGGGCTCAGTGAGGGCACTGGAACAGGCCCTTTCCGCGGATCGCACCATTTATCTGGCAACCCAGCACGATGCCACGGTTGACGAGCCCGCCCCTGAACAAATCTACGGTGTGGGCACGCTCGGCCGAATTTTACAGTCTCAAAAACAGGAAAACGGTCAGATCAAGGTCGTGGTAGAGGGTCGCGAGCGTGCGACCACCGTTCGCGTGGAAAATACTGATGGGACTTTTATGGCCCTGGTGAAACGTGCGCCAGTGGTTAATGAAGAGGGCACCCGGCTGGATGCTCTCATTCAAAAGGTAGGCCAGCTTGTTGAGCAGCATCTTCGGCTGGCGCCAGACACGCAGACTGATGCGCTCCAAACGGCACTGCGCAACCCGGAGCCGTCTCACCTGGCGGACGCACTCGCCTCTCAACTGCGTATTTCCGTTGAAGACAAGCAAGGCTTGCTGGAGCTGTTTTCCGCACAGTCTCGTCTGCAGCGATTGATTGAGCTACTGGAGATGGAAATTGAAAAGCGGCAGCTCGACCGCACGATCCAGACCCGCGTGAAACGACAGATGGAGAAGGCGCAAAAAGAGTACTACCTAAACGAACAGATCAAAGCCATTCATAAAGAACTGGGCCGCAAAGACGAGAAAGCCGAACTCGAAGATTTGAAAAAGAAGATCGAAGAGGCCGGCATGACTGACGAGGCGAAAGAGAAAGCGCTGCAGGAATTACATCGGCTTGAGGCAATGCCGCCCATGTCCGCCGAAGGCACAGTCTCCCGTACTTACATCGACTGGCTGGTCAGTGTGCCCTGGAAACAGAAGAGTAAAGAGATTAGGGACCTGAGCAAAGCGGAAGAGGTTCTCAACGAAGACCACTACAGTCTGGAAAAGATCAAGGAGCGGATTCTCGAGTATCTCGCGGTGCGTCAGTTGGTAAAAAATCCGAAGGGATCGATTCTTTGCTTTGTCGGACCTCCGGGAGTTGGCAAAACAAGTCTGGGTAAATCCATCGCTCGGGCTACGGGCCGCAAGTTCGTACGCTTGTCACTCGGTGGGGTACGTGATGAAGCAGAGATCCGGGGCCATCGTCGCACCTACATCGGAGCCTTGCCTGGCCAGATCATTCAGATGATGAAGAAGGCCGGAACAGTTAATCCCGTGTTACTACTTGATGAGGTAGATAAACTTGGCGCTGACTTCCGCGGCGACCCGAGTGCCGCTTTGCTTGAGGTGCTCGACCCCGAACAGAACCATACCTTCCAGGACCATTATCTTGATGTGGAGTACGATCTCTCGAAAGTCTTTTTCATAGCGACCTCCAATGTGCTGCACACTATTCCGCCGGCGCTGCAGGATCGTCTGGAAATACTTCGCCTCTCTGGTTACACGGAACGTGAGAAACTCGAGATAGCCAAACGGCACCTGGTGCCGAAACAAGCGGAAGGCAACGGTCTCAAGCCGGAGCAGTTTACTTTCTCAGATGAAGGCTTGCTGGAAATCATCAGGCATTACACCCGTGAGGCGGGGGTGCGTAACCTGGAACGCGAAATTGGTTCCTGTTGCCGCAAGCTGGCGCGCAAGTTTGTCTCAGAGAGCGTAGCTGGGGATGTCAAAGACACAATCCACGCGGACCGCGTCCGTGAGATGCTCGGCCCCATTAAATTCCGGCAGCAAGGTGTTGCGGCTGAGAGTGAAATCGGCCTGGCGACCGGACTTGCCTGGACCGAGGTCGGTGGCGAGGTGCTACAGATAGAAGCGACCCTGGTTAAAGGACGTGGCGGCGTGACTCTCACTGGTAAGCTGGGCGATGTGATGCAGGAATCGGCCCAGGCTGCGCTGACGTGCATCAAGGCGCGAGCTGAGAGGTTAGCCATGAGTCTCGATTTCATCCGCAAACGTGATCTGCACATCCACATTCCCGAAGGGGCAATCCCTAAAGATGGTCCATACGCCGGCATCACGATGGCCACCGCCATGGCCTCAGCGCTCACCCGCGCAGCCGTTCGAAAGAACGTGGCGATGACCGGGGAGATCACCCTGCGCGGTCGCGTGCTGCCGATTGGTGGCGTAAAAGAGAAATTACTTGCGGCCCACCGCTTCGGCATCGATACAATCATTCTGCCCAAGGACAACGAGAAGGATTTGCCCGAGGTGCCGGTGGAGGTGCGCGACGCATTGTGCATCCAACTGGTCGAAACGATCGATGAGGTGCTAGCGCTCGCGCTCGAGGACGTCTGCCCCACTGACACTGAGGCCGCGCACGAGGCGAAGACGCCTCCGCTGTGGACGACCGAGCAGCCTGCACACGGAATTCCAACAAGCTAACAAGCGGGAAACTCAAGCTAGCTTTCGGATAGGTCTTCGTCTTAGGCGTCGACCTTCTGAACTTCGCTTGCCTACTCTAAACCCTAAACCTACTCTTCCAGGAGATCCATACATGAGCAAACATGATGATGCTGAGTTGATTCTTAAGCTTTATGACCTTAGACGCGAACCAGTAATGCGCCAGGCTCGCGACTGGATGTTTACGTTCAATCCCACTAGCATTCAGGACGTTTTCGATGCGCTTTTAGGTGAGCATGGTGGCCACTATCGCATGGTAATTAGCTACTGGGATATGGCGGCGGCGCTGGTCAACAACGGGGCGATCGATGAGACGTTATTCAATGAGACGAACGGTGAACATATCTTCGTCTATTCCAAGATCGAGCCGGTCATAGAGGAAATCCGGACGATGTTTGGTTCGCCCGACTTCCTGCTCAATCTCGAGACTTTGATTAAGCGGATTCCGAATATCGATGAAAAACTGCCAGCCATGAGGGAGCGCATGAAGAAGTTTGGGGAGATGCGCGCGGAACGCGAGGCGAAAAGTCAGGCCGGAGCGGCAGTCGCCTCAGCTGCGCAAGGCTGAAACTGCACGACTCATTTCAAGCTTGGTCTCGCCTAGCTTGAAATGAGAGTGCATCTCCGTTCGGCGACGCAAATTGTTCGACAAAGCGATGAGGGTCTCCAGCACGGAGTTTATCAAGAGCGCCTTTACGGAGGCCGATTGGCCCCACGACCAGAGGTCAGAAATTGCCTTTATGGGTCGCTCAAACGTGGGCAAGTCGAGCTTGATAAATTCCCTGCTGAGAGTCCATGGCCTGGCGCGCATATCATCCACGCCGGGGAGGACCCAATCGTTAAATTTCTTTCTAATTAATGGTCAATTCAGTTTTGTAGACCTTCCAGGCTTTGGCTATGCTCGTGTTCCCAAGAGCATTAAAGCCACCTGGGGGGAGATGGTTACGAGCTACCTTGCCAAGCGTACTCAGCTTGTGTTATCAATTCACATCGTAGATTCGCGCCACGAACCCACAAAACTGGATTTGCAGCTTCACG
>Ga0136617_10000530_pt1 | contig 32151 bp, 29 predicted proteins | sample AntDrymUQ3222106_2_FD_129672 | JGI IMG/M metagenome (GOLD analysis project Ga0136617, IMG submission 129672) | Polar desert sand microbial communities from Dry Valleys, Antarctica - metaG UQ322 (21.06) | ecosystem: Environmental > Terrestrial > Soil > Desert | place: Antarctica: Dry Valley... | reverse complement strand
GTCGGTGGTGCTCGCGCGCAACAACGACCTCCTGGTCACGACGGCCAACGGCGAGGGCGGCGACCGGATCGTCCTCGTCTCTCCCCGCTCCTGATCGTTGAGCCGTCAAGTCGTGACCGTTGAGCCGTCAAACCATGCTCAGGGGAGCCGCTGTCCGCAGACCTGTGGATGAGCATGCGCCTCATCCACCGGTGCAGGACGGGCACGAAATGACGGCTCAACGGCCACGGTTTGACGGGTGAACGAGGGAGGGTCAGAACAAGATGGTGGCGAACAGGCCGACCTCGACGAAACCGACTCGGGCGTAGGTGCGCTGGGCGGGTTCGTTGTGCTCGTTGACGTAGAGCGACAGCACGGGTGCACCGTCGGCGAAAGCCGCCTCGCAGACGGCCGCCACCCCGGGAGCCCCGTGGCCGAGACCCCGCACCCGCGGGTTGACCCAGACGCTCTGCACCTGCGCGGCGTGCGGCGTGACCGGCCCGAGCTCGGCCTTGAAGAGCACCTCGGCACCCTCGATGTGGGCGAAGGCGTGGCCGCGCGAGATCAGCTGGGCGACGCGGGCGCGGTACGTCGCGGCGCCACCGGACTCCTCCGGGGAGACTCCGAGCTCCTCGGCGTACATCGCCACGCATGCGGGATAGAAGACGTCAAGCTCCGACGGAAGCACGCGGCGTACGTCAGGCGACGGCGCCACCCGGGGCGGATTGTCCAGCACCATGAACGGTTGGCGAGGACGCATCGACCGAGCCGGTCCCCACTCGTCGCGAAGCCGGTCCCACAAGGCGGCGACCTCGTGGTCCGTCCCGAGGATCGACCCGCACCGGCGGCCCTGCGACAGCGCCCGCGCGGCGAACGCGTCGAGCGCGGCGGGTGTTGTCAGCACGGGGGCGAGGTTGGCGGCGGCATGACAGATCGAGATCAGCTCGCCCCCTTCGTCGTATCCCCAGATCTCACCGCCCAGCCAGCGCGGCTCGAGACGGGTCAGCCGGACGCGATAGTCGACGAAGACATGGGTCACGGGGTCACGGCGGATCAATGCCTGAACGGCGGCCAGGTCGCGGGGACCGAGCACGCGTAGTCGGGGGCGAGCACGCAGGATGCCGCACCTCCTCGCTCGTCGGCGGGACGAGCCTACGCGTGCGGGCCGTCTGACGGTGACAGACTCGACCCCACGTTCCGTCGGGCGGGGCGGCGAGGCAGGGGGACACGATGGGGCACGCGGGAGCCAAGCACCACGCGTGGTGGCGCCTGCTGGCGGTGGCGGGGCCTACGCTGCTGGTCGGAGCCGCCTGTACGTCCGGCGTCGACGATCCGGAGCCGAACAGCCCCACGGACTCCGCCCCCACCCCGACGAGCACCACCGAAACGACCACCCCGACGAGCGCCACCAACGCGACGCCGCCCGCGCCCCGCGAGATCACGGTCGCGATGAACGGGGACGTACTCCTGCACAGTGGTCTGTGGGAGACGGCCGCGCAGGACGCAGCGAGAACCGGCCGCGGCACGATGGACTTCAGGCCGCTGCTGCAGCACATCAAGCCGCTGATGTCTGGCGCCGACCTCGCCGTATGTCACCTGGAGACGCCGGTGGCTGCGCCAGCTGGTCCGTACACCAGCTATCCGGTGTTCTCGGTGCCACCGCAGATCATCCCGGCGTTGGCCGACACCGGCTACGACACCTGCACGACGTCGTCCAACCACAGCATCGACGCCGGCTTCGAGGGGCTCTCGCGGACCTTGGACGACCTCGACCAAGCCGGGATCGAGCACACCGGCACCTCTCGGACCGCTCGCGACGCGCGGCGTCCGTTCATCACCGAGGTCGACGGGGTGCAGGTCGGCATCGTCGCCGCGACGTACGGAACCAACGGCATCCCGCTGCCGACAGACCAACCGTGGTCGGTGCGGCTGATCGATGTCGAGCAGATCAAGCGGCTGGCCGCGCGGACCCGCGCCGCCGGCGCCGACGTCGTCCTGGTCGCGCTGCACTGGGGGCTCGAGTACGTGCACGAACCGTCGACCGACCAGGTCGCCGTCGCGGAGGCGCTCACGAAGTCACCCGACATCGACTTCGTGTACGGCCACCACGCCCACGTGGTGCAGCCGTACGAGAAGGTCAACGGCACGTGGGTCGCCTACGGACTCGGCAACATGGTGGCCCGGCAGGAGACCGACGTCGAGGGCGTGTACGACGGCAACACCTGCCGGGTGACGTTCCGCGAGCGTCCGGACGGCAGCTTCGCGGTGAGCAAGCTGGAGTTCATCCCCACGAAGATCACGGCGTACGACGGTGTGACGCCGATGCGCGTGCTCAATGTGCCTCGTGCGCTGAAGCAACCGCGGTGGTCGAGCTATCGCGACGTCTTGGAGGAGGCTGACGCGGACGTCAGCCAGGTCGTGCTGTCTCTTGGTGGCCGCCGTCAAGGCGTCCGCCAGGGCGACTAGCACCTCCGCGTTTGCCATCGGTCGAGGGGCGCGGAAACCGTGGTGAGACAGCCACGCTGACCGGATACGCTCGGGGCGCGTCGGCGCTAGTCGACAGCGACCACCATCGGCCCGAGGAGTACTCGTGATCTTGCGGATGTCATCGCTGTTCCTACGCACGTTGCGTGAGGACCCGGTGGACGCCGAGATCCCGAGTCACCGGCTGCTGGTCAGGGCCGGCTACATCCGTCGTGCGGCGCCTGGGATCTACTCATGGCTGCCGCTTGGTCTGCGGGTGCTGCGCCACGTCGAGGCCATCGTGCGCGAGGAGATGGACGCTATCGGTGCACAGGAGGTGCGCTTTCCGGCGCTGCTGCCGCGCGAGCCCTACGAGGCGAGCAACCGCTGGACGGAGTACGGCAACAACATCTTCCGGCTGCAGGACCGCAAGGGTGCCGACTATCTGCTCGGCCCCACGCACGAAGAGATGTTCACTCTGCTGGTGAAGGATCTCTACTCGTCGTACAAGGACCTGCCGCTGTCGCTGTACCAGATCCAGACGAAGTACCGCGACGAGCCGCGCCCCCGCGCCGGCATCCTGCGCGGACGCGAGTTCGTGATGAAGGACTCGTACTCGTTCGACGTGAGCGACCAGGCGTTCCTGACCTCGTACCAGGCCCATCGTGAGGCGTACGTCAAGATCTTCGACCGGCTGGGCTTCGACTACGTCATCGTCGCGGCGATGTCGGGTGCGATGGGTGGCTCGGCGAGCGAGGAGTTCCTCGCCACCGCCGAGAACGGCGAGGACACGTACGTCCGCTGCGCGAGCTGCGACTACGCCGCGAACGTCGAGGCCGTCCGGGTCCCGGTGCCCGCAGCAGTGCCGTCCGACGACGTGCCGGCTGCGCACGCCGAACCCACACCCGAGACCCCGACCATCGAGACGCTGGTCGACCATCTCAACGAGAAGTACCCACGTGACGACCGACCCTGGCATGCCGGTGACACGCTGAAGAACGTCATCGTCGTCGTGGCGCATCCCGACGGCAGGCGCGAGCCGCTCGCGATCGGGGTACCCGGCGACCGGGAAGTCGATCTCAAGCGGCTCGGTGCCCAGGTGGAACCGGCCGAGATCGAGGCGTTCGACGAGGCTGCGTTCGCACGGAACCCCGCCCTGGTGAAGGGATACATCGGGCCCGGTGCGCTCGGCGAGAACAACACCAGCCAGATCCGCTACCTGCTCGATCCCCGGATCGTGCCGGGCACGGTCTGGGTGACAGGCGCCGATGTGGCGGGCAGCCACGTACTGGACCTGGTGGCCGGGCGTGACTTCAGCGGCGACGGCATCATCGAGGCGGCCGAGGTGCGGGAGGGCGACCCGTGCCCGCAGTGTCACGAGGCGGGGAGGGAAGGCACGCTCGAGACGGCGCGTGGGATCGAGATGGGCCACATCTTCCAGCTCGGCACGCGCTACGCCGAGGCGCTCGACCTCAAGGTGCTGGACGAGATCGGCAAGCTCGTCACCGTCACCATGGGCTCCTACGGCGTAGGGATCTCGCGTGCCGTCGCGGCCGTGGTCGAGCACACCCACGACGAGCTGGGCATCGTCTGGCCCCGTGAACTGTCGCCTGCAGACGTGCACATCGTGGCGACCGGCAAGGACGCCGGCGTCTTCGAGACGGCCAACCGGCTCGCGACGGAGCTCGAGGCGGCTGGGTTGACGGTCCTGTACGACGACCGGCCCAAAGTCTCGCCCGGGGTGAAGTTCAAGGACGCCGAACTCCTCGGTGTCCCGACGATCGCAGTCGTGGGCAAGGGACTCGTCGACGGTGTGGTCGAGGTCAAGGATCGGGCCACTGGACAGCGCACCGACGTCGCCGTCGACGAGTTGGTCGAGCATCTGCGGGGCGTCGTCGGTGGCTGTTGACGCGGTCATCTTCGACTGGGGAGGCACGCTCACCCCGTGGCACACGATCGACTTCACCGAGGAGTCGACCGCGCTGGCGCACGCCGTCCACGCGGTCGATCCGACGGGTGAGGTCGATGTACCTGCGGCTCTGCTGGAGGCGGGTGCGACCGTGTGGGGCCGTGCCCGTGACCATCACCAGAGCGCCACGCTCGCAGCGATCTTCGCCGAGGCCGGGCTCGTGCACGACCCAGCTCGGCTCACGACGTACCGAGAGTTCTGGGAGCCGCACACACTGACAGATCCGGACGTCGTCCCGCTGTTCGGCTGGCTGCGCGACGAGGGGATCGCGGTCGGCATCTTGTCGAACACGGTGTGGCCGCGCGCCTGGCACCAGGACATCTTCGCCCGCGACGGCGTCGACGACCTGATCGACGGCGCGGTCTACACGTCGGAGATCGCGTGGACCAAGCCCGCTCCCGAGGCGTTCCAGGTGGCGATGGACGCGATCGGGGCGGCCGACCCCGCGGCCTGCGTGTACGTCGGCGATCGGCTGTACGACGACATCTGGGGAGCGAAGAACGCCGGCCTGCGAGCGGTCTACCTCCCGCACAGCGACATCCCGGCGGCGCAGTTCGGGCATTCGGTCGGTGAGCCCGACGCGGTGATCCAGCGCCTCGCGGACCTGCCTGCGGTCATCACGCCCTGGCGCTGACCGCGCCTCTCCGATTCGTCCGACCGTCTGGGGGTGATGACCGCGGAGGAGGTCGGACGATTCGCTGGGGCCCGGGTGCCTGGGAGTTCGTCCGACGTTCGGTGAAGCGTCGCCGCGGTGTGAAGTCGGACGAATCGCGAAGGCAGCTTGATCTCAAGTGGACTTGAGGTTGCACGCTGGCATGACGCACGTACTCACGCCACCGTTCGATCCTTCTGGAGGTCACCTCATGTCTACCGCCCTGATCACCGGAGCGTCTCGCGGGCTCGGCCGCGAGATCGCCCGCTCTCTGGCCGACGACGGCTGGCATCTGGTCGTCGATGCCCGTGGCACCGACGCGCTGCGTGACACCGCCGACGAGCTCCGAGGCCTCGGCACCGGCACGGTGCTCGCCCTACCTGGCGACGTCGCCGATCCGGCGCACCGCAACGTGCTGGTCGCCAGCGTGGAAACCCTGGGGGGCGGTCTCGATCTGCTCGTCAACAACGCCAGCAGACTCGGCCCCAGCCCCCAACCGCTCCTCGCCGACTACCCGCTCGAGGTCTTCGACCAGGTGTACGCCGTCAACGTCGCGGCCCCGCTCGCTCTGACGCAGCGGCTGCTGCCTGCGCTGCGCCGTCGTCGCGGCACGGTCGTCAACATGAGCTCCGACGCCGCGCGAGAACCGTACGACGGCTGGGGCGGGTACGGCTCGTCCAAAGCGGCACTCGACCAGCTCACGGCGATCCTCGGTGCCGAGGAGACGGATCTCAGGGTCTACGCCTTCGACCCCGGTGACATGCGCACGACGATGCACCAGGAGGCCTTTCCTGGCGAGGACATCTCCGACCGCCCACTCCCCGCCACCGTGATCCCGGCGTTCGGAGCCTTGCTGGTGGGCACGTTGCCGAGTGGTCGCTACGCCGCCGCTGATCTGCTCACGACCGCGACTTCCGCATCGCCGGCGTCGATCGGTGGTGCAGCGTGACGACGGACCTCCAGAGTGGGTCCACGAAGCGCCCCAGCCTTGCGCGCGAACAGCTGTCTCCCCGGCTGCGCTTCGACGTGCCCGCGGGCAGCGACGTCGCGGTCCCGGCCGAACGACGCGGACTGGCCCGCGACGCCGTTCGGCTGCTGGTGGCGCGTCCGGCCGGCGTCAGCCACACGACCTTCCGCGACCTGGCCGATCATCTCGAGCCGGGTGACGTCCTCGTCGTGAACACCTCGGCCACGCTGCCGGCCGCTGTCGACGCGCAGCGATCCGCCGACGTGCAACCGGCCAGCAGCCCGCTGCATGTTGCGACGAGGTTGGACGACGGCAGTTGGGTGGTCGAGGTCAGAAAGCCCGACAACACTGGTCCGGCTGACGACGTACGGCCCGGGGAACTGCTCGACGTCACCGGTGGAGTACGCCTGCGGGTCGACGCGGCGTACCCCGTTCCCGGCGTCGAGGGCTCGCGCCTGTGGCGTGCCACGCCGAGCACCACGACGTCCATGCACAGTTACCTGGCCGACCATGGGAGACCGATCAGGTACGGCCACGTGATCCACGCTTGGCCGCTGACGGACCTGCAGAACGTCTACGCCGACCATCCGGGCAGCGCCGAGATGGCCAGCGCCGGGCGGCCGTTCACGGCCCGGTTGCTGGTGCGGTTGATGGCCCGTGGCGTCATCGTCGTGCCGCTCACCTTGCACGCGGGCGTCTCCAGCCCCGAGAAGCACGAGCCGCCGGCGCCGGAGCGGTACGACGTCCCGACATCGACTGCCGAGGTGGTCACCGCAGCGCGCCGGCAGGGACGTCGGGTGGTCGCGGTCGGAACGACGGTGACCCGGGCGCTCGAGAGCGCGGCCGACGAGGACGGGGCGGTGCGGACCCGACACGGCTGGACCGACCTGGTCCTCGGACCCGCGCGGCCAGCGCGTGCGGTGACCGGGCTGATCTCGGGACTGCACGAACCCGAGGCGAGCCATCTGCTGCTGCTCGAAGCTGTCGCCGGGCGCGCCCTGGTGGAAGACGCCTACGCGGCCGCGGTGGCCGAACGCTATCTGTGGCACGAGTTCGGGGACTCGATGCTGTTCCTGCCCTGACCCGTCGGTGATATCAGGTGCGGGCAAGTCCTGACCCGTCCTGACAGGCCAGGACTTCCCCAAACCACTCGCGCCGGCGTGGCCGAACGGTTCCTGGGTCAGCGGCCGGTGAGCCCCGGGTACGTCTCCACTGGGGCGTCGAGCCGGGTGGCCCGGATCGCGCACCCGCGCAGTGAAAGTGCCGCCAGCTCCCGGGCATCGTCCAAGGTCTCGGCGACCGCATCGGCGTAGACAGCGGCGCAGCGCTGCTCCAGGTCCCGAGCCAGCTGCCGGCAGTCCTCGACGTCGGCGAGGTCGGGCGTGGCGTACGCCGGCTCCGCGGCGACCGGCTCGGCGCCGAGATCGAGCACGGTCGCCAGCAGCTGGTCGCGCAGGCCACGGTGTTCGGCGTACGCCGCCTCCACGAGGGTCTCGGTGGTGCTGCCGGGCCCGACCCGCGCCAGTCGGCCGCCGAGTACTCCGTAGCCGTACACAACCGCGTGCTCCGCGGCCAGACACGCTTGGAACGCTTCGACGGCGGGAAGCGCGGGGGATGCAGCGAGGGCGGTCATCGCAGTCACCAGTCGGCTCGACGGAGCTGATCCACGGTCGCGGCGTGGGAGGCCGACAACGACGCAAAGTGCTGCGCCAGTGGACCTGCTGTCGCTGCCAGGCAGTCGTCGAGCCGTCGGTCCCGGGCCCGCTCCAGGGCCGCCATCAGCCGAGCACGGGCGTGGGCCGGCCGGCTGGGGGAGCGCTGCTGCGCCGTCGATCGCGGCACGTCGACGTCGGTCACGAGCGCGCGAAGACCGGCGACGTGGCGGCGCTGACGGCTGCGCAAGGGCACCGCGAACACCCGCAGCGACGGGTGCTCGGTGGTGACGGAGCCGCACAGCGCGAGCAGGACCTCCTCGGCCTTGACCGCGCTCAGGACCAGGTTGACGTCCTGGTCGGGCGGCTGCTGGGGCGTGCCGACACCCGGTTCGCTCGGTCCCCCTTCGGGGACGGGCGCAGGGTCGGTGCCGTCACCGGTACATCCTGAGACCGCGCATCCGACCAGTCCGGCCGCAACCGTCACGCCACAGTGCAGCACTGCGCGTCGGCTCGGCCTGGGCTCGGCGTTCACGCTTGGGACCGTACCCGACCGTGACGTCTGTCCGTGTGGGAGTCACGACATCGCTTCCGGTCTGGGCGGGCGACGCCGGCAGCGGCTCCCGTGGCCGTGGGCCTCCCTACTAGGCTGGCCGGCGGGAGAGCGCACCCGACGAACGTGCAAGCGGTGGACGGTCGGGCCTCCCACGACAACACAACACCGAGGAGGAGCCGTGGTGGACCAGACCGGCCGGCGGCAAGCACTCCTCGACGTGCTGCGCGAGCCCCTCGCGTCGGCCGGCTTCGACCTCGAGGACGTCGAGGTCGCCCAGGCAGGACGTCGAAGCGTCGTGCGGGTGTTGGTCGACACCGACAGCGGCGTGACCCTCGATGCGATCGCCGACGCCACCCGCCTGGTCAACGACCGTCTCGACGGCGACGACGTCCTGGGCGCGCAGCCATACACGCTCGAGGTCACCTCGCCCGGCGTCGATCGGCCGCTGACCGAACCGCGACACTGGCGCCGTAACGTCGGGAGGCTGGTGAAGGTGAGCCACCGATCCGGAGATTCCACAACCGGGCGCATCACGACGGTCGACGACGTCGGTGTCCGTCTCGAGACCGAGGGGACCAGGCACCACGACGGCGGTGAGCGGGCGGTCGCGTACGACGACATCACCGTGGCTCGCATCCAGATCGAGTTCCAGCGCCGGCGCCAGGACCACGAGCAGGATGAGCAGGATGAGCAGAGCGGCCCGCAGCAAGACAATCGACAAGGACGGGAGTGATCCGGGATGGACATCGACATGGCAGTCCTGCGTGCGCTCGTCAGCGAGCGTGAGATCTCCCTCGACGTGCTCGTCGATGCGATCGAGCAAGCTCTGCTGGTCGCCTATCACCGGACCCCGGGCACCCACGAGCAGGCACGAGTGGTGCTCGACCGGTCGTCGGGCCACGTGACCGTGCTGGCGCGCGAGCGCCGGGCGATCGACGAAACCGCCGGCGACGTACCGGAGGCAGCCGACGCAGCGGACGGTGTCGCGACGACCGAGGGTCCCGATCCGGAGACCACCGGGGACCCAGATCCAGAGGGGACGGAAGAAGCTACTGCAGAGCAGTCGGCGCCTGAGATCGTGACGGGGTCGACCGGCGAGGCGCCCCCGCCGACCGTCGAGTTCGAGCTGTCGGCGGAGTTCGACGACACGCCCGAGGGTTTCGGGCGGATCGCGGCGACGACGGCCAAGCAGGTCATCTTGCAGCGGTTACGCGACGCCGAGGACGAGTTGCGGTTCGGTGAGTTCGCCGGTCGGGAGGGTGACGTCGTGTCCGGGGTGATCCAGCAGGGTCGCGACCCCGACATGGTGTTCGTCAACCTCGGCAAGGTGGAAGGCGTGCTGCCGTCGGCCGAACGAGCACCCGGTGAGCGGTACGAGCACGGGCAGCGGATTCGTTGCCTGGTGGTCAGCGTCCGCAAGGGACCCAAGGGACCGCAGGTGCAGCTGTCCCGGTCGCATCCCAACCTGGTCAAGAAGCTGTTCGCGCTCGAGGTGCCCGAGATCGGCGACGGCACCGTCGAGATCGCCGGCATCGCGCGGGAGGCCGGGCACCGTACCAAGGTCGCCGTCCGCAGCACGGTCAGCGGCGTCAACCCCAAGGGCGCCTGCATCGGGCCGATGGGCCAGCGCGTGCGCAACGTGATGTCCGAGTTGCACGGCGAGAAGATCGACATCGTGGACTGGTCGGAGGACCCGGCGCAGATGATCGCCCACGCGCTGTCGCCGGCACAGGTCAGCGCGGTGCACATCGTCGACGAGGCGGCGCGGTCGGCCCGGGTGATCGTGCCCGACTACCAGTTGTCACTGGCGATCGGCAAGGAAGGTCAGAACGCCCGGCTGGCGGCTCGGATGACCGGATGGCGCATCGACATCCGCTCCGACGAGGCGACCGACGAAAGCGACGAAGGCGTGGCGAGCGCGGCCTCCCAGATCGACGCGGTCTGAGCCAAGGGCAGTTCTCACCGGTTCGCCCCCGCGCAGTCCCAGCCGGTACAGTGGACGACGATGAGTCGGGCGCTGCCGGTCCGCATGTGCGCGGGTTGCCGGGAGCGAGCGACGAAGTCGGAACTGTTGCGGTTCGTCGTGGTGGTCGGTGGCTCGAGTGGAGTCGTCGTACCGGACGAACGCGGAACGGCTCCGGGCCGGGGTGCCTACCTGCACCCTACGCCCACCTGTCTTGCCGAGGCCGAGCGTCGTCGAGCCATCCCGAGAGCCCTCCGGCTCGACGGTGGCGCCGACATCGAGGCGCTGCGTCAGTGGATACTGAGACAAGCAACGACGCCACATCACCTCTCCTCGCCCGAGGAGTAGGTGCGCCACGAAGGCGAGCGACCTACGGGTCGTTGCCGACCGATCGACCGTACGAGAGTGGAGCAGTCGCTCATGACATCTCGATGAAGCTCATGCGATGAGCACCTCGAACAGCTAACGGTCTGGCCCTTCTCGGGTCCGGACCGCCCCGAGAAGGAGAATTGTGGCTAGAGCCAGAGTCCACGAACTCGCCAAAGAGTTCGGAGTGACCAGCAAGGTCGTCCTTGCTGCACTCAATGAGATGGGGGAGTACGTCAAGTCCCCCTCGTCCACCGTCGAGCCGCCGGTGGTCGCCAAGCTCAGCAACGAGCGCGGCGAGGCCTGGAAGGTCGAAGCGGCTGCCAAGGCGGCCAAGAAGGCGGCCAAGAAGGCGCCGGCCAAGAACGCCGCCGCAGACATCCCAGGCAGCCCGATAAGCCCAGCGGGCACGAACGGCTCAGGCACGCCGGCAACGGTGAGCGCCGGCGACAACGTCGTCGAAGCGCCCGCCGCTGAAATCCCGACGCCTTCGCCGGCGCGCCCCTCCGCTCCGTCGGTGGAAACGCCCCCCGAGCCGCGCGTCGTCGAGGCACCGGTGCCCGAAGACTTGCCCGCGTCGACCCCGGAAGCCCCAGAGGCTCCGGCGGCATCGGCTGCCTCGCCCGCATCGCCAGAGGTGCCGGCCGGGCCACGCCCCGGCCCCCGCCCGGGTGCCCCACGCCCCGGCAACAACCCGTTCTCCTCGACCCAGGGCATGCAGCAGGCCCGCCGTGGCGGCCCTGGTCAGATGCCTCCCCGTCCGCCGGTCGGACGCGGCGAGCGCCCCCCCGGCCCCGACGGGCGCAGTACCCGCCCCGGTTCCGTACCTGGGCTGCCTCGTCCCAACCCGGCGATGATGCCGAAGCAGTCCGCGGGGCTCAGCGGACCCGGTGGCCCCGGAGGCGCCGGTGGCCCCGGTGGCCGTGGACGTCCCAGTGGTCCCGGTGGTCCGGGTGGTCCGGGTGGTCCCGGTGCCGGTCGCGGTGGTCCGGGCGGTGCCCGTGGCGGCACCAGCGCGCCCGCGCGTGGAGGTCGCGGCGGCGGCTACGGCGGTGGCGCGCCCAGCGGCGGAATGCCGATCGGTGGTGGCGGCGGTCGCCCCGGTGGCCGTAACCAACGTGGTCAGACCCAGGGTGCTTTCGGGCGTCCTGGTGGTCCGTCGCGCCGTGGTCGCAAGTCCAAGCGGGCGCGTCGTCAAGAGTTCGAGCAGATGCAGGCGCCCGCCGTCGGCGGCGTCCGCGTCCGCAAGGGCGAGGGTGAGACGGTGCGGCTCGCCCGCGGCGCCTCGTTGACCGACTTCGCCGACAAGGTCGGCATCGACGCGGCAGCGCTGGTGCAGGTGCTGTTCCACCTGGGCGAGATGGTGACTGCGACGCAGTCGGTCAACGACGAGACGCTGCGGATCATCGGGGAGGAGCTCAACTACACGATCGAGGTCGTGTCCCCCGAAGAGGAGGACAAGGAGCTGCTCGACTCGTTCAACATCGAGTTCGGGGAAGACGAGGGCGGAGACGAGGCGCTCATCGCGAGACCGCCGGTCGTCACCGTCATGGGTCACGTCGACCACGGAAAGACCAAGCTGCTCGACGCGATCCGCGACGCCAACGTCGTGGCCAAGGAAGCCGGGGGGATCACCCAGCACATCGGGGCCTACCAGGTCTCCACCGAGGTCGATGGGACGGAGCGCAGGCTCACGTTCATTGACACCCCCGGTCACGAGGCCTTCACCGCCATGCGGATGCGTGGGGCGCAGGCCACCGACATTGCGATCTTGGTGGTGGCCGCCGACGACGGCGTCATGCCGCAGACCATCGAGGCGCTCAACCACGCCCAGGCGGCCCACGTCCCGATCGTGGTTGCGGTCAACAAGATTGACAAGCCCGACGCCGACCCGGCCAAGGTGCGTGGTCAGCTGACCGAGTACGGCCTGGTACCGGAGGAGTACGGCGGCGACACGATGTTCGTCGACGTCTCCGCCAAGTCGCAGACCAACATCGACGGGCTGCTCGAGTCGCTCGTGCTGACCGCCGATGCGGCGCTCGACCTGCGGGCGAACCCGAGCCAGGATGCCCAGGGGCTCGTCATCGAGGCACACCTCGACCGTGGACGCGGACCCGTCGCCACCGTGCTCGTACAACGTGGCACGTTGTCGGTCGGTGACTCGATCGTTGCCGGACCGGCATACGGCCGCGTGCGGGCCATGCTCGACGAGCACGGTGACAACGTCGAACAGGCCGACCCGAGCCGTCCGGTGATGGTGCTCGGCCTCACCGCCGTACCCGGTGCTGGCGACAACTTCCTCGTCGTCTCCGACGACCGGGTCGCACGTCAGATCGCCGAGAAGCGGGACGCTCGTGAGCGAGCTGCGATGCTCGCCAAGAGCACCGGACGCCGCACCCTCGAGGACTTCATGTCCAGCATGGAGAAGGGCGAGAGCGAAGAGCTGCTGCTCATCCTCAAGGGCGACGTGTCCGGCTCGGTGGAGGCACTCGAGGACGCGTTGTCGAACCTCGAAGTCGGCGCCGACGTACGGCTGCGCGTCATCGACCGTGGGGTGGGTGCGATCACGGAGACCAACGTGATGCTCGCCGCCGCGTCGAACGCCGTCATCATCGGCTTCAACGTCCGACCGCAGGGAAAGGCCACCGAGGTCGCCGACCGTGAAGGCGTCGACATCCGTTACTACTCGGTGATCTACCAGGCGATCGACGAGATCGAGGCCGCACTGAAGGGCATGCTCAAGCCCGAGTACGAAGAGGTCCAGCTCGGCACAGCCGAGGTGCGAGCGGTGTTCCGCTCGTCCAAGATCGGCAACATCGCCGGTTGCCTGGTCACGTCGGGTCTCATCCGACGCAACGCGAAGGCGCGGCTGCTGCGCGACGGGTCCGTCGTCGCCGACAACCTCGATATCGCTTCGTTGAAGCGGGAGAAGGACGACGCGACGGAGGTCCGCGACGGCTACGAGTGTGGTCTCACGCTGCGCGGCTACAACGACCTCAAGGTCGACGACGTGATCGAGACCTTCGAGCTGCGAGAGATTGTCCGTACCTGATGCACCGCCGCTCGAGCGGGTCGTGACCAGATGGTCGTGACCCGCTCGGCCAGCGGGTTTCACCCAGCCGAGAGCGCGAGGAGGAGTCATGAGCGTTGGCCGCGCCCGCAAACTGGCCGACCGGATCCAGGTCATCGTCGCGGAGATGCTCGAGCGTCGGGTCAAGGACGCACGGCTCGGCTTCGTGACAGTCACCGACGTCCGCGTGACCGGTGACAACCAGCACGCGACGATCTTCTATACGGTTCTCGGCGACGACGAGCACCGCGCGTCATCGGCGGCGGCGCTCGAGAGCGCCAAGGGCCTGATCCGGTCCGAGGTCGGTGGACAGCTCGGCATGCGGCACACCCCGTCGCTGGAGTTCATCCTCGACGCCCTGCCGGAGACGGCCGCCCATATCGAGGAACTGCTGGCGCGGGCACGCGACAGCGACGCGGCGGTCGCAGCCAACGCGGCGAACGCGTCGTACGCCGGTGACGCGGACCCCTACCGGCATCCCGACGACGGGGACGCCGAGGTGGATGCTGACGTGGACGCCGACGTAGCCGTAGGTGACACGAGCGACGTAGCCGCAGGTGACACCAGCGACGCAGCCGTGGACGACGCGGAGGCCGATGCCCGCGGCTGACGGCCTCCTGGTCGTCGACAAGCCGGCCGGTTGGACGTCGCACGATGTCGTCGCGCGGTCTCGGCGGATGGCGGCGACCCGCAAGGTCGGTCACGCCGGCACCCTCGACCCGATGGCCACTGGCGTGCTGCTGCTGGGGATCGGCCGGGCGACCCGGCTACTGGGTCACCTGGCGCTGACCGACAAGTCATACGACGCCACCATCCGGCTCGGGCAGACCACCGTGACCGACGATGCCGAGGGCGACGTGGTCGCGACCAGCGACACTGCAGGCGTGACCAGTGCTGACGTCGAAGGCGCCGTCGCGGGCTTCCGTGGGGAACTGCTGCAGGTTCCGTCTTCGGTGTCTGCGGTGAAAATCGACGGTCGGCGTGCCTACCGGCGAGTCCGCGCGGGAGAAGACGTGTTGCTGCCGCCCCGGCGCGTCCAGGTCAGCGCCTTCACGGTGCAAGACGTACGCCGTTGCGATGCCGGCCTCGACGTCGACGTCGCGGTGACCTGCTCGAGCGGGACGTACGTACGCGCCCTCGCGCGAGATGTCGGCGGCACCCTGGGGGTCGGGGGACATCTCATCCGGCTGCGCCGCACCCGCGTCGGGCCGTACGACCTCGATGTCGCCACGGCGTTGGACCGGCTCACCGAGCTCGAACCAGCCGAGCTCCCCGTCCGGGAACTCGATCAGGTCGCCCGAGACACCTTCGCGACGTACGACGTCCGTGCCGACGACGTGGCCGCGGTGCGCAACGGGCGCCCCCTCCCGGTTCTGCTGTCGGACGGCGGCAGCACACCCGTTGCGATGATGTCGCCGGGCAGCCGGTTCCTTGCCCTGTACGAACAGCACGGGCACACTGCCAGGGCCATCGCCGTGTTCGCCCCGGCTTGACACCCCGAACCGCCTGCGAACGCGGGGAAGTGCAGTCGACGGGGCCGACGGAAAGCCGTGCTTCCCGCGGGCGGTGGGGCAGGGGCGAAGAGTCGGAGTCAGGCAGGGTAGCTCGGGTCGTCGAGGTCGAGCACGATCAGGTCGGCGATGGTCTGCATCGCGGCCTCATCGTCGGACTCCACCACGACCTCGTCGCCTTGCGACGCGCCGAGCGTCATGATCATCAGCGCCGAGTCGGCGTCGACGGGATCGCCCCCAGGCGTGGCCAGCGTGACGTCGGCGTCGAGCTCGCCGGCCCTCTCGGAGATGATCGAGGCCGGTCGCGCGTGCAGCCCGACCGACGAACCGACTTTGACGGTGATGCTGGCCATCGGGACCCAGCCTTTCCGGTTGGCGATGCCCGTGTCGGCATCAATGGGTGGTCAGTCTCGTGGGTGGCGACGATCTCGCCAACCTCCTGACCACAGGGAGGGCGAGCAGGTGGCGGTGTCCTCGACGGCGCCGCCACCACCAGTCCTGACTCACACGGTCGCCGGTACCGCCGCGTTCACGTCGGCGCTGGAGCGACCAGCAGACTTGAGCGCGATCACGGCAGCCGCCGAGACCAACGTTCCGGCCACCAGTGCGATCAGGAACCCGAGCACTCCGTCGACGGCGAACAGGACGAAGATCCCGCCGTGTGGTGCCCGCAGCTGGACGTCGAAGGCCATCGCCAGGGCGCCGGTCACCGCACCGCCGGCCATCATCGACGGGATCACCCGCAGCGGGTCGGCGGCAGCGAACGGGATGGCACCTTCGGAGATGAACGACGCACCCAGCAGCCAGGCCGCCCGACCGCTCTCGCGTTCGGGCTCGGTGAAGAGCTTCGCCCGTGCGGTCGAGGCGAGCGCCAGCGCCAGCGGCGGAACCATCCCGGTGAGCATGACCGCAGCCATGATGTTCAGGTTGGCCGCCGTCGGGTCACCGAGCTGGGTGGTGGCGAAGAGGTACGCCGCCTTGTTGACCGGTCCGCCGAGGTCGAAGCACATCATCAGACCGAGCACGATGCCGAGCACCACGGCGTACGTGCCGCTCATGCCACTCAGCCCGTCCTGAAGCTGCTCGGTGAGCCAGGACAGCGGCCGCCCGAGCACCAGCAACAGCAGCCCGCTCGAGATCAAGGTGGCGAACAGCGGGATGATCACGACCGGCATCAGACCGCGGACGAATGCGGGGACCTGGAAGCCGGCGATCCACGCCGCGACGAACCCGGCCAGCAGGCCCCCGACGATGCCGCCGATGAACCCGCCCCCGGTGAAACCGGCCACGGCACCGGCGATGAACCCAGGCGCGATACCAGGTCGGTCGGCGATCGCGTACGCGATGTAGCCCGCGAGCGCCGGGACCAGGAATCCGAACGCCAGCCCGCCGATCTTGAACAGCGCCGCGCCGAGGAACAGCAGCAGGCCACTGCCGAACAGCGCGTGCCCGGACAGATCTCCGTCCGGGAGGTTGAACAGGTTGTAGTCAGCCAGGATCGAGTTCCCGAGCTCGCTGTCATTGAGCGCGAGCTCGTAGCCGCCGAGCAGGAAGCCCAGCGCGATCAACAGACCGCCGGCCGCGACGAACGGGATCATGTAGCTCACGCCGGTGAGGAGGGCGGTACGGAGCCGCGTGCCCCAGCCGTCGCCACCGCCGGTTGCGCCGGCTGCCCCGTCCGAGGATCTGCCTCCACCTGATCCGGCGGCAACGCGTGGCGCGTTCGGGTCGTCAGCAGCGCCCAGCGCACGCTGGATGAGGACGTCGGCCTCGTGGATGCCCTGCTTCACGCTGACCTTGACCTCGGCGAGCCCGGCGAACCGGTCCTTGTCGCGTACGCCGACGTCGGTAGCGAAGATGACGGCGCTGGCCGCGGCGATCACGTGGGGGTCGAGCCGCGTCGCACCCACCGAGCCCTGCGGCTCGACGTGCAGGGTCACCCCCGCCTTGCGGCCCGCGTTCTCCAGTGCCTCGGCCGCCATGAAGGTGTGGGCGATACCGGTCGGGCAGGACGTCACCGCGACCAGCGAGTGCTGGGACGCTGACGTGCTGTCGGCAGCTGCCGCGCCGGCGGGGGCACCCGCGGTAGACGCCGGAACTGGGGACTCGGGAGGCTTCACCACGTCGCTGACCGCGGCGACGATCTCGTCCGGGGTCGACGCCGAGCGCAGCGTATCGGTGAAATCCTTGCGGACCAGCGCGCGAGCGAGCTGGGTCAACAGCACCATGTGGGTCTGGTCACCACTGGCCGGTGCGGCGATGAGGAAGACCAGATCCGCGGGTCCGTCCTTCGCGCCGAAGTCGACGGTGGGGTCGAGGCGGGCGAACGCGAGCGTGGGTACGTCGACATGTTCGGAGCGACAATGGGGGATCGCGAGGCCGCCGGGCATCCCGGTCGACGACTTCGCCTCTCGGGTGAACGCATCAGTCGCAAGCCCTTCGGCGTCGGAGCTGCGACCGTCGGCGGCGACCAGGCGAGTCAGCGCGACGATCACGTCGTCCTTCGAGCCGTAGGTGGCGTCGAGCGACACCAATGCGGCGTTGATCAGATCGGTCACGGTTGTTCCTTCGGGGGTGGGCTGATTTAGCGAGGGGTCTGGGAGATGGAACGCAAAGGGCGGACGTCGACGCCGTCGCGGTCGAGGTCGGACTCACGCGGCATCGTGGAGCTGGGTAGTGACGCCGCCGCGGCGCCGTAGGCCACGGCCTCACGAAGTCGCCCGGCGGCGTCGAGGCCGCGCAGGTCGCCGAGCAGGTAGCCGGACAGGCTCGCGTCGCCGGCTCCGACGGTGCTGCGCACCGTGATCGAGGGCGGCGTTGCCTGCCAGGCGCCGTCGGCGTCGACCAACAGCGCGCCAGCCGCACCGAGTGTCAGCAACACAGCACCGGCCCCGGCGTCGACCAACGCGCTCGCGGCGTCGATGGCTGCGGCCGGTTCTGATTCCAGCGCGTCGGGGTCAGCGTCGGTCAGGGAGGCGAGTTCCTCGGAGTTGGGCTTCATCAGATCCGGCAGCACGAAGGCCGCAGCCACCGCCGCCAGCGGCGCGCCGGACGTGTCGACGGCCACCCGGCGCCCTGCGGAGCGCAGCCGTTCGGTGAGCTCGGCGTACCAGCCGTCCGGAGCGCCGGGCGGCAAGGATCCCGACAAGACCACCCAGTCGTTCCCGTGTGAACGCGTCACCAGCAGCCCCGCCAAGGCGGCGAGGACGGCGTCGGAGAACTCGTGCCCGGGATCGTTGAACTTCGTCGTCGTCCCGTCGGGCTCGGTCACCGTGATGTTCACGCGGGACGGGCGCCCTACCCGGACGTTGACGGGATGGACCCCGGCCTCGACCAGGCCCCGGATGAGCAGGTCGTCGTCATCAGCCGGGAGTACCGCGACGGCGGGGGTGCCTGCGTGCGCGATGGCCCGCGCGACGTTGACACCCTTGCCACCGGCCTCGTCGCCGACGCTCAAGGCGCGAAAGACCTCGCCTCGGTCGATCGGCCGGTCAATGGCCATGGTGCGATCGACGGAGGGGTTGGCTGTCAGGGTCACGATCATGCGATCACCACGTCGATGTCGAGGGTTTCCAGGCGAGCCAGGTCGTCGTCGCCGATGCCGGAGTCGGTCACCACCGCGTCGATCTGCTCGAGGCGGCCGAACCGCACCATGCTCTCGAGCTGGAACTTGCGGCTGTCGGCGAGAACCACCACGCGACGACCCGACGCGATCATCGCGCTCTTGACCGCGGCCTCGTCGGGGTCAGGCGTGAAGAGTCCGCGGGTGGTGTCGAAGGCGTTCACGCCGATGAACGAGATGTCGGCACGCAGATCGGCCAGACTCGTCAGCGCGGCGGCGCCGACGCTGACCTGGCTGACGGGGCGCACCCGCCCACCGAGGATGTGCAGGGCGATCTGAGCGGCGTCGTCTCGACTGGCCACGATCGCGGCGATGGGTGCCGCGTTGGTGATCACCGTCAGCTCGTGGCTGGCCGGCAGCAAGGCGGCGAGCCGACCGGTCGTCGTACCCCCGTCGAGCACGATGCTCCCGCCTCGTCTCGGGAGTAGGTCGACGGCGGCGACGGCGATGGCGTCCTTTTGTGCTGCCGCGGTGACGTCGCGTTCGGCCATGGCGGGCTCGAGCCGGGTCAGGGCGTCGGCCGGGACGGCGCCGCCGTGGACCCGGTGCACGAGGCCTTGCCGCTCGAGCAGCGCCAGGTCGCGGCGTACCGTCTCGGTGGTGACCCCGAACGTCTCGGCCGCGCTGCTCACGCTGACCCGACGGTCGCGCCCGATCAGGTCGGCCAGCGCGTTCTGGCGCTCCTCGGCGTACACCTGATCACCTCGTCTGCATCGCTCGGCTTGCCTGGTCGTCCGGTCTGGTCGGGGCAAGGCCGGACCGTGGGCCCTGCGTGAGTATCAATGTTGTGATAGTTGGTTTTACGCCCGGATCTCTTGACTTGTCAAGTCCTGAGTCCCTAAGGTCGGCGACAGCACGAGCCAGAACGCCACACAAAGCCACATCAGTAGGCGTCCGTTTGACCCACAGCCGGCAGGAGAATGCCCTCGTGACCTCTCGCAGCTCGTTTCCCGCTTCCGCCGAAGGGAGGGCGTTCGTTCGCCACGGCACGCCGGTCGTGCCGGGCATCGCCGTCGGACCGGTCATCCGGCCCGCCACCGCCATCGACCTCAGCGGCGTCTCCGAGCTTCCGGCGGGATCTTCCGACGAGGAGACCAGCCGCTATGACGGGGCTGTCGCGGTGGTGGCGGAGCGGCTGCGCGGGCGGGCCGGCGAGGCAGTGGGCGTCGCGGCCGAGGTGCTGACCGCGCAGATCTCGCTCGTCACCGACAAGGGGCTGGCCAAGTCCGTGCGCCGCTCCGTGGCGAAGGGCTTGTCTGCGGAGGCTGCCACGGTGGCGGCCGTCGACCAGTTCGCCGGGATGTTCGAGCAGGCCGGTGGACTCATGGCCGAGCGGATCACCGACCTTCGCGACCTCGGCGGGCGTGTCGTCGCGCAGCTGCAGGGCCTGCCGGAGCCAGGCATCCCGCTCCCGGACGTCCCGTCGGTGCTGGTGGCCGACGACTTGGCCCCGGCGGACACCGCCGGTCTCGATCCGGCGTACGTGATCGCACTGGCCACGAGCTTGGGCGGTCCGACCAGCCATACCGCGATCATCGCGCGCCAGCTCGGCATCCCCTGTGTGGTGGCCGCCGACGTCGACGACCTCGAGGCCGGCACTGTCGTGCTGGTCAACGGCGGCAACGGTGAGATCGTTCTCAACCCCGACCCGGACGAGGCCGAGGCGCTGATGCAGCGCGATCGTGAGACGCGCGCCGCAGCCGCCGCCTGGCGTGGCCCCGGGCAGACCAAGGACGGCAGCCCGGTAGCGGTGTACGCGAACGTCCAGGACGGCAAGTCGGCGCGTGCCGCGGCGGAAGGTCCTAGTGAGGGCGTCGGTCTGTTCCGCAGCGAGCTCGCCTTTCTCGGGCAAGACGAGGAGCCGACGGTCGAGGAGCAGGCTCGGATCTACACCGAGGTGTTCGCGGCGTACGCCGGCACACACGGCACGGACAGCGCAGCAGGCGCAGGAGGCACGGAAGATCGCAAAGTGGTGCTGCGTACCCTCGATGCGGGCTCGGACAAGCCGATGAAGTTCGCGAGCCTTCCCGACGAGCCCAACCCCGCTCTCGGCGTGCGTGGACTGCGTCTGTCGTGGGACAACCCGGGTCTGATGACACGCCAGCTCGACGCGGTCGCGGAGGCGGCCCGCGAGAGCGGTACGTCGCCGTGGGTGATGGCGCCGATGGTCGCCACGACGGCCGAGGCTGCCGACTTCGCCGCCCAGGTTCGAGACCGGGGCCTCACGCCCGGTGTCATGGTCGAGGTCCCGGCGGCAGCGCTGCTGGCCCATCGGCTGCTGCAGCACGTCGACTTCTTGTCGATCGGCACCAACGACCTGTCCCAGTACACGATGGCCGCCGACCGGCTTGCGGGCGAGCTCGCCGGTCTCACCGACGCCTGGCAGCCGGCCGTGCTGCACCTGATCGCCATCACGGCTGCGGCTGGCAAGGAGGCGGGCAAGCCGGTCGGCGTCTGCGGCGAGGCTGCCGCCGACCCCCTGCTTGCCTGCGTCCTGGTCGGGGTCGGGATCACGTCATTGTCGATGGCGGCCTCGGCGATCGGCGCCGTGGGCGCTGCCGTCGCGGCCGTGACGCTGAGCCAGTGCCAGGCAGCCGCGGAGGCCGCGCTGGCCGCGTCCGACCCCGCCGAAGCACGCCAAGCCGCCGCCGAGGTGCTGACCGCAGGCTGACAGACGAGCCGACGTCTGCTCGGCACTACCATGGCGGCTGTTCCGGCCTCGACGACGAAGGGATGCCGCCTGTGCGCGTCTGGCATGGCGTGGCCGACGTCGACGACGACCTCGGACCCTCGGTCGTCACCATCGGCAACTTCGACGGCGTCCACGTCGGCCATCGCCACGTGGTGTCGGCCTCTCACCAGTTGGCGGCAGAGCTCGGCGGGCTTCCTGTGGTCGCCGTGACGTTCGACCCGCACCCGTTGTCCGTCCTGGTCCCCGACCGTGCGCCCCGACAGCTCGTCTCGCTCGACCGACGGCTCGACCTGCTGGCCGAGGCAGGCGCGGACGCCGTCCTCGTGGTGCCGTTCACCCTCGACTTCGGCCGCATCCCGGCTGAGGAGTTCGTCGAGGATCTCGTGCTCAGCCGGTTGCATGCTGCCGCCGTGGTCGTCGGCGAGAACTTCCGCTTCGGCCATCGAGCCGCGGGCAACGTCGACCTGCTGCGTGCCTTGTGTGAGCCGCGCGGCATCCGGGTCGTCGGCCTGCCGCTGGACGGTGCCGCGGGCGACGCGGAGGAAGGGTCGCAGCCGCAGGCATGGTCGTCGTCGTACGTGCGTGAGCGCATCGCCGGCGGCGACGTCGCGGCCGCCGCCGAGGCGCTCGGCCGCCCCTTCAGCGTGCGCGGGGTCGTCGTTCAGGGTGCCCAGCGCGGGCGCGAGCTCGGCTACCCGACCGCGAACGTGCCGGTGGCCTCATCGCAGACCGCGGTGCCTCCCGACGGTGTGTACGCCGGCTGGCTGCGTCGGCTGGACAACCCGGCTGCCGTGTGGTGGCCGGCGGCGATCTCCGTCGGCACCAACCCGACCTTCGACGACACCGACCGTCGGGTGGAGTCATACGTCCTGGACCGCACCGACCTCGAGCTGTACGGCGTCGAGGTGGAGGCGGCCTTCGTCGAGCGGCTGCGCGGTCAGGTGAAGTTCAACTCCGTCGACGCGCTGGTCGACCAGATGGCCGCCGACGTCGATGCCGTGCGGACCATCCTCGCGGCCGCTGCACCACCCGCGGCCGATCATCCGGCGTCAGCGCCGGACGGACGCTGACCCGCCGCGATGACCGACGAGCAACGGCTGCGCACGGTTTCCGACGCCGAGCAGTGGTTCGAACGCAACGGGCTGCCGTACTTCGTCGCGGACAACGAACGCCGGGTTCGGCAGGCTCTCGGTCGTGGCCGGCTGGGCCCAGTGGCCGCGGTGGCGGTGGTCCTCGGGATCGCGGCCGGGATCGTCGTGGGCGTAGGGAGCCAGGACGTGTCGACGGGCGTCCTGGTCGGTGCGGTGACGTTGGGCGTGATCCTGCTGCTGTACGCCTTGGCGTCGCTCCACCTGCAGCCGATCGTCGCCTGGGGGGCGCGTCGTACCTTTGGCAGCCTGGGACTGCTCTTTCCACTGGTCACGCGGGCGCTGCCGTTGCTGCTGCTGTTTGTCACCTTCTTGTTCATCAACACCGAGGTGTGGCAGGTGAGTACCGCCCTCGACCGGGGGCTGCTGTGGCTCACCGTGCTCCTGTTCGCGGCGGTGGCGGTGGCCTTCCTGCTCGTCCGGCTGCCCGAGGAGGTGCGGTCGGTCAGTTCCGAGGCGAGCGGTGACACGTTGGCGCGGCTGTGCGAAGGCACGCCGGTGGAGGATGCCGCAGCCGGACTCGGTGACGCGGCTGACGACGAGCTGACGCTGTCACCGTTGCAGCGCACCAACCTCGTCTTGGTGCTGCTCGTCTCGCAGGCGCTGCAGGTGATGCTGCTCGCGGTGTCGGTGTTCGTCTTCTTCATCGTCTTCGGCAAGGTCGCGATCACCGACCAGGTGATCCAGGCCTGGCTCGGCACCGAGGACGCGGACGGGCCGATCCCCAGTTCGCTGCCGTCGCTGGACTGGCTGCCGATCAGCAACGAGCTGTTCCAGGTGTCGGTGTTCCTGGCCGCCTTCTCCGGCCTGTACTTCACCGTCTACGCCGTGACCGACTCGACGTACCGCGAGCAGTTCTTCACCGCCATCTCGACCGAGCTGGAGCGCGCCGTCGGGGTGCAGGCGGTCTACCGCACCCTGACCCGCTGACGGCTGCGTCCGACCCGTCGTCTGACGGCCGCTCTCACGCTGTCGACGATCCAGTCCCTGCGGCTTCGGCGCACGCCTTGAGCGTGCGTAACTGCTTGCTCATCATCACGAGATCGCCCGCCCCGAGCAGACGTCGCTTCAGCCGGCCTGCCCAGGACCTGGCCTCGACGGTCATACACGCGACGATGCGTGAACGTGCTTCGACGCCCGGCGTGACCGCGTAGCTGAGCGCGATGCGTCCGAAGACTGCCGAGGCGCCTGGGGTCGAGACTGACGTGATCGAGGCGCCCGGCACGACGTCCACGATGCGTCCGATCAGGAATCGTTGGCCGACCGCGAGGTCGTCGGCTCCTGGCGTGAGCGCTCGCGGGCTACGGCGGCCGAGGTTGTCGAGGAGGTCGTAGCTGTACGGCGCCACGGTGAGCTGGCACAGCCACCGAAAGACCACGGGTGCCTCGGCGTCGACGTCGATGGCGCGGACGAAGCGCATGGCCAGCGGGCCGCTGTGCGCGTCGGCCGGATGGGGCGCGACCCGTTCGTCCGGCGTGCACCCGGCATACTGGACGGCGTCGTACCAGCCCATGCGACCTCCTCGGGATTAGGGGCGCCCCAACCTCCGCTGCTAGCCTGGCAGGTGCCGTCTGACGGCCGCGGAACGATAGTGCCCGGGTGGACATGCCCCGGCGCGCCGCGCAACGAAAATCCCGAAGGGAGATCGCGTGTCACTGGACGCTGCGACGAAAAAAGAGATCATCCAGACCTACGCCACCGGCGACGGCGACACCGGATCGCCCGAGGTCCAGGTCGCGCTTCTCACCAAGCGCATCTCCGACCTGACCGAGCACCTCAAGGAGCACAAGCACGACCACCACAGCCGTCGTGGTCTGTTGCTGCTGGTCGGCCAACGCCGCCGGTTGCTCAACTACCTGCAGAAGACCGAGATCGCGCGCTACCGAAGCATCATCGAGCGCCTCGGCCTTCGCCGCTGACTCCGCCGGAGCCGGTCACCTCGGGTGACCGCTCCGGCGTCGTTCTGCGCCGGTTGCGGACCTACCGGACCTCGGTGCCCGCGCCTGCCTGACGACAACCGCGACAACAACTCAACAGAGAACACCTGAGGTCGTCCCCACACGGGGGATGTCCACCCAGTGACGCCGCGCGTTGACGCGTGCTTCCCGCGAGGACGCCGGTCCTCGGTAGTGGCTCTCGGAACCCTCCCGCCTCGGCGGGCACGGAGTCCCGCGAGCCTCGATCGAAGACCGGCCTGTGGCGAAGCCCGACGATCGTCGGCCGAGCCTGATCGCTGCCCGCTCGGCGGCGACACGTGGCCTCGCAGCAGCGCCGTCTGCCGCCTGGCGTCACACGTACGAGAAAGGAATCCCATGACGGGATCCGACCCCCAGTCCGTAGAGACCGTGATTGACAACGGTCCGCACGGCACCCGCACCATCCGCTTCGAGACCGGGCAGCTCGCCCGCCAGGCCGCCGGCTCCGCCGTCGCCTACCTCGACGACGAGACCATGCTGCTGTCGGCCACGACGGCCGGCAAACACCCGAAGGACCACTTCGACTTCTTCCCGCTGACCGTAGACGTCGAGGAGCGGATGTACGCTGCCGGCCGTATCCCCGGCTCGTTCTTCCGCCGAGAGGGCCGCCCCTCCGAGGACGCGATCCTGACCTGCCGCCTGATCGACCGGCCGCTGCGCCCGTCCTTCGTGTCCGGCCTGCGCAACGAGGTGCAGGTCGTCATCACCGTGATGGCCCTGCACCCCGACACTCCGTACGACGTGCTGGCCATCAACGCCGCTTCGTTGTCGACGCAGCTGTCCGGCCTGCCGTTCAGCGGCCCCGTCGGTGCAACCCGGGTGGCCCTGATCGACGGCCAGTGGGTGGCGTTCCCGACCCACAGCCAAAGCGAAGACTCCGTCTTCGACATGGTCGTCGCCGGACGCGTCACCGAGACCGGGGACGTCGCGATCATGATGGTCGAGGCCGAGTCAACCCTCAACACCTGGGAGAAGGTGCGGGCGGGTACGCAGGCACCGACCGAGGAGATCGTCGCCGAGGGCCTCGAAGCCTCCAAGGTCTTCATCAAGCAGCTCTGCGACGCGCAAGTCCAGCTCGCGAGCGTGGCGGCCAAGCCCGTTACCGAGTTCCCGCGCTTCCTCGACTACCAAGACGACGCGTACGCCGCGGTCGAGTCGGCCGCCGCCGGCGACCTGACGTCGGCCCTCGCCATCACCGGCAAGGCCGAGCGCGAGGACCGTCTGGACGAGATCAAGGCCGTCGTCCTCGAGAAGCTGGGCGGCGACTTCGAGGGCCGCGAGAAGGAGCTCGGGGCGGCCTTCCGTTCGGTCACCAAGCAGCTCGTCCGTTCCCGCGTGCTGTCCGAGGGTGTCCGTATGGACGGTCGCGGACTGACAGACATCCGCACGCTGTCGGCCGAGGTCGGCATCGTTCCCCGCGTGCACGGGTCGGCCCTGTTCGAGCGTGGCGAGACCCAGATCCTCGGCATCACGACGCTCAACATGCTGTCGCTGGAGCAAAAGCTCGACACCTTGTCGCCGGAGAAGAGCCGCCGGTACATGCACAACTACAACTTCCCGCCGTACTCCACCGGTGAGACCGGTCGGGTGGGTTCGCCGAAGCGACGCGAGATCGGACACGGCGCCCTTGCCGGCCGCGCCCTGTTGCCGGTGCTGCCGACACGCGAGGAGTTCCCCTACGCGATCCGCCAGGTGTCGGAGGCGCTGAGCTCCAACGGCTCGACGTCCATGGGGTCGGTCTGTGCCGCCACCATGGGTCTGCTCAACGCCGGTGTGCCCCTGCGCGCGCCGGTCGGCGGCATCGCCATGGGCCTCATCACCGGTGAGGTCGACGGTGAGCAGAAGTACGTCACCCTGACCGACATCCTCGGAGCCGAGGACGCCTTCGGCGACATGGACTTCAAGGTCGCCGGCACGCGTGACTTCGTCACGGCGCTGCAGCTCGACACCAAGCTCGACGGCATTCCCGCCGAGATCCTGGGGGCCGCGCTGGGCCAGGCGCGTGATGCGCGGATGACGATCCTCGACGTGATGGCCGAGGCCATCGACGAGCCCGACGAGATGGCACCGACCGCGCCGCGCATCCTCACCATGCGGGTCCCGGTCGACAAGATCGGAGAGGTGATCGGCCCGAAGGGCAAGGTCATCAACCAGATCCAGGACGACACCGGTGCGCAGATCAGCATCGAGGACGACGGCACGATCTACGTCGGCGCCGACAACGGCGAGGCGGCCGAGGCAGCCCGGGCGACGATCAACGCGATCGCCAACCCGACGATGCCCGAGATCGGCGAGCGATACCTCGGCACGATCGTGAAGATCACCAACTTCGGGGCCTTCGTGTCGTTGCTGCCCGGCAAGGACGGCCTGCTGCACATCTCCAAGCTGCGGGCGCTGGCCGGTGGCGGACGGGTCGAGAACGTCGAGGACGTCGTCTCGGTCGGTCAGAAGCTGCAGGTCGAGATCCGCGAGATCGACGACCGCGGCAAGCTGTCGCTGGCCCCGGTGGTCGAGGAGTCTGCGGCCGAGGAGTCCTCCGAGGGCTCGTCCGACGACTGACATGGTCGTCGGGCCAGCGACCGAGCAGCCGCTCGGATCCACGCGCACCTTGTTGCGCGAGCACGGTGACGGCGGCGACGGGGCGTCGAGCTCCGTCGTCCGCCGTACCGTGCTACCCGGCGGGCTGCGGGTCATCACCGAGTCGATGCCAGGCGCCCGCTCGGCGGCGCTGGGGCTGTGGACCGGCGTGGGTTCTCGAGACGAGTCCCGGTCCTTGGCCGGAGCCACGCACTTCCTCGAACACCTGCTGTTCAAGGGCACGTCGCGGCGTACGGCGCTCGACATCTCGTCGGAGCTGGATGCCGTGGGAGGTGAGCTGAACGCCTTCACCGGCAAGGAGTTCACCTGCTACCACGCTCGTGTCCTGCGAGCCGACGTACCCCTAGCAGTCGACGTACTCTGCGACATGGTGACGTCGTCGCTGCTTCCTGGCGACGAGATCGAGAGCGAGCGCAACGTCATCCTCGAAGAGATCGCCATGCACGACGACGATCCCGATGACGTCGTTCACGACGCCTTCATCACGGGGATGTACGGCGACACGCCACTGGGCCGGTCGGTCACCGGCAGCGTCGACTCGATCAACGCCCTGTCGCGGCGGCAGATCCTCGGCCACTACCGGCGGCGCTACACCGCCGACACGTTGGTGTTCTCCGCGGCCGGCAACGTCGACCACGCACAGACGGTGCGGCTGGTGCGTCGGGCCTTCGAGACGGCGCAGGCGCTGTGCGACGGCGACGCCCGTCCCGCGCCGATCCGCTCAGCCGGTCGCACCGCTCGTACCCGGTCGAGCACCCAGACCGTGGAGCGGCCGACCGAGCTGGCGAGCTTCGTACTCGGCGGCTCGTCGTACTCGCGCGGAGACAGTCGACGGTTTGCGCTTGGCATCGTGAACTCCGTGGTGGGCGGAGGTACCTCGAGCCGGCTCTTCCAGGAGATCCGAGAGCGCCGGGGACTCGCCTACACGATCTACTCGTACACCTCGCAGTTCGTCGACTCCGGCTACGCCGCCGTGTCGGGCGGATGCATGCCGGGAAGGATCACGGACGTACTCGGCATCTGCACCGACGAGCTGGCCAAGCTCGCCTCGGCCGGGATCACCGTCACGGAGCTCGAGCGCGGCAAGGGTCAGTTGCGCGGCGGACTGGTGATGGGGCTCGAGGACGCCGGTGCCCGGATGATGCGGCTGGGCAAGTCCGAGCTGGTCCCGGGTGGCCTGCTCGGCGTCGACGAGCAGTTGACGTGCATCGACGCCGTCACGCTGGACGACGTACACGAGGTCGCGCAGGAGGTGTTCGGCACGCTGGTGAGCAGTCCGACGCTGGCCGTACTCGGCCCGGCCACCGCGCTGCGCCGCATCACAGCCTGACGACCGCGGACGCCGTGGACGTCAGTGTCGGTCGATAGGCTCGCGGGATGACCAGGCTCGGGGTGACCAGGCTCGGGGTGACCAGGCTCGGGGTGATCGGTGCCGAGGGGCGGATGGGTTCGCTCGCGTGCGCCACGGTCAAGGCCACCGACGGTCTCGAGCTCGTGGCCCGCCTCGACGTCGGAAGCTCGTTGGACGAGCTCTCCGGGGTCGATGTCGCTGTGGACTACACCCACCCCGGCGTCGTGATGGACCACGTCCGCTGGTGCGTCGAGCACGGAATCGACGTCGTCGTCGGTACGTCCGGGTTCACCCAGCAGCGCCTCGACGAGATCGAGACCTGGGTCGCCGCGGGACCGGGCGGCGTCGGCGTGCTCGTCGTCCCGAACTTCTCCATCGGGGCCGTGCTGATGATGCGGCTCGCCGCGCAGGCGGCGCCGTACTTCGAGTCGGTCGAGATCGTTGAACTGCACCACCCGGACAAGGTCGACGCGCCGTCAGGTACCTCCATCCGGACCGCACAGCTGATTGCCGAGGCGAGGCGCGCGGCTCAGACGCCCGACATTCCCGACGCGACCCGTACCGACGAGCTAGGGGCTCGCGGCGGCGTCGTCGAAGGCGTGCCGGTCCACAGCGTGCGCGCTCGCGGGCTGGTCGCTCATCAGGAGGTCATTCTCGGCAACACGGGTGAGACGCTGACGCTGCGCCACGACATGCCCGACCGGGCGGCCGCGATGCCGGGACTGGTGGCGTCGATCCGTTACGTGCGGGGCCATCCGGGGCTCACCGTAGGGCTCGAGCCGGTGCTGGGACTGCGCTGACGCGGGGCTCCGTTTGCTATGGAGAGAAGGCGTTTGCCTTCTCTCCATAGCAAACGTGCCAGGTAAAGGGGCGGTTTGCCTGGTAGGCCCCGCGGCCGCTTCCCGGTACCGAGACTGGGCTGCTGGGGCCAGCCAGCCAGCAAGCCGACACGCTTGCCGGTACCGAGACTCGGGCTGTACGTCGTCGGCCGCGCGCGCCGACGCCGGGAAGGGTCAGCTCACCAGACGTAGCAGCGCCGTCGTGACAGCCGCTACCGCGACCACCACGAGAAATGGAGCCCGGAGCACCAGCGCCACCACGCCGGCCGCGACGCCAACCAGGCGTGCGTCCGCAGTCAGGTCCTGGCCGGACGAGAGCGCCTGCACAGCCACCAAGGCGGCCAACAAAGTGACCGGGATGGCGTCGGCGATCCGACGTACGACCGGACGGTCCAGCACGTTGTCGGGCACCGACAGCCCGGCGAGCTTGAGGGCGTAGCAACCCGCCGCCGTGACGAGCACCGCTGCCCACATCAGCGCCTACCTGCCTCGTCTGGGTCCGCAGTGCCGGCTGCCTGCGACCCGTCTGCCTGCGACCCGTCTGCCTGCGACCCGTGCGCGTGCGACCCGTCCGACGCGGGCTCTTCGATCTCGCGGCCGAGGAGCCCTACCACCACAGCCACCGCCCCGGCGGCGATCACGGGCACACCCGGCTGCGTGGCAGGCACCAGGGCGAGCGCCAGCAGGGCAGCCACGACCGCTGCCACCCGGGCCGGCGTAGTGGCCAGCCGGGGCCAGAGCAGTGCGAGGAACGCCGCGGGCACGGCGGCATCGAGCCCGTACGTCGCCGGGTCGCCGAGCGCGTCACCGGCAAACGCCCCCACCAAGGTGGCCAGGTTCCACAGCGCGAACACCGCCAGCCCCGTCACGAAGAAGCCGAGCGGGGCATCACGTTCGTCCTCGGGCTTCAGCGCCATCGCCGTCGACTCGTCGATCACCAGCTGCGCGGCGCAGATCCGTCGGAGTCCGCGCACCCGCAGCAATCCGGCCAGCTTGATGCCGTACAGCGTATTGCGGCTGCCCAGCATCAGCGCCGTGGCGGCACCAGACATCGGCGCGCCGCCCGAGGCCACCACCCCGACGAGCGCGAACTGCGACGCGCCGGTGAACACCAGCAGGCTGAGCGCGCATGCCTGTGCGACCGAGAAGCCCGACGTCACGGCGATCGCGCCGAACGAGACCCCGTATGCGCCCGTGGCGAGACCGACGCCCAGCGAGTCGGCGACGATCTCGCGGCGGGCCGGGGTGTCGGTGAGACGGCCCAGCATCTAGTGCCCCGCGGGTGGCACGGCACCCCGGACGCGAGGCACTAGCCCGTGCTCAGATCGGTGTGCAGTCGGACCTGCTTGACGCGTACGGCGCCGTCGGCGCGCAGGTCGAGCTCCCGGTGGGCGCCGTCGGGCCCCCATCCCTGTGCGACCAGGAAGCCTCGCAGCGCGTCGGCATCGGCATCCACCCACCACAGCGCCCGGGCGAACTTGTCGGACCGCAGCGTGTCGACCACGGCATGCAGCAGCCGAGAACCATGGCCGATGCCTCGATGCTCAGAGTCGACGACGAATTCGACCACCTCACCATCGCGGCCAGGGTCGGTGTCGGCGTCAGCTGCCGGTGCCGTGGCCGCGAAGCCACGCACGGTGGCCCGCTCGAGGCCGACCAGCACCCGCTGGCGTGCCTCCCTGGGTCGCGTCACGGCCTGCCGCCAGGCGCCGGCGAAGTCGGCCGCCGGCATGGCCTCCAGCAGGTCGTGCGGAAGAACGTCGGCGTACACCTCCCGCCAGGACCGCACCTGCAGGTCCCCGATGGCATCGGCGTCGTCGGACCAGGCGATCCGCACGCTGGAGTCCGCGATGGGTCTGCTCACCGCGCAATCCTCGCAGGCGGGTTCTGGAGCCGAGCAGGTTGTCCGCGGCACGGGCGTGGAACACGGCATCAGTGCCCCGCACTAACGTGGCCGGATGCGTTTTGTCGTCTACGGAGCCGGTGCAGTTGGCGGAGTCGTGGGTGCCCTGCTGCACCGGGCCGGACATGGCGTTCAGCTGATCGCGCGCGGACCGCACCTCGAAGCCATCCAGCGCGACGGACTGACCCTGCTTTGGCCGGGTGGCCGTGCGACCGAGCCGATCCCGGCGGTCGGCCACCCGGACCAGATCGGCTGGCGTTCCGACGATGTCGTCCTGCTGGCGGTGAAGAGCGACGCAACCGCGGCGGCGGCGGCCGCGCTCGCGGCGGTCGCACCTCCGGACGTCGCCGTCGTCAGCCTGCAGAACGCCGTCGCCAACGAGCCGATGCTGTTGCGGTACTTCGCGCGGGTGTACGGCGTCTGCGTGATGGCGCCCACGGGACACCTCGAGCCGGGCGTGGTGGAGGCGCATTGTCATCCGACGCCCGCGATCCTCGACCTCGGCCGCTACCCCGAGGGCGTCGACGCGGCCTGCACCGAGATAGCCGCCGCGTTCGAGGACGCCGGGATCGTCTCGGAGCCGCGCCCCGACATCATGCGCTGGAAGTACCGCAAGCTGGTGATGAACCTGGGCAACGCGGTCCAGGCGGTCTGCCGTCGCGACGCCGGCTACGACGAGCTGGTGGCGCGGGTCCGCGCCGAGGGGGAGGCCGCCCTGGCCGCGGCCGGGATCGTGCCGGTCACGGCCGAGCAGGACGCACAGCGCCGCGGCGACATCTTGCAGTCCCGACAGATCGAGGGCCGGCCGCGCACGGGGGGCTCGTCGTGGCAGTCGCTGGCGCGCGGCACCGGACGGATCGAGTCGGACTACCTG
>Ga0136617_10000529_pt1 | contig 32159 bp, 28 predicted proteins | sample AntDrymUQ3222106_2_FD_129672 | JGI IMG/M metagenome (GOLD analysis project Ga0136617, IMG submission 129672) | Polar desert sand microbial communities from Dry Valleys, Antarctica - metaG UQ322 (21.06) | ecosystem: Environmental > Terrestrial > Soil > Desert | place: Antarctica: Dry Valley... | reverse complement strand
GACCCGTACCGCGGCGTGGTCTCACTAGTGCGGCTTGTGGACGGCGAGCTGAAGAAGGGCGAGGAGGTCCGGGCGATGGGCTCCGAGGAACGCTTCGAGCTGCTAGAGGTTGGTTGCTACTCGCCCAAGCCGACGGCTTTGCCCTCCCTGTACGCGGGCGAAGTCGGGTATATTATCGCGGGCCTCAAGGACATCGAGGCTCTGCGCGTGGGGGATACGGTTACGCGGGTTCAGGACCCGACGTCGGAGCCGTTGCCCGGTTACGCGCAGGCGCTGCCGACGGTGTTCTCGGGGCTGTACCCGACGGATGGGGACGACTTCGAGCACCTCAGGGAGGCGCTGTCCAAGCTGCAACTAAATGACGCCTCGTTGTTCTTCGAGCCGGAGAACTCGCGGATGGGGTTCGGGTTCCGGTGCGGGTTCCTGGGGTTGCTCCATATGGAGATTATTCAGGAGAGGTTGGAGAGGGAGTTCGACCTGGATCTCATCGCCTCGTCACCGAGCGTGCGGTATGAGGTCGTGGTGGGTGACGAGGCGCGGGAGATAACCAACCCGAGTGAGTTGCCGGAGTTCTTCGAGGGTATCCGGGAGCCATGGGTGCGTGCGACGCTCATCTCTCCGAAGGAGTATGTCGGAGCGATCATGGGCCTGTGCCACGAGCGGCGCGGCGTCTCGGTGGGGATGGAGTACATCTCGACGCGCAGGGTGCAGCTAACCTACGACCTGCCGCTCGCGGAGATCATCACGGACTTCTTCGACGCCCTGAAGAGCCGCACCCGCGGTTACGCCTCGTTCGACTACGAGTTCATGGGCTACGAGGCTTCGGATCTGGTGAAGGTCGAGGTGTTGGTCTCAGGAGAGACGGTGGACGCGCTCTCGATCATCGTCCACCGCGACAAGGCGTACTATCGGGGCCGGGCGCTTACGGAGAAGCTCAAGGAGCTCATCCCGCGCCAGCAGTTCGAGGTGCCGATACAGGCGACGATGGGGAAGCGTGTAATCGCACGCGAAACCGTCCGGGCATACCGGAAGGACGTCACGGCCAAGTGCTACGGCGGAGACATCAGCCGCAAGCGCAAGCTGCTGGAGCAGCAGAAGAAGGGCAAGCGCCGCATGAAGCAGGTCGGGAGCGTGGAGATACCGCAGGAAGCGTTCCTCGCTGCCTTGAGGATCTGAGCCTGCCCGGCGGCGGCGCTGGACCGAAGCTAACTGCCATCGTGGTAAAATTTCCCGCATGACGATCTCCGTCAGACAACGCGAGATACTTATCAAGACTCTGGAGTTGTACATCTCCAGCGGTACTCCCGTGAGCAGCAGTGCTCTTACGGAGTTGGTGGATGCCAGCAGTTCGACTATCCGGGCAGATCTGGCCGTCCTGGAAGCCGAGGGTCTGCTTACTCACCCGCACACCTCCGCCGGCCGCGTCCCGACCGACGCGGGCTACCGCTTCTACGCGGATGCCCTGATCTCATGCGCCGAGCCCGGAGACTCGCCGGAGGAACAGGCCCCGTTCCGGGCGCCGGAGAGCTACGGCAACGTGGACGAGTTGTTGCAGGGCGTCTCCGAGGGGATGAGCGAGGTCACGCGCCTCCTTGCGGTGGTCGCGGGGCCGAGCGCCCTTGGCGATTCGATCTCCCGCGTCGACTACCTGCCGTTGCGGGAGGGGGCGCACCTCATCGTGGTCTCCACGGAGAGTGGCGAGGCGACGAGCACGACCATAACCTTGCCACACCACGTAGAGAACGGGGAGTTGCGTGAGATCCTCTCTTCCCTCAACACCTTCCTCGGTGGCCGCCCCATAGGCGCGAACCTGGAGTTGGCGACCGCGAAGCGCTTTCTCTCCGACTACAACCCGCTCGCCGTCGGCGCGGTCCTCGAAGCCGTCGAAGTCCTGAGCCGGGCCACGGAGCGCGGCCTGTTTATCCGGGGCGCGTCGGCCCTCCTCGCCCGCCTCGATGACCTCGACCCGGGGAGCCTCTCCGCGGTGGTGGAGATCTTCGAGCGCCGCCGCTGGCTCTTCAAGCTCGTGGGCGAAGCCCTCGTACGCTCGGTCTCCAACTCCTCCGGCGTGATCGTCTCCATCGGCGCCGAGTCGGGCTTCTATAACCTCGTGAACACGAGCCTCGTCGCCGCTGCCTACCAGCACCACGAGCGCCCCTACGGTGTCGTAACCCTGATAGGCCCGAAGCGTATGGAGTATGACGCCGCCATCTCCACGGTTCGTTCAGCGGCCGATACCCTGACCTACCACCTCAACTCCAGGTTCTAGCGTAGTTTGGCGAGCAAGCGCGATTACTATGAGGTTCTGGGTCTCTCCCGCGAAGCCTCGGAGACGGAGATAAAGAAAGCCTACCGCAGTCTGGCCCGCGAGCATCACCCCGACGCTAACCCCGGAGACCACGGCGCAGAGGAACGCTTCAAGGAGCTAACCGAGGCCTACGAGGTCCTTTCAAGTCCCGAGGCACGTCGAGCCTACGACACCTACGGCCACCAGGTACCCCGAGCGGGAGCCGGAGCCGGGCCTGCCGGACCCGGAGGAGACCCGTTCGGCGGCTTCCAGGACATCTTCGAGGCCTTCTTCGGCGACCAGATGGGAGACAGCTCCTTCGGCTCCTTCTTCGGAGGCTCCGGTGGGCGTGCTCCAGCGCGTGGAGGCGATGCTGAAGTTGATGTCGAACTTACCCTCAAGGAAGCTGCGTTAGAGACGGAACGTGAGATCAAGGTTCAGATCATCAAGGAATGCTCAGGCTGTGATGGTGTGGGGGGGACGCAGACCCGGCAGTGCGAGACGTGCGGTGGCGCGGGAGCGGTAAGGATGGTGCGGAATAGTTTCCTCGGGCAGATGGTCAGCACGCAAGCCTGCCCGACTTGCGGAGGGCGGGGTAGGGTCATCGAGATTGTCTGCGAGAACTGCCGGGGTGGCGGTAGGGTTTCGGAGGTCCAGACGCGGAGCATTCGAATACCCGCCGGTATCGAGGACGGGATGAGTATCCGGGTTTCAGGGGCGGGGCATGCGGGGGCGCGGGGCGCTTCGGCTGGTGACCTGTACGTAAGGATGAAGGTCGAAGAAGACCCAGAGCTCATGCGGGACGGGGATGACCTGATCCACAGGATGAGGATCAACTTTGTCGAGGCGGCTCTGGGTACTCAGGCCGAGGTGCCGACGTTGGAGGGTACGAGCGCGGTGCGGGTAGAGCCGGGGACGCAGCCGGGGACGACGGTGGTTTTGAGGGGAGAGGGGATGCCCCGTTTGAGGCGTCGGGGGCGCGGTGACCTTAAGGTGGTCGTCGACGTGATGGTGCCCACTAGGATCACGGGCGAGCAGCGGGAGTTGCTCGAGCGTTTCGAGGCGGCCAGTGGCGAGGAGACGTATAAGAACGGTGGCGGCGAGTCCTTCTTCGACCGCCTCAGGAGCGTCTTCCGGTAAGGTATTCGTCTTTGGCGGAGATCACACGCCTCTTCTCTTCTTCCCGACTCGAGATCGGAGACGTCCTACGCCTCTCCGAAGAGGACGGCAACCATATCTTCAAGGTGCTGCGGGCCCGAACGGGGGACACAGTAGAAGTCGTGGATAGCACCGAGCGGCTGTTCGTCGCGGAGCTTGCGGGCGGACGGGAGGCTATGATCCGCGAGGAGAGACCCACCATTGGGGGCCTGACGGGGGAGGCAACTCTGTATCAGGCGGTACCAAAAGGGCGGCAAATGGACCTCGTGGTGGAGAAGGCGACCGAGCTAGGTGTAGACCGGATCGTGCCTTTGTCAACGGAGCGGGGTGTGGTCAAGCTCTCTGAAGGGGAAGGCAAGGCGCGACGCTGGCGCCGTGTGGCCGAGGCGGCGGCCCGGCAATCCTTGCGGCTCCGTGTGCCGGAAGTAGCCGGGGTCGTCGCTTTTCCGGAGGCGGCACGGGAGGTGGGAGAGAGCGGGGTGATCCTGCATAACGAACCCAGTCTGCCCTCTCTGGAGGAAGTCATGCCAGGATATTCAAGGCCTCTAGTGGTCGGGCTTTTCGTGGGTCCGGAGGGGGGATGGAGCGATGGGGAACTGGCGCTGGCGCGCGAGGCCGGCCTCTTCCTGGCTTCTCTTGGGCAGTACCGGTTGCGGAGCGAGACGGCGGGGATGGTGGCGGTGGCGCGGGCCTGTGCCGTTCTGGAGGCTGAGAGGCGTGCCAGGAGTGTTGAGAGGAGCGGATGAGCGAGAACGATTGCATATTCTGTAAGATAGTGGCTGGAGAGGCGGAGTCGGAAGTGGTGCATGATGAGGAGGGGGTGATGGCGTTCATGGATATAGGCGCCAAGGCGCCGGTGCATGTGCTCGTCATCCCCAAGGAGCACGTCTCTTCGCTCCAGGAGGTCGGGAGGCTCCCGGACGGCGTGGCGAAGCGTATCTTCGAGGTTGCGCAGGAGGTAGCGGAGAGTATGGGTATCGCCGGATCCGGTTATGCGTTCAGGATAAACAACGGCCCCGATGCCAGGCAGGAGGTCTTTCACCTCCACGCGCACGTCATGGGCGGCAGGGAGATGGGGATGCCGTGATCGAACCCTACTGCGGTGACGAGGTCAGGGAGACAAGCGCCGGGCGGTTGAAGGCTGAGATAGAAGGTGAAGGATAGGGATGAGCATACGGGACGACATCTCCCGCGATACGAAAGAGGCGATGAAGAGCCGGGAGAGGCCTCGTGTCGAGGCGCTACGGATGCTCTCGGCCGCGCTAAAGAATGCTGAGATCGAAAAAGGTGAGCCTCTGGTCGAGGATGAGGAGATAGTGATTCTGCGGCGCCAGCTCAAGCAGCGCGAGGAGTCGGCCGACGCGTTCTGCAAGGCGGGCCGCGAAGAGCAGGCCAACGCGGAGGAGACGGAGGCCGGTATCGTCCGCGGCTACCTCCCCGCTCCCCTCTCCGACGAGGAGATGATTCAGTTCGTCGACGAGGCCGTGGAGGAGACGGGCGCTACGAGTATGAGAGACATGGGGGCCGTGATGGGCCAGGTGACCGCACGCGCGGGCAATCGAGTGGTCGGCAAGAGGCTCTCCACCATCGTGCGAGAGCGGCTGCAGGCCCAGAGTTAGAGTTATTGTAGAGAGTCAAGGAGGAGACACGGAAACCAGGGCTGGAAAAGAGATCGAGGCCAAGCTGGTAGTACCGCCGGGGCGGATGTTGGAGGTCTTCGGGGAGAGGGACGTGGTTCTGCGGCGGGTCGAGGAGCTCGTGGAGTGCGAGGTCATCGTGCGGGGCAACGAGATCCTGCTTCGCGGCGATGAGGCGGCCGTGGAGCGGGCCGAGGCGGTCTTTGACGGGCTGGTCGAGCTCGCGGAGGGCGGCAACCAACTTACGCCCGATACGGCGAAGCAGTTATATAGGATGGGTGTCGGCGGGGGCGGTAAGGAGGTTTTGGGGGACGTTATCATCTCCCACCGGGGCCGCCGCGTCGCGCCAAAGACCCGCAACCAGAAGGCTTACACGGACGCCATTCGGAAGGATCAGGTCATCTTCGGGATCGGGCCAGCGGGTACCGGAAAGACTTATCTGGCGGTAGCTTTGGCGGTGGAAGCGTTGAGCCGGGGGGAGGTCACCAGGATCATCCTGACCAGGCCGGCGGTCGAAGCGGGGGAGTCACTTGGTTTCCTACCGGGGGACATAATGGCAAAGGTGGACCCGTATTTCAGGCCGCTTTACGACGCTTTGTACGAGATGATCGATCCGGCCAAGTTCCAGGCGCACCTGGAGCGGGGTATAATCGAGATTGCACCCCTGGCGTTTATGAGAGGCCGTACCTTGAACGATGCGTTCGTCATCCTCGATGAAGCTCAGAACACTACGCCGCAGCAGATGAAGATGTTCCTCACGCGTCTGGGCTTCGGTTCCAGAATGGTTATAACCGGGGACACTACCCAGGTAGACCTGCCGAAGGGAAAGACGAGTGGTCTCGAGGACGTTCAGAGCAAGCTCACCGGCGTAGACGGCGTGTCGTTCGTGCGGCTCAAGCGGGACGACATAGTCCGCAGCGATCTCGTTATGCGCATCGTGGACGCCTACGAAGGGGCCGGCGATGACCCCTTCGGGGCGGAGGCTTAAAAAGAGCGACTCTGACGGGGGAAGTATGGCGAACGGCGCGGACAATGCTCCGGAGAACGGGACTTCAAAGAGCGGAACCCCGGAGGACGAGGTCTCGCAAGCCAGGATCCTGGCGGACGAGGTCTTGAGAGACGAGGTTTCGGGGAATGGGGCCGTGGACAGGCCCGTGGACGCAGCTTCCGCGTCCGGTCCATCCGGCAAGAGAGTAGAAGAGTTCCACCGGCCGCCAACGCCAATGGAGAAGCTGCGAGCCCGGATCGAGGGGCTGCCCCGGGTGCGGTTGTACGTGGCGGTGCTTTTCATCGTTTGGGCATCGCTGACGCTCTTGATCGGGGTAGACACACGTCCCTCTTCGGAGGATCCTAGTCCCTGGACGGTCTTTCTCGGGGTCGGGATAGTGGTAGCGACCGAGATGTGGGTCGTCTGGTACTTCCTGGAGCGGTTCGGGAAGAAGATCCTACGCAGGAACGCGCTTATCCGCATCCTGCTCGCGGCCTCGCTGCTGGTCCTCTTTACCGCGCTGGCCAAGATGTTTATCTTGCTCTCTCTGCCACCTTACCTCATCCCGCTCGCCGGCCTGAGCATCCTCGGCACCATACTCCTGGGGCCTCGCCTGATGTTCCTTATGGTCGTTATTACCAGCGTGAACGTCGGCATTATCGCTGGCAACGACTTCTTGCTGTCCTCCTCGTTGCTGCTGGCCTCGGGGTTCGCCATTTATACGGTGTTGCGCGTGGGGCCCCGGACAGAGTTGCTGCGGGCAGGGCTGCTCATCGCCCTAGTCTCCGCCGTCGTGACCTTCGCGGTCGTCCTGATCGGGGGCTTCAATCTCCGCACGGCGATGGAGCTCGGTGGTATCGGGCTCGCCAACGGTCTCCTCTCCTTGATGCTCGCGATGGTCCTGCTACCTCTCCTAGAAAATGTCTTCAACATCCTCACGCCTATGAAGCTCCTGGAACTCTCAGACCCCGGGAAGCCCCTCTTGCACAAGCTGCTGCGCGGGGCACCCGGGACGTTCTCCCACTCCATGCAAGTTGGCTATCTTGCCGAGAACGCCGCCGAGCGGATCGGGGCGGACCCCTTGCTCGCCCGCGCGGGGGCCTACTACCACGACGTAGGTAAGCTCTACCATCCAAACTACTTTATAGAGAACCAGGTCTCGCGCATGAACCCGCACGCGACCCTCACCCCCGCCCTCTCCGCCCGCATCATCAAACGGCACGTCAAGGATGGCCTCGTGCTGGGCCGCGAATGGAATCTGCCCGTGGAGGTTCTCGACATGATCGCCGAGCATCACGGGACGACCCGTATCGAGTACTTCTACCGCAAGGCTCTCGAAGAGGCCGTCGCAAACGGGACCAGCGTCAACGAAGCGGACTTCCGCTACCCTGGCCCTCGCCCCAAGAGCAAGGAGGCGGGTATCCTGATGCTCTCCGATTCCATCGAGGCGACCGTGAAGTCGCTCGAAAAACCGACCCCCAAACGCATCGAAGACATAGTCAGCGGCACCATCCGGGCCAAGCTCGAGGACGGACAGTTCGACGAGTGCGAGCTTACAATGCGAGAGATCCACGAGACCGGTGAGGCGATCCTCGAAGTTCTTTTCGGCATTATCGGACCTCGCATCGAATACCCGAATGTATCCACCGAGAAGCCGCGCCCCGCGACAAACCCCACCACCCCCTAGCGACCCCAGTGCCCTTCTCCGTACCCGTCCTCGACGAGGTGGACTACCAGAAGCTCACCCCCGAACGGGCTACCATCCTCTGCGCCGCCGCCTTCTCCGCCCAAGGACTGGACGTTGAACGTATGGGCGAGGTTTCGGTCGCACTGGTGAGCCTGTCGACTATACAAGGCCTAAACTTGAAGTACAGAGAGATAGACTCTCCGACCGACGTGTTGAGCTTTGTCATGGACGGGCCGTATGGGGAGATGGCCGGCGAGATTCTGGTTGCGCCGGAGTACGTGCGTTTTGAGGAAGCGTTGGTGGAAGAGTTGGTGGTGCACGGGGCATTGCATCTGGCGGGGATGGATCACGGGGACGAGTTCGACGGGACGGAGATGGCGCAGGTGCAGGAGGCGGTCTTGAGGGGCGTCGGTGTTCGGGAGGGGTAAGCAAGGCTCGAAGAGTGTCAAGCCTTTAAAAGGGCAGCAGGGGGTTGCGCGCTCGTTCAACCACGCTTACCGCGGTTTGATCTACGCGGTGCGTACGCAGCGCAACATGCGCTTTCACGTCGTGGCATCGGCGGCCGTTATGGTGCTCAGCTTGCTCGTGGGTGCGAGCCGTATAGAGCTTGCGATACTGGTGCTCGTGATCATGGCGGTCTTTATCGCGGAGATGTTCAACACCGCGCTGGAGTTTACGGTCGACCTCGTAACTAGCGAGTATCATCCGCTGGCCAAGCTTGCCAAGGACGTCTCGGCTGGCGCGGTGCTGGTAACGAGCATCGCGGCTTTGGCGGTCGGGTATCTGGTCCTGAGCGACAACCTCGGCTCCTTCTCTCTAGAGACATTGGAGCGTGTCCGCCGCTGGCCCGGGCACGTCACGCTCGTCGCGCTCGTGCTCGTTGCTATCGCCGTGCTCCTGGGGAAAGCGTTTACGCGGGCGCCCAACTCGTTCATGGGCGGGATGCCCTCCGGACACGCGGCCGTGTCGTTCGCAGGGTGGGTGGCGGCGAGCTTTATAGCCGCCGAGGGGATCTATGGAGGTCTGGTCTCTCTGGTCACGCTGCTCATGGCCCTCCTCGTTTGCCAAAGCCGCGTCGAGTCCGGTATCCATACTACCTACGAAGTGCTCGCTGGCGCCGTCCTCGGCATCCTCCTCGCTGTCGCCGTTTTCCAATTCTTCTAGTCCGTCGTCCTATACAATCGCTATCGTGGACCTCAGACACGTCATCGAAGCCGCGCGCTCGGCCTCTTCGAAAGCATACGCCCCATATAGTAGCTTTCGTGTCGGCGCCGCGATCCTGACGGGGTCCGGTGCCATACACTCTGGCTGCAATGTCGAGAACGCCTCCTACGGGTTGGCGATCTGCGCCGAGCGTGCCGCCGTCACCAGGATGGTCACCGACGCCGCGAATGCGGACGACCGCAAGATACAGTTCGTCGCCGTAGTGAGCCCCGACGCGGCGCCCTGCTTCCCGTGCGGAGCTTGCCGGCAGGTATTGCACGAGTTCGGCTGCGAAGAGGTCGTGGTGCTCGACGCCTCCGGAGACCGGGTACGATACCCGTTTTCAGAGATACTTCCGCACGCCTTCGCCCCGGAGGACCTATGATCGAAGAACCTCGGGAGGGCTTCAAGAGCGGCTTCGTTGCGGTTCTTGGCCGCCCGAATGTGGGGAAGTCCACCCTGGTAAACAAGCTCGTGGGCACGAAGGTCTCCATCACCTCGCCCCGGCCCCAGACTACTCGCGGCCCGATCCGGGGGGTGCGCAACGGCCCGGAATTCCAGGTGGTCTTCGTGGATACTCCAGGCTCTCAGAAGCCCCGCGACACTCTGCGGAGCCGCATGCAGCAGCAGGTCCTCGACAGCCTCTCCGAGTCGGACGTGGTGCTCATACTATTCGATGCTGCGCAGGCGCAAGAGAGGCTCGGTACCGGCGACCGCTACGTGGCTCGGTTGGTTGCGGAATCGGGGACACCAACTATCGCGTGTTTGAACAAGGTGGATCTCCTGCGCGACCCCTCCGAAGCCTTCCCGGTCGTCGAAGAGATCTCTGTGCTGGCGGAGTACGAGGATACGTTCTTGCTTAGCGCGGAGGAGGGGCGGAATGTCGAGCCGTTGATGGAGGCGGTGGTCAAGCTGTTGCCGACCGGGCCCCGCTACTTCCCGGAAGACGCGATTACGGACTATCCGGAGTCGTTGATCCTCGGCGAGTACGTCAGGGAGAAGGCGCTGAACACGCTACGCGAAGAGGTGCCGCACGCGATCGCCGTGGAGATCGACGAGGTCGAGCGTAAGGACAACGTTACGGTCGTGTACGCTGTTATCCACGTCGAAAGAGCATCGCAGCGCATGATCGTGCTCGGCAAAGGCGGAAAGATCATCAAACAAATAGGTACTGAAGCCCGCCGCGACGTCCAACGCCTCCTCGGTACACGTATCTACCTGGATCTCAAGGTAAAGGTAACGCCTGGCTGGCGCAATGATACGCGGTTCTTGGAAAAGCTAGGGTTATAATACAGTCTTACAGTAGCTTTTGATGTTTTCATCTGTAGATCTAGAGGAGTGCGGTTCGTGGGTATGAGGGTGCGTGAATTTGCGAAGACCGTGGATCACACACTCCTGAGGGCCGATGCCGTGGAGGATGATATTCGGCGATTGTGCCGGGAGGCGGCCCAATATCACTTTGCCGCCGTATGTATCCTCCCGTGCCACGTGAGGCTCGCGTCCAGAGAGTTGCGTGGCACGGATGTGAAGGTGGCCACGGTTGTCTCGTTCCCGTTTGGGGCGGATACCACGATGGTCAAGGCAGCGGCGGTGCGCGACGCTATTCAGGGCGGGGCCTCCGAGTTGGACGTGGTGATGAACGTCTCGAAGTTCCTCTCTGGAGAGTTTAACTACGTCGCCGAGGAGTTGGCCAGCCTCAACGGCGAGGTGAGCGCCGTCGCGATGAACAACGGTCTCAACGACGCGGTGTTGAAGGTAATTATCGAGGCGGCGTACCTCTCGAACAAGATGAAACGACTGGCGGTGCAGGTAGTCGCCGCGAGCGGAGCGGACTTCGTAAAGACCTCGACCGGCTTCGGACCTGGTGGCGCGACTACCAAGGACGTTGCTCTCCTGCGGGAGGAGGCACCGGAGGGGCTGGCGGTGAAGGCGTCGGGCGGCATTCGGACCCTCGAAGACGCCCTGGACATGCTAAATGCCGGGGCTTCCAGGATCGGGACGAGCGGCGGCGTGGCGATTATGCGGGAGGCCGAGGATGGCGGTCTACAAGAGTAAGGGTATAGTCCTGCGTTCGATCCGCTTCGGCGAGGCCGACCGTATACTGGACCTTTACACTCAAAACTCGGGGCTGGTCTCGGCGATAGCCAAGGGCATTCGGCGTACCAGGTCCCGTTTCGGAGGCCGCCTCGAACCGCTCTCGTGCGTGGACTTCCTCGCGTATCAAGGACGTACTCTGGATACCGTAACTCAGGTGGAGGTGCTGCGCTCCTTCCACGGCGTGCGCGAGAACCTGGGTCGCCTCGAAGCTGCGGGCACCATGGTCGCGGTGGTCCGGGCCATCTCGGGGGGCGACGAGGCAGATCGCCGCGTCTTCAACCTCCTGTACCACGCTCTCGACTCTCTCGAAGGCCGTACTTCGGACTTCGAGAGCATCAAGGCTGCCTTCTCCTTGAAGCTCTCGGTGCTTGCTGGCTACACTCCCCGGCTCGACGCCTGCGTAATCTGCGACAGGGACTTGAAGGAAGCCCTCGATGAAGGCCCTCTCTACTTCGCCCCACCTCTGGGCGGCGCGCTCTGCCCCGATTGCCGCGCGGCGTCCGGGGATGCCTTTCCCCTACCACCCGGGACCCTGTCCGCGTTGCAAACTCTCGTCGCGCTACCGATAAGAGAGGCCGTCATCGAAGAGAGGCTCGAAGAGAGCGTCAGCCGCGTAGTCTCCGCCCACATCCTGGCTCACGCCCCCGGCAACGCACCCGCCGCTCGCGGTGGACCCGGTTGGCATCGGTTGCGTCCGGCGTGAAGGCCGGGGCGAACAGGGAGCCCGGAGACACTGTGGGGACGCGTGCGCCGTCTGCGGAGTGGGCTTGCAAGACCAGCGTTGGACGGCCTGTGGCGGAGCCACCGGATGGGGTGCGCAACCCTTTTCAGCGGGACCGGGACCGCATTATTCACGCGAAGGCTTTCAGGCGTCTGATGCACAAGACTCAGGTCTTTATCTCCCCGGATGATGATCACTTCCGCACGCGCCTCACGCACACGCTGGAGATGATGCAGATCTCACGCACCATCGCCCGCTCTCTGGAGCTCAACGAAGACCTTGCCGAGGCTATAGCCCTCGGCCACGACCTCGGCCACACCCCATTCGGCCACACCGGCGAGGAGGCCCTGTCCCGCGTCCTCGCGCGCCTCGGTCATGCTCGCGGCTTCCGCCACAACGAGCACTCCTTGCGAGTGGTGGACGTTCTCGAAAAGGGTGGCAGGGGTCTAAACCTGACGCACGAGGTTAGGGACGGTATCCTCAACCACACCGGCAAAGGGCATCCATCTACGCGTGAGGGTGAGATCGTGCGGACTGCCGACCGTATAGCTTACGTAAACCACGACGTCGATGATGCGCTGCGCGCGGGTGTGATCTCCTGGAACGACCTGCCCGAGGGGCCGATCGACGTACTCGGCGAGGGCATGAGCGCCAGGATCGACACGATGGTGCGCGATATGATCCTTACGTCGAGGGATAGGGGAGAGATAACGCTCTGCGAACGGGTCTACGATGCTCTCATGGAGTTGCGGACGTGGCTCTTCAAGAACGTCTACCGCAATCCTCACTCGCGCGAGAGCCAGAGAGCCGGAAACGTCGTGACGGCGCTCTTCGACTACTACCTTGAAAACCCAGGAGAGCGTACGAAGAGTGACCCTGACCCTGTCATCGAAACTATAGACTTTGTGGCAGGCATGACCGACCGCTATGCCCTGGCCGCCTACAAGCGTCTGTTTCTGCCCCGGAGCGACGTTATCTCGGGCGTCCAGTAGTAAGCAGAGGTTCGGGCTATCCCGTGTTCAGGAGTCCGGAGGAGATGCCCGAGATCGTGAGGAGGAGGGGATGGACAATTGCCTCGCGTTCGGGAGAGTCTTCGGGGAGGGACCGGAAGCGCCGGAGGAGGCTCACCTGTATGTAGGAGAGTGGGTCCACGTAGGGGTTGCGGAGGCGTATGGAGCGTTGCAAGACCGGGGCGTCGTCCAGGAGGTTCTTTTGTTCGGTAATGAGGAGCAGGGCTCGCGTGGTTGACTCGTGCTCCGTGGAGACTCGTTCCCAGAGGCGTGCTCTGATCTCGGAATCTTCGACGAGCGTGGAGTAGGCTTCGGCGATGCGCAGGTCGCTCTTCGCCAGCGTCATCTGCATGAAGTCCACGAGGGTTCGGAAGAACGGCCACTCGCGGTACATCTCTCGCGGGAGGTCCACGCTCCCTTCGGTCTCCTCGATCAGGGCGGAGAGCGCGCTGCCCGCGCCATACCAGGAGGGGAGCAGGAAGCGGTTCTGAGTCCAGGCGAAGACCCAGGGGATCGCGCGGAGGCTCTCGACATCCGGGTTCTCGACCCTCTTTGAAGGGCGGCTCCCGATATTAATCAGCAACAGCTCTCCTATGGACGAAGCTCCGGAGAAGAAGGTGTAGAAGTCTTCGTTCTCGTAGACCAGACTCCGGTAGGTCTCGCGGGACGACGTGGAGAGTCACTCTAGCGCATCTGTCCACTCTGTCTTCGGCTCGGTGGCGTTCTTTTCGGCGCTCGCTTCCAGGACCGCGGCGAGCACGGTATCCAGGTTGCGCCGGGCGAGCCCCGGCATGCTGTATTTGAATGAGATGACCTCGCCCTGTTCGGTGATCCGGATGCTCCCTCCGACAGTCCCGGAGGGTTGAGCGAGTATGGCGTCGTAGCTCGGCCCTCCGCCGCGGCCGACCGTCCCGCCCCGGCCATGAAAGAGCCTCAGCCTTATGCCGTGCTCTCGGGCAACGGCGCTCAAAGCCTTCTGGGCTTTATAGAGCGCCCAATTACTCGTCACGTAGCCCGCGTCCTTTCCCGAGTCGCTGTAGCCGAGCATAATCTCCTGCAAGTCTCCCCGCTTTTCGAGGGCCGAACGATAGAACGGGTCTCCAAGCAACCGCTCGAGCACCTCAGGTGCTTCGTCAAGGTCGTCTATGGTCTCGAAGAGAGGCGCCACCCCGAGACGGTTCTCCTTACACCGCCCCTCGTCGTCGACCACGAGCAGGCCGCTCCCGCGCGCCAGGAACTGCACCGCGAGTACGTCGCTGGCCCCGCGAGCCATGCTCAAGATGAAAGACTCCACCGACGACCCAGCCTGGTCCTTCGCGCGCTTGATGTGGCCGAAGGTCTCAAGGACGTCCCGGCTCTCGTAGGAGAGGTCTTCAGGGGGAGCCTCATTCGCCGGCGGAGCCTTCAATAGCCGCCGTAGGAGATCCACCTTCTCGGCCTCGTCTAGGTTCGAGTAGTCCTCGCCCGTCGGCGCCAACAGCTCGGCGACGGCCCGGGATATCCGGGAGCTCTCCTGGCGCACGTCCAGGCGGGCCAGATGAAAACCGAAAACGTCCACCTGCCGGATAAAGTCCCTCAATCCACCCTGCGCGACCCGCTCTCCGCCGTGCCGGAGGAGGCTCCTTCTTACGACTAGCAGGTCCGCTTTGAGATCCTCCGCACTCTCGTAGGCTGCAGGCGATTTGGAGTCGCCGAGCGTCTGGCGGAGTCGAGCGGCCACTAGCAGCATCTTGCGCCGGTAGGGCTCGTTGTTCTCCTGGGTCCTGAACCTGCGGGCCGTCTCCGGCAGTAGCCACTGGTACCGCTCGATGGACCGCTCCAGCTCTTTGGAGATCGCCGCGAGCCTCACTGACTGGCTCAGGTGCTCGGCTAGCGAGAGGGCGGAGTCCAGGTGACGGTTGAGGATGAGCTCCCGATGCAGACCGAGAGCCGTACCCAACGTCTCCGGCTTCACGAACGGATTGCCGTCCTGGCCACCACCCACCCAGGAGCCGAACTCGAGAACGCGGCCTGGACCCAGTGTCCTTCCGGGGAACTGGCGGGCGAGCTCGTTTTCGAGGTCCCGGTAATTGTCGAGGGTAGAGCAGATCAAAGGTCTCTCGAAGTAGAGCAGGGTGCGGCGTATCTCGTCCTCTACCCTCAGCCGCTCGACGCGCAGCTCGTCGGTCTGCCACAGAACGGTAATCTCATCGGCGAGCCCTTCCTCCGCCTTTTCGCGCTCCCTGGAAGTGAGGTTCTCGACATCCAGAGACTCCAAGATGTTGCCTATCCTCAGGTGCCTGAGGCGGATGCTGCGCCTCTGGGTCTCGGTCGGGTGCGCCGTCAGGACCAGGCTCACGCTCAACCCTTCGAGCAGGCGCTCCATGCCCTCGCCATCCATGCCCTCCTCTTTGAGACGCGCAATGGCCCCACGCAGCGAAGCCCTCTGCGGAGGGTTCTCCGGTAGGGACTCGTACTGTCTTCTCCGCCGGATGCGGTGGTAACGCTCCGCGATGTTGACCAGTTGAAAGTACACTGAGAAGGCCCGTACGATCCGCCCGAGCTCCCCCGGCCCCATCCGCTCTATCCTTGCCCTGAGCTTCTCGTCGAGCCCGGGGTCGTACTCGAAGCGCAGCCGCCTGCACAGCAGACGGATCTCCTCCTCCGCCCCGAATAACCCCTTGCCCTCCTGCTCCACAATAACCTGTCCCAGAATGCGCCCGAGTAAGTTGATGTCGCGCCTCAGAGGCTCGTCCTTTGGCTCGAAGCCAACCCCCGGCGGCAAGTCTGCGAAGTCTGGCCGCGAGCTCTCCGTCAACTGTTCTCCACGCGCACTCACGCTCCGTAGGGTACCATCGGCCCTGTTCGCCATTACAGTTACCGGTAATATTCATCCGACGGGATAAAGATCGGCGCCAGAAAAGGGGCGATTGCGCTTGAGGATCTCTCCACAGAGTATAGAACAGGTGCGGGAGACCGCGAACATCGTCGAGGTAGCCTCCGAGTTCACCGCCCTCAGACGACAGGGGACAAACTACTCCGGCCTCTGCCCCTACCACGAAGAGAAGTCCCCCTCTTTCAGCGTCTCCCCCGAGAAGAGTTTCTACTACTGCTTCGGCTGCGGGGTAGGAGGCGACGCCATAAAGCTCATTATGGACCTCAAGTCCCTCCCCTTCGCGGAAGCAGTCTCACACCTCGCCGAACGCTTCGGCGTCGAACTCAAGCTCGAAGGACGCTCCCCTGGAGAGGAGAAGGCCGCAGAACAACGCATCTCCCGCCGCCGATCCGCACACAAGGCCCTTGCCGCCGCTACCGTCTACTACCACAAGTACCTCCTCAAATCCCCGGCCGCAGAGGAGGCACGCCAGTACCTGAAAAAGCGTGGCCTGCACGATTCTACTATCGAAGAATTTCGTTTGGGGTATGCGCCGCCGCGTGGACAGGCGGGTTTTGTACAGGCGGCGCGGGCGGTTGGTCTCGGGCACGAGGCGGTGGAGGCGGCGGGTTTGCTCTCGCCGCGGGGTGGGGATCGTTTCGTGGATCGGGTAACGTTTCCCATTTCTGACCGGCGCGGAAGGATGGTGGGGTTTGGTGCGCGTTCTCTGGGCGATGCGAAGCCGAAGTATCTCAACTCTCCCGAGACCGAGACCTTCAACAAGCGGTCTCTACTCTATGGTTTCCCCCAGGTCCTGGAGGCGATGCGCCGGGAGAAGGCGGTCCTAGTCGTCGAAGGCTACACCGACGTCTTGATGCTCTATCAGTCGGGGATAAAGAACGTCGTGGCCACGCTGGGCACGGCGCTGACCGGACAGCACCTCAAGACTTTGAGCGGCTACGCGGAGATGGTCTACTTGCTCTTCGACCCCGACGAGGCCGGTGAGAACGTCCTGGAGAAGGCCTTTTTCCCCGCCGCCGAGTTGAGGCTCGACCTCCGGGTTGTGCGCCTACCCCAAGACCCGGCCGATTGGCTCCTCGAAAACTCCGCCGGGGAGTTTCGTGAGCTGCTCTCCGGGGCCTCGTCGGTCCTGGAGTATGTAGTGCGGCGAACCACTGACCGGGTTCGTGGTACCGGTGCCGTCGGCCGCGCCCGGGCGCTACCCAAGATAAAAGACATGGTGCAGAGGATCGAAGACCCCGTCCTCAGCCGCGAGGCACTCCGCCTCGCGGCTGAGGCACTTGGGATGGACCCCGGTACTCTCCGTGAGGAACTTCGCGAGGAGCCCGGCGCACTGAACGTGGCGAATACTAGCTCTTTCCGCGAAGCTCCTCGCGCGGGGCCGCGGCGTGATCAGCGCGTCCTCTCGGACCCCGTTGTGGAGGCCGGTCGCGAGGTCCTCGCTCTGGTGCTCGCCCGCCCGGACCTGGCGGTTCGCGCCCTGCGCGAGGGGATGGAGGCGCCGGCCTCTCTGAACGGTTCGGTGGTGCTCGAGACCGGAGACTTCGGCGACGAGACGCAGGGGCGCATCTTCTCCCTGCTGGCCGAGTACGCGGGCGCGGGGTCTGGATCTGTGTCCAGAGCCGGGCTTCAAAAAGGGCTCGGCTCCGTCCTCTCCGACGAGCGAGCACGCCCCTTGCTCGATGAGATCTCCGCCCTTCGCGCCGCAGGGGAGCGGCTCTACCCCTCCGCCGCCGCCCTGCGCGCCGCCTGGTTCAGGCTCGCCGCCATCAAGCGCTCCGAGGCGAAGCTCCTGACCGAAGACTTTGACGAAAAGTACCGGCTCCACAACGAGGTCAAACTCCTCAACGCCGCTGCCGTGGCAGCAAGCAACCTGACCCTCGACTCTTGAAGCCCGGCCCCCAAAATCGTATACTCGGGTCGCAAACTTTCCCGTGTAGCTCAATTGGCAGAGCATTCGACTGTTAATCGAAGGGTTGTTGGTTCGAGTCCAACCACGGGAGCCCGGCTCTCAGCGGAACGCCGCCGAAGTGCCGGGGGTTCGCCAAAGGGCCTATAGCTCAGTTGGTTAGAGCATCCGACTCATAATCGGACGGTCCCAGGTTCGAGTCCTGGTGGGCCCACATCCTTTGACCCCCGTACCACCTCCAAGTATCCACGTACCTCGCCGCAATCCCCGACCTATTTCTCCTCTCCCCAATATATAGACGCGAAAGCATCCTCATCCCCCAACATATTCCACTCCTACGCCCACCCCGTATATATGCTCAGGCTACCCTCGAGCCTGCCACGAGAAGGGTTCCAGAAGCGTTCCTTTCGTTTTCTCTGAGGGGTCTCACCCCCATAGGGGGAGGGACTAGAGAGGGAAATTGGTCTGTTTTCGGGTGGAAGAGGGTGAGAATGACGAGTCGATTTGCGCATTTTCCGTGCATATGCAAGAATTTCAGCGTCGTGGGTCAAAGTGGTACGTAGTGGGAGGACAAAGCCCTGGCCCTTCTTGGAGAGTATGAGCACACCCTGGATGAGAAAGGGCGGTTGACTCTCCCCTCCCGGCTCCGGTCATATTTCGAGGGTGGCATCGTTGTTACCAAGGGGATTGACCGGTGTTTGTTTGCTTTTCCGCCGGAGGAGTGGGCGGCGTTCAAGGCGAATATCAAGGCCAACGCGGACTTGTCGGCCAAGGGGCGCCAGCTCAGCCGGATGTTCTTCTCGATGGCGTTCGAGGCGGTGTTGGACAGGCAGGGGCGGGTTTTGATCCCGCCGAAGCTCGCAACGTACGCGGGTCTTGGCCGCGACGTTACGATAGCTGGAGTGGATGACAGGTTGGAGATCTGGGACACCGAGGAATGGAATCGATACGTGACCGGCGCTGACGAGTCCTTCGCGGACATCATAGAGGAGTTCGCCGGGAGGGACTCCGGCGTTTGATGGCGGCCGAACACTATTCGGTGATGCTGGAAGAGGCCGTGACGGCGCTCGCCCTCGGAGGCGCCGAAAGGGTGGTGGATGCCACGTTCGGCGGTGGGGGGCATGCTCGCGGCATCCTCCGAGAGCTCGGGCCTCACGGTGCGCTTCTCGGCGTGGACCGCGACCCCGAAGCGGCGACGAGGGCGGCGGCGCTCGCGGGAGAGGATCGGCGTTTTGCCTTCCGGCCCGGAGCCTACAACGAGGTTCTGGAGGACCTCGTAGTGGAGGGTGAGAAGGCAGACGCGATCCTCTTCGACCTGGGCCTCTCCAGCTATCAGATCGACGAGGCCGGCCGGGGCTTTAGCTACGTCCGGGAGGGGCCGCTGGACATGCGGATGGACCCGGAGCGCGGGGCGTCGGCGGCGGACTTCTTGAACGAAGCGGAGGCGCAGGAGATCGCCGATGTCCTCGCCCGGTACGGGGACGTCCCCCGTGGTGAGGCCCGCCGGGTGGTCAGGGAGGTCATGCGGAGGCGTCCTCTCGGGACGACCGTGGAGCTTTCGGAGGCCGTGAGGGCGGCCGTTGGCTGGAAGGAGAGGGGCGGCAACCCGTCAAAGAGAGTCTTCCAGGCTGTCCGTGTGTACGTGAACGACGAGTTGGGAAGCCTCGAAAGGGCGCTTGGCGCGTCGGAGAGGCTACTCGTTCCGGGCGGGCGGCTCGTGGCGATCACTTTCCACTCCGGTGAGGACCGAATGGTGAAGCGATTTATCTCCGAGCGGGAAGGGCGCTGCGTCTGCCCGCCGGAGCTCCCCGTTTGCGCGTGTGGGGCGCGTCCGATCCTTCGCAAAGGCGTCGTCCGCAAGCCCTCCGCGCGTGAGATCGAGGAGAACCCGCGCAGCGGCTCCGCGCGTCTTCGTTCTGCCGTGCGCACTGCGGAGCCGCCGGGGGAAACCCGTTAGTGGCCGCGCCGCAGCGGAGGCCGCGGTACCGGACAGACTCGCAGCGGACAAATCGACGGCCGGAGGGTACGCCGAGAGAGGCTCCGGGGAGAGCGCCGGGAGGGGTGTGGCAGAGTGAGGCACGACGTGGGAAGACGTTCTTGGTGCTGGTGTTGGTGCCGGTGTTGTTGATGCTGGGGAGCGTTTACTTGCATACGGTAGCGACGGGGTTCGAGGGGGAGGCCTTCCGGCTGGAGGAGGAGAGGATCCGGGCCGAGGGCGAGGGGGAGAGGCTCGAGGTACGGCTCACGGAGCTTTCGGAACCGGGGAGGATCCGGACTCTAGCCAGCGATGGTATGGAGATGCGGGATCCAACCGCGGAAGACCTCGAAATATTCGACGGAAGACACGGGGAGGACATAGCAGATGGCGGGGGAGAGAAGGAAGAAAAGACGGCCAAATGACACGAGGCATAACCCGAGGGGTACCTCTCGGGGTGGAAAGTCCCGCACCATAAACGGGACGCGAGACCAACGGCGTGAGCAGCGTAAAGCAAAGGTCGTCCCTCTCCCCCGAAGCCGGCCGGGTCGCCCACAGCCGTCCAAAAAGCCTGCCAATCGGACGCCGGGCCAGGTCTCCAAACACGCCTCCGGTAGGACTTCCGGGCGGATCTCCGGGGGGCGGAAGCCGCTGAGGGCGGTGGGACAGGAGAGGCTCAGGCTCGTGGTTGGGGCGGTTGCGCTGGTTTGCCTCTCTCTCGGGGCGCGGGCCGTACAGTTGAGCGTCGCGGACGACGCGCGCTACCGACCGTTCACCACCGAGGCGCTTGCTTCCGAGCCGGCGGACGTGACGAAAGGGGAGACGGGCCGGGGTGCGATAGTCTCCGCCGATGGCCGTCGTCTGGCAGCCAGCCTCGATGCCGGCAAGGTGATCGCCACTCCTTACCAGATCGAAGACCCGGAGGCAGCCGCCGCGGCCCTCGCCGAAACGCTCGGTGACGAGGCTGGAAATGCCGATGAGATAGAGGAGAAGCTCGCCGGAGCCCGCGGGGGCGCCTCCGATGGCTACAGCGTAGTTGCCGAGGGAGTCGAACCGGAGAAAGTGCGCGAGGTCACGAAGCTCGGCCTGACCGGTGTCTCGGTGGTGCCGCATGAGGTCCGGGCCTATCCGAACGGACCCCTCGCTAGCCAGCTCATCGGATACCTCGGTACCGACCAGGCCTACGGTGGGGTCGAGGCTCGCTACGACGAGGTTCTGAAGGGTGGCCGGGACGTCATGCTGACCCTGGACACCGCGGTGCAGCGGGAGCTCGAAGTGGCGCTAACCGAAGCCGCCGACGAGTACGACGGCAAGAGTGCTCTGGGGCTCGTCATGCGGGTCGAGGACGGGGCTATTGTGGCGCTCGCCCACACACCCGGCTACGATAACAATCAGTTTGTGGAGGCCCCCGAGGAGGTCAAGCGCGACCGCATCCTCACGGACCCTTATGAGCCTGGGTCGACCTTCAAAGCCTTCACGATGGCGGCTGCGCTCGAAGAGGGGGCGGTATCCGAGCAGGACACGTTCATGGTAGCCGACTCCATGCCGGTCGCCGACGTCGTGATCCAGGACTCCGAACCGCACGCGCCGGAGATCCTGAACCCCGCGGGCATCCTCCAACATTCGAGGAACGTCGGTACGATCCAGGTGGCCCAATCCCTGGGTGGCGAGCGTCTCGTCGAGAACATAAAGCGCTTCGGGTTCGGAGAGGAGACCGGCGTGGACCTGTGGGGCGAGAACGCGGGGATAGTGCCGCCCTTCGAGGAGTGGAGCGGCTCCTCCATCGGCAACATACCCATCGGCCAGGGCCTTACCGTTACCCCGCTGCAACTCGCCTCCGGTTACGCCTCACTCGCCAACGGTGGTCTCCAAGTAACGCCTCACGTAACCAGTGATGCAGCTACCGGGGGGCCCGGACGCAGGGTGATAACCGAGAAGACCTCGTCTATAGTGAAGGGAATGCTCGAGCGCGTGGTCGATGAAGGGACGGGACACTTCGCCCAGATCCCCGGATACACCGTGGCCGGCAAGACCGGCACCGCGCAGAAGGTAGACCCGGAGACCGGGCTCTATGGCGACGAGTACGTTACCTCTTTTATAGGCTTCGCCCCCGCCCAAGACCCCGAGTACCTCACCCTGATAGCGATTGACGAGCCGCAGAAGGCGCTCTGGGGCGAGGTCGTCGCCGCCCCCGCCTTCCGGAATGTCATGCGCTTCACCTTGGGCTACTACAACGTCCCCCCGGATCGCGAGAGCACGAAGAACGATGACCCGACCCCGGACCCTATTCTCGCTCCGGACGCTAAGAAGGAGGACAGCATCCGTTGAAGCCCGTCTCTTTAGACACGGTCGCACGGGCCATCGGTGGCTCCTTGACGGGCGGCGACGCGGCGGCCCTCGTCTCCGGGGTGGCGGTCGACTCGCGCTCCGTGCGCGAGGGAGAGCTTTTCTTCGCGCTCAAAGGAAAGGTGGACGGCGCGGACTTCGCGCCGGATGCGCATCCCCGGGGGGCGGTCGCGGTAGTTGCCGGCCGGCCGCTCTCCGTCCCGACGGTGGTGGTCGAGGACCCGCTCGTGGCGCTGCAAGACCTGGCGCGGTGGAGCCTCGGCGGCATGGACGAGCCGACGATCGTCGGCATAACCGGAACCGTTGGAAAAACTACCGTCAAGGACGCCATGGAGGCGATCCTGAGGTTCGCCGGCCGCAGGGTCTCGGCGACGGCCGGCAACTTCAACAACGAGATAGGTCTACCCCTCACGGTCCTCGCGGCCGACGATAGGACGGAGGTTCTCGTCCTGGAGATGGGCGCGACCCACACGGGCGACATCGCCCACCTCTGTCGCATAGCCCCGCCCGAGGTAGGCGTTCTCACGGCTGTGTCGCCGGTACACCTGGACTCCTTCGGGGATCTCGAGTCTCTGGCGGCGGCGAAGGGCGAGTTGGCCCTGGCGCTCCCCGAGACCGGGATTCTCGTCTCACCCGTGGGCGTCCCGGAGGCCGCCACGGGATCGGGGCGGACTTTCGCCGGACGCATTACCTTTGGCCGTGGACCCGAAGCCGACCTTTACGCCGGCAGGGTCTCGGAGCTTGAAAGCGGGCTCTCCTTTGAGCTGCGCGTGAGGGACGGGTTGGAGGAGCGTACAGTCGAGGTAAAGACACCGGTCTTCGGGACGCATCTCGTGGAGCCGCTGCTCGCGGCGATCGGGGGCGCTCTGGCGCTCGGGTTGAGTGCGGAGGAGTGCGCCCGCGGGCTCGCCAGGCTGCGGCGAACCGGGCTCAGGGGCGAGCTGTACAGGTTGCGGGACGACATCCTCGTCTACGACGACTCGTACAACGCCTCACCGGCGGCGGTCGAGGCGGTCTTGCGCTACGGGGCGGAGGGGGCGAGAAACCAGAACCGGCGGCTCGTGGGGGTCCTTGGCGGAATGTTCGAACTCGGGGCCGAGGCTAGGGAGTATCACCGGGAGGCTGGTCGGCTCGCGGGGGAGGTCGAGGTGGATCTCCTGGTGTGCGTGGGGGACGAGGCCCGGTGGTACGCGGAGGCCTTTCCCGGCGAGGTGCTGTTCTACAAGGACGCGGTGCATGCGGCGGACGGTCTCGAAAAGGAGCTTCGGGGGGGAGACTATGTAGTCGTAAAGGGGTCGAGGGGTGTAGGATTAGACCGTTTGACTCGAAGGTTAAAGGAGAGATTGGCTCTTGTTTAGCGTTATCCTAGCGGCGGCGATCGCGTTTGCGGTGACCGTTTCGTTGGGGTCGAAGTTCATAGCCTTTCTGCAGAACAAGAAGTTCGGGCAGTTCGTGCGGGAGGAGGGGCCGCAGACGCACCTGATCAAGCAGGGCACCCCGACGATGGGAGGGGTGGTGATGCTGGTCGGTCTCGTTGCCGCGCTGCTCGTCGTGGCCCGCCCCAACGTGGCGACGCTAACGACCCTCCTTATCGTCTCGGCGGTCGCCGGCATCGGGCTGTACGATGACTGGCAGAAGATCTCCAACAGGCGCAACGAAGGCCTGAGCGTGCGCTGGAAATTCCTGCTGCTGTCGCTCACGGTTATCATCGCGGACGTGATGGCGTTGCGCTACGTGGGTGTGACGCAGAACGTCATCATGCCCGGCTTCGAGAAGAACCTCGTGCTTGGGCCGGGGGTGATCGGGGTCGCGCTCTTTAGCGTTTTGATGTTGCTGGTCATCGTCGGGACGACCAATACCGTGAACCTCTCCGATGGCCTGGATGGGCTTGCGGCTGGGGCGGGTGGGATAGCGCTGCTTGCGTACACGGCCATCGCGTTCCTCGAGCGCCAGTATGACGTGGCGATCATCTGCGGCGCGATGGTTGGGGCGATCATCGGTTTCCTCTGGTACAACGCCCATCCCGCGCAGGTCTTTATGGGCGATACGGGGTCTCTCGCCATAGGCGGGGTTCTCTCCGCCGCCGCGGTTATCACCAAGACGGAGATGCTCTTGCCGGTGATCGGGGGGCTCTTCGTGATCGAGGGTTTGTCGGTGATCATTCAATACAGTTTCTTCAAGCTCACCGGGCGGCGGGTCTTCAAGATGGCGCCCATCCACCACCACTTCGAGCTCTCCGGATGGGAGGAGAACAAGATAGTGGTGCGGTTCTGGATCGTCCAGGGCGCCTTTACCGCGCTTGGCTTCGTCCTCTACTACTTCACTCTCTACCAGGACGCCGTATGAAGACGCTCGTCTATGGCCTTGGAGAATCCGGCATCGCCGCCGCCTGCGCCCTGATCGAGAGGGGCGAAGAGGAGGAGAAGGTCGTCGTGGCCGACTCCAACGACTCACCTCGCTTGCGGGAGACCGTCCGCGGACTCGGCGTGGAGGGACGCCTAGAAGCAGGCCCGCTGATCCTGGAGGAGGGCTTCGACCGCGTCGTGACCAGCCCGCTAGTCCGGCCGCGAAACCCGGTTCTCGCCGCCGCCAGAGAGCGTCAGGTTGAGGTCCTCTCGGAAGTCGCCCTGGGGCTCGAACTGCTCTCCAGGGAGCGGGCGCATATAAAGATCGTGGGTGTGACCGGGACGAACGGCAAGACGACGGTCGTGGACATGTTGCGCGGCATCCTCACGGCGTCGGGCTTACCTCACGTGGTGGCCGGCAACTCCTGGCGGGCTTTGACCGGTTGTCTGGACGAGGTCCGGGAGACGGGGTTGCTCGTTTTGGAACTCTCCTCCTTCCAGTTGCACTACCTGCCTGAGCCGGGCTTCGACATCGCCGCTCTCCTCAACGTACGCTCGGATCACCTCAACTGGCACGCCTCGTTGGAGGAATACACGACCGACAAGCTGCGCGTCTTCGAGGGGCAGGACCCCGCAGACCTCGCGCTGGTAAGCGCCGATGACCAGGTGGGTCGGGAGGCCGTGAAAAACCTCGCCGCCGAGACGCTCGTGGTGGGGGAGGGCGAGACGCTGCTCGAGGGAGGATGTCTCCTTGTGCGGGGCCGGCCTTTGATGGGGGTTGAGGAATTACCTTTCGCGGGGCCGCACAATCATGAGAACGCTCTGTTCGCGGCGGCTGCCGCGGAGAGGGTGGGGGTGGGATCGGGAGCGATTCGGGAGGGTTTGCTGGGGTACGAGGTCAAGGCACACAGGATGCGGGTGGTGGTGGAGCGCAGCGGCGTGAAGTACGTGGACGACTCCAAGGCGACCAACCCGGCGGCGGTCGCGGCGGCACTGACGAGCTTCGAGGAGCCCGTAGATCTGATCCTCGGCGGCTCGGAGAAGGGGACGGACTTCACGGAGGTGTTGCCGCTTATCGACCGCTGCCGCATGATCGTGTGCCAGGGCGAGGCCGGGCCGAGGATCTACGAGTTCTTGGAGGAGAAGGGCGTGGGGATAGACGTCTTCCTCTACCTGGAGAGGGACCTCGCCGCTGCAGTGGCGCGGGTCCGAAAGACGGCCCATCGCGGTGACGTGGTGCTCCTCTCGCCGGGATGCGCGAGCTTCGACCAATTCGCCGGATACGCCGAGCGGGGGATGGCCTTCGCCGGACTGGTGGCGGCCAAGGGTGTGGCTACTGAGGACCTGCCCCGCCGCAACGGAGCGCGGTCGGAATGGGGGGGTGTCGGCCGTTAATGGCGCTACGGACGAACCTCTTCGTGGTGGCGTTGGCGCTCGCCTTTTTCGGGAACGTAATGGTGTACTCGGCGACCTCCAAGGAGTACGGGACGCACTACCTGATCGTACGTTTCGCCCACCTGGCCGTCGGGGTGGTGGCGTTCCTGGTGGCGAAGCACGTGCGCTATACGTCGTGGCGCAAGGTCACGCCCGGGCTCTACTTCGTCGTGCTCGTGAGCCTCGTGCTGGTGCTCTTCCCGAGCATCGGGACCGAGGTTGGAGGGTCGAGGCGCTGGTTCGATCTGGGGCCTTTCAGTCTGCAACCGGCGGAGTTCGCGAAACTCGCGGTGATCCTGCTGCTCTCCTGCGCCGTCGCGAAGGCGCCTCCGGGCTCGGGGTTGCCCCTGTGGCCGGTCGTGGGCGTCGGCCTGCTCTTCGGGCTGGTACTCGTCGAGCCGGACTTCGGTACCTCGGTCATCGTCGCCGCTGGCGCGGCCGGGGTGTTGTGGGCTTCGGAGCTAAGGACCAGGGACCTTCTGCTTTCGGGTTCGGCGGCGCTGGTAGCGATAGCGGGGATGATGTTTCTGGAACCTTACCGACGCGACCGTTTCCTGACCTTCCTCGACCCGTGGAGCGTCTCCGATGGGTCCGGGTATCAGACAGTGCAGTCCATGGTCGCCATCAAGGCGGGCAGCGTCTTCGGCGCCGGGACCGGGGCCGGTGGGGGAGGTGTCATCGTCCCCGAGGCGCGGACCGACATGATCTTCGCCCTAATCGGCGAAGAGCTCGGGTTACTCGGGATGGTGGTCGTGATCGGGGCCTTCGGCTTCCTCGCGCTCGCGGGGTTCAAGATAGCTCTGGACGCGCCTTCTGTGATGGGCCGTTGCCTGGCGGCGGGGCTCTCCACGATGCTGGCTGTCCAGACGACCTTCAATATCGGGGCGGCCATGGGCGCCGTTCCGCTAGCCGGCATGACGCTGCCCTTTGTAAGCTACGGCGGCACGAGCGTGATCGTCTGCTTCGTCGCCATAGGAATCCTCTACCGCATATCAGAGGACGGTGAGAGAGTACGTGAAGCCAAACCAAAAAAGACCCGAACCAGATCGAAAAAGGCCCGGACCAGCGGAGGGGCAGGTGAACCCCCGGAACGTCCCGCGAGTCTTGATCGCCGGCGGCGGAACGGGGGGACACGCGATACCCGCACTCTGCGTGGCGGATAGCCTGGCCGCCAGGGGCGCCGTCGTGGAGTTCATCGGCTCGATGGCCGGCATAGAATCCACCCTCGTCCCCAAGGCAGGCTACGCCCTACATGCCCTGCCCCTCATGGGCCTCTCTGGCGGACCCGCAAAACGCGCCCGCGCCGGCCTACTCTTCCTCAAAGCCCTCAGGCGCTGCCATACGATCCTGAAGGAGTTTCGCCCCGGCGTAGTGCTCGGTGTCGGTGGATACGCCAGCGCCCCGGCCGTCATAGCGGCGAGCAACCTCGGGATACCAACCTTCCTCCACGAGCAAAACTCCGTCCCCGGCAGGGTCAACCGCTTCGCGAGCCGGTTTACGAAGGAGGTCTTCGTGACCTTCCCGGCCGCGGCCGGGGTCCTGCGCAGGGCCACGCCCAGGGGTATGCCGACGCGAAACGAGTTCTTCGAGGCGTCGAGGGAGGAGGCGCTGGTGAGGCTTGGGCTCGAGCCTCCGGTCGTCCTGATCTTTGGCGGTAGCGGGGGCGCGTTGAAGCTGAACCTCGCTGTCGCCGAAGCCTTCCGGGGCACGACGCCGTACACGATCTTCCACGTCTCCGGCAGAAGGGACTTCGCCCGCCTCTCCACCGACAACCCCCGCCACAAGATCGTCGAGTACGAGGATGAGCTCTGGCATCCGCTCGCGGCCGCCGATGTAGTGGTGATGCGTGCTGGCGCGGGCTCCTTATTCGATGTAGCCGCGACGGGCCGAGCCTCGATCCTGATCCCCTTCCCGTACGCCACCGGAGACCACCAACTGCACAACGCCCGGTACTTCACCGAAAAGGCCGCCGCCGATCTCATGATCGACAGCGAAGTCACGGCCGGCACCCTGCGCGCCCGTGTCGAAGGGTTGCTGAACGACGGCCAGCGCCGGAACGACTTCGCAGCCAATATGCGGGGTCTGGCTACGCCTGAGGCCGCCGGCACCGTAGCCGTGCAACTGCTGCTCGAAGCAGCGAAGGTTACGACGAGCGCTATTACGATAGATTAGAGAGGAAGACGAGTTTGAGGATACATATGATAGGCATCGGCGGCGCGGGGATGAGCGGGGTCGCCGAGGTATTGCACAGGAGCGGACACGCGGTCACGGGTTCGGATCTCAAGGAGTCGCCGTATACCAGGAGGCTCGAAGAGGCGGGCATAACCATCTACATCGGGCACGCTCTGAGCCAGATCGGGGACGCCGAGCAGGTAGTGATCTCCACCGCCATCCCATCCACGAACCCCGAGCTCCTGGAGGCTCGGAGGCGCTCTATCCCCGTCGTCCCTCGTGGCGCCGCCCTCGCCCGCATCCTCGAAGGGGGCCGGAGCGTGGCGATCGCCGGCACCCACGGCAAGACCACGACCACGAGCATGACGGCCCACGCCCTCAGAGCCCTCGGTGAGAACCCGACCGCCATAATAGGAGGCGAACTGAACGACATCGGGAGCAACGTCGTCGTCGGGAACTCCGATCTGTTCATCGCCGAGTCGGACGAGAGCGACCGCTCGCTCCTCTACCTGAGACCCCAGGCCGCAGTCCTCACGAACGTTGAGTTCGACCATCCGGACTTCTACGCTTCTTTCGACGACGTCCTCTCGACCTTTGCTGCCTTTGTCGGAGCGCTGCCCCCCGATGGGCATCTCGTCGCCTGCACCGACGATCCCAATTGCCTGGATCTCGCCGCCCATGCTCCCTGCCCGGTTACGACTTACGGACTCTCGGCGGGGGGACTGCGCGCGAGGGTACTCTCCCCCAACTCCTACGTCCTCATCGAAGACGGAGAGGAGAGAGGCACGGTCGAGCTTGGGGTTTACGGTAAGCACAATGTATTGAACTCCCTGGCGGCGGCTGGCGTCGCTCGTTGGATCGGACACGACGCCTACCAGGCCGCTGCGAGCTTGCGTAGCTTCTCCGGCGTCCGGCGTCGCTTCGAACAGAAGGGGGAGCGCGGTGGGGTCCGCGTGGTAGACGACTACGCTCATCACCCGACGGAGCTCTCGGCGACGCTGGAGGTCGCGCGGGATACCCGCGTCGAAGACGGCCGCGTGATCGCGGTCTTTCAGCCGCACCGCTACACACGCACCCGTGCCCTCTACCGCGAGTTCGGCGAGGCTTTGACCCTCGCGGACGCCGTCCTCATCACCGACGTCTACGGAGCGGGCGAGATGCCCCAACCCGGTGTGAGCGGCAAGCTCATCGTGGACGCCGTCTGCGAGAGCCAGTACAGCCAGAGCGGGAGTCACGGACTCCCCGACATCTACTACATCCCCGGCCAGCACGACGTTGCGGGCGTCCTCCGCGAGGTCGTCGAGCCGAAGGACACTGTACTGACGATGGGCGCGGGAGATATCTCTCGTGTGGGTGACGAGCTACTAGCTATGCTGGGCTAGAATGGAAGATCAGGCTTGACGCGACTCCTTTCCTGGCTCTCTCCACGGAGGCTAATACGGTCGTTGGTGACCTCGGCTGTTGCCGCCGCCCTCACCGCCCTCGCCGCTCTCGCTATCTCCTACCTCTTCTTCCCCGTAACCGGCATGGAAGTCCAGGGCGCCCGCATGTTCCCGAGATCGGAGGCCTGGAACGCCGTCCCGAGCTACGCCAGCCTCCCCTTCCTTAACACCGATGCCCTCGAAAGAGAGATTGAGACTAATCCATGGGTCAAAGGTGCCGTGGTGCTCAAAGATTGGGAGTCCGGTATAGTTACAGTTGAGGTTGAAGAACGGAGAGCAGTGCTTGACGGAGATTTGAAGGGGCGCCGGGCCGTGGTTTCGGCTGATGGCACGGAGCTACCGGGTCTTGGTGGGGCGGGACTCAACAGGGTCGAGCTCGACGAGGCGCAGTTGGAGGAGATCTTGAGGGTTGGAGAGGTGTTCGAGGGTAATGGAATCGTCCTGAACTCCGTGGACGAGGTCGACGCGGGCGGTATAGCGTCGACCGTCGAGGGCCAGCGCGTCCTCTTCGCCTCGGCTGTCGGCAGCGGTCAGGTCCGGGCGCTCGAGGGTCTGTTCGTCGAGTATCCCGAGGCGCCGTATTTCGACCTTCGTTCGCCGGAGAGGGTTGTGGTTGGCGCGGAGCCCGGAGGAGGCTCCGAAGCCTCCGGTACGGGGTTGGGAGGGTAGCTTTTGGCGTCGAAGCTGGTCTATGGCATAGACGTTGGCACGACGAAGATAGTAGCCATTGCCGGCCGGGTCGTCGATGGCCAGCGGGGTTGGGTAGAGGTCGTGAGCGTCGGGGAGGCACCCAGCTATGGGCTCAAGCGCGGCTTGATCGTGGACCGGGACGCGGCGACCGAGTCGGTTGCCGCGGCGATAGAGGCTTGTGGAGGAGGCTTGCGCGGGGGGACGGTCAGCGTCGGTATTGCGGGCGGGCACATCTCGTCTTCCAACGTCGAAGTCGCGCTTCTCAACCGCAGTCGCGACCGGATCGTGACGGAACGTTTCGTGAGGCGGCTGGAGGTGGAGGCCCGGCAGACCGGGCTTGCGGAGGAAGAGAAGGTGATCCACGTCGTCCCCCGCTCCTTCGTCCTGGACGGTACGGATGGAGTTCACCAGCCGGTCGGCCTCGCGGCGCGGAAGGTGATGATGCGGGCGCACGTAGTTAGCGGCGCCATATCGTCCATCCAAAACATCCTGGGCGCCGTCGAGGACTGCGGAGTCAAGGTCTCGCGCGTGGTCCTCGAACCTCTGGCTTCGAGCGAGGCGTGCCTTCTCGACGAGGACCGCCGCCTGGGCGTCGCGCTCATCGACATAGGCGGCGGCACAACGGATATCGCTACCTTCATCCGTGGCTCTCTGACGCACACCGACGTGGTCCCATTGGGCAGCGAGAGCTTCTCCGCCGACGTCGCCTACGGCCTCAAGCTACCCTTCGAGACCGCCGACGAGCTCAAACTCAGGTACGGAACCGTCCTCTCCCATACGATAGACGACGTGGCCGCCGTTCGGCTGGGGGAGAGGCACTACAACGCCAACTTTATCAGCCAGATCCTCGAGTACCGCGCCCGCGAGGTGTTGGAATACGCCCGCGACTCCCTGGACCAGGTGGGGGTCCGCAACTCACTCCCAGCGGGGGCCGTTCTAACCGGCGGAGGCTCTCTCCTGCGAGGCATGGACGAGCTCGCCGAGAAGGTCCTCGGCATGCGAACCAAGGTCGTGATGCCCCGGCGAATAAAAGGCAATGCTGAACCTGTGCGCAAGCCTCAGTATTCGACGGCGGTAGGTCTGCTATACTTCTCCGCGAAAAACAATGACCTTAGACCGAAAGGTAAAGGCGAAAGGGATACCAGTTTTGGTAGCATAGTGAGCGCGGTCAAGGAGTGGTTCGGTTTCGGAGTGTAGTTCGGGAGATGGGAGGTCTTTTTCGGACGGCAGACCGGGAGTGAACGGGAGAAGCTAAGTGAGAGGTTAGAAGGTGAACTTGGACTCGGGTACGAGCTATCTGGCTGTAATAAAGGTCGTGGGGATCGGTGGTGGCGGGACCAACGCGGTGAATCGCATGATCAACTCCGGGTTGTCGGGGGTAGAGTTCATCGCGGTGAACACGGACGCGCAGTCGCTGCAGATGACCGACGCTGACATGAAGATCCACATCGGTGAGAAGCTCACCCGCGGTCTGGGCGCCGGGGCGGACCCGAAGCTAGGAATGGAGGCCGCCGAGGAGAGTAAGGCGGATATCGAGGAGTCGCTCAAGGGGGCGGACATGGTCTTCGTGACGGCTGGCAAAGGCGGTGGCACGGGCACGGGCGCCGCGCCCGTGGTTGCGAAGCTGGCCCGGGAGGCAGGCGCTCTGACGGTCGGGGTTGTTACTCGGCCATTTACCTTCGAGGGCAAGCGTCGCGGGACGTATGCGGAGGAGGGGATCAAGCGCCTCAAAGAGAACGTAGACTCCCTCATTATTATTCCGAACGACCGGCTCTTGCAGGTGGCCGACAAGCGCACGAGCATGATGGATGCCTTCAAGATGGCCGATGACGTCTTGCGAAAGGGCGTGCAGGGCATCACGGACCTCATCACGGTGCCGGGGCTCATAAACCTGGACTTCGCGGACGTGCGGACGATCATGCAGAACTCCGGGTCGGCGCTTATGGGTATCGGCGAGTCGAGTAGCGAGAACAGGGGGGCCGAGTCGGCGAAGATGGCCATCTCCAGCCCGCTTCTGGAGGCGAGCATCGAGGGGGCGACCGGGATCATCCTGAACATCACCGGCGGCCCGGAGCTGGGTCTCTTCGAGGTGAACGAGGCGGCCGAGATCGTCCACAACTCCGCCCACCAGGACGCTAACCTGATCTTCGGCGCCGTTATAGACGACGCTTACGGCGACCGGG
>Ga0136617_10000528_pt1 | contig 32163 bp, 29 predicted proteins | sample AntDrymUQ3222106_2_FD_129672 | JGI IMG/M metagenome (GOLD analysis project Ga0136617, IMG submission 129672) | Polar desert sand microbial communities from Dry Valleys, Antarctica - metaG UQ322 (21.06) | ecosystem: Environmental > Terrestrial > Soil > Desert | place: Antarctica: Dry Valley... | reverse complement strand
CGCAGCGCTCGCACCGCGCGTCGCCGTGCCGCCGCGCGCCGCGCCGCCCGCCGCCGCGCCGCCCCGGCGCCGGCGGCGCGCTCGGCCCCCGCTGCGCCCGTGACGCCCACGCCGGCCCCGGCGCCTGCCCCGAGCAGTGGCGGGGGCGGCGGTGGCGGTGGAGGAGGCGGCGGTGGCTGCGAGTTCTGCATCGGCTGAGCCGCGCGCGGCCTGCCCGCGGCTCGACGACCTGCCGGGCCGAGACCTGCCCGGCGGCCTGCGGGTCGCCGAGGCCAGGACCCGCCCCGCGCGCATGAAGGGGCTGGCCCGCCTCGACGCGATGCCCGAGCGGCTCGCGCTCCACATCCCGCGCTGCCGCTCCGTGCACACGTTCACGATGCGCTTCCCGCTCGACCTCATCTGGCTCTCCGGCGACGGCGAGCCGGTGCGCGTCGACCGCGCGGTCGCGCCCCGCCGCCTCAAGTTCTGCTTCCGCGGGCGCTCTGTGGTCGAGGCGAACGCGGGCACGGCCGACGCGTTCGTCGCCGGGTTGAGCGCAGCGCCGCCCGCTGCTTAGGCCCAGCGAACGTCAACGGCGGCTGGGTGGGAGTGGGTGCGAACCGGCCCGGCGGCCACGAATGTCGTCTCAACCGCGGTATGCGCGGTCGAGGTGACACTCGTCGCCTCGCGGCGGCTCGCTCCTGACCCCTACCCAGCCGCCGTTGACGTTCGCCGGCGCCCGCCGCGCGGCTAACGGACGAGCAGCACGGCCGCCCACTCGCCGCCGCAGCGCCGGTCGCGTTCCCGGAGCCCGTGGGCGGCGAACGCCGCGGCCACCTCGTCGGCCTCCTCGCGCAGCAGCCCTGAGGCGATCAGCCGCTCCGGTGCGCGCTCGAGCAGGCGGGCGACGTCGAGCAGCAGCGGCCGCACCAGGTTGGCCGTCACCGTGGGCGCCCACGGCGCCGCCTCTCGGCGCAGGTTCACGCGCCGGACCTCCACCTCCGCGTCATTGACCCGGGCGTTCTCGGCCGACGCCTCGAGTGACGCCGGCTCGACGTCCACCGCGAGCACCGGCGTGTAGCCGAGGCGCGCCGCGGCGATCGCGAGCACGCCGCTGCCCGAGCCCCAGTCGTTGAGCGCGCCGCCCGGGTCGAGCTCGAGCAGCAGCTCGAGGCACAGCCGCGTCGTGTGGTGCGCGCCCGTGCCGAACGCCTGGCCCGGATCGATCACGAGGTCGATTCCCTGGCTCCCCTTGAGCGCCTCCTCCCACGGCGGCCGCACGCGCAGCCGCCGGAAGCGCCACGCGACGTCGACCGGCCGGTGCCAGGCCTTCCAGCGCTCCGCCCAGTCGTCGGGCACCTCGGAGGTCGTGACCTCGACGAGCGTGTCGCCCGCCGCGGCCTCGAGCGCCGGCAGGTCGGGCAACTCGCCGGCGGCGCCGTAGAGCGCGTACTCGACGACGTCGTCGGACACGTCGGTCTCCTCGAGCCCGCCCGGCGCGAGCTCGAGCAGCTCGGCCAGCACGATCTCCGCGGCCGCGCGGGGGACGCGCACCGCGAGCCGGATCACCCGATCAACCCGCGAGCACCCGCTTGAGCTTGGCCAGCATGCCTTCGTCCGAGCGGGTGTTGTCGTCCGTGATCGTCTCGGCGAAGCGCTCCAGCAGGTCGCGCTGCGCACGCGAGAGCCGCCGCGGGGTGGCGACGTTGACGACGACGCGGATGTCGCCGGTGCGACCGCGCGACAGCGGCGGCAGCCCGCGCCCGCGCAGCAGGATCTGCTCGCCGGGCTGGGTGCCCGCCGGGACCTCCACCGCGACCGGCCCGTCGAACGTCGGCACTTCGACGGTCGTGCCGAGCGCCGCCAGCGGGGCCGCGATGTCGATGACCGTGATCAGGTCCTCCCCGTCGCGCAGGAAGCGCTCGTCCTCGCGCACCCGCACGACCACGTAGAGGTCACCGGCCGGGCCGCCGTTCTGCCCGGCGTGCCCGCGGCGGGTCAGCCGGATCCGCTGGCCGTCGGCGATGCCGGGCGGGATGTCGACCCCGACGCGTCGTCTCTCCGCCACCAACCCCGCGCTCTCGCACTCGTGGCACGGCGTCTCGGGGACGCGCCCGTCGCCGCCGCAGACCTCGCAGATCGCGGTCCGGACGAGCTGGCCGAACGCCGTGCGCGCCACGCGCTGGTGCTGGCCCGTGCCCTCGCAGGTGGCGCAGGTCACGATCGGCGTCCCCGGCTCGGCGCCGTTGCCGTGGCAGGTCGAGCACAGCGACGCCGCCTGGTAGGCGACCTCGACCTGGATGCCGCGGGCGGAGTCGGCGAGATCGATCGTCGCGGAGGCGGCGACGTCGCCGCCCTGGGTCCCGCCCCCGCGTCCGCGCCGGCCGCCGCCGCTCCCGAACGCGGCCTCGAAGCCGCCCTGCCCGAAGATCGCCGAGAACAGGTCGGAGACAGAGCCGAACGCGTCCATGTCGGGCGCGTAGCCGCGGCCGCGCAGGCCCTCCTCGCCGTAGGCGTCGTAGAGCCGGCGCCGCTCGGGATCGGAGAGCACCTCGTAGGCGCCGGCGGCCTCCTTGAACTTCTCCTCCGCGTCCGGGTCGTGCGCGTTGACGTCCGGGTGCAGCTCGCGCGCGAGCTTGCGGAACGCCTTCTTGATCTGCGCGTCGTCGGCGCCCCGGTCGACGCCGAGGGTCTCGTAGTAGTCGCGCGCCACTACGAATCCGTGTAGACGTCTTCGACGAAGCGCGAGAGCTGGAGCGCAGCGTTGCGGACGGAGTGGATGGCGACGGCGTAGTCCATGCGCGTCGGCCCGATCACGGAGACCGTGCCGAGGTTGCGCTGCGGCAGGCCGTAGTTGGCGGCGACGAGCGACAGGCCGCGCAGCGCGGGGGTCGCGTTCTCCTGGCCGATGCGGACGTAGAGGCCGCGCTCGGCCAGCGCATCGGAGAGCACGCCGAGCAGCGTCACGCGGCGCTCGAGCATCTCCATCACCGCGTTGAGCTGCGGCAGGTCCTGGAAGCGGTACTCCGACAGCAGCCGCGCGGTGCCGTCGACGTACAGCGTCTCCTCGGCGGTCTCGGCCAGCTCGGTGAAGGCCGGCGCGAGGCGCGTGATGAACGCGCTCTCCGTGGGCGGCAGCGTCGGGTCCTCGAGCCGCGAGTGCAGCATCCGCGCGCCCAGGCCCATGCCGACCAGCTGCTCGTTGAGGTAGGAGGCCGCCCACTCGGCCAGGCCGGGATCGACAGGGGACTCGAACGCGAAGATGCGCTTGGAGACGCCGCCCGTGGAGGTGATGATCACGACCATCAGCACCTGCGGCTGGAGCGCCAGCACCTCGACGTGGCGGATCGTGGTGGTGGCGATCGGCGGCGCGGAGACGATCGCCAGCAGGTTCGTGACCTGGGAGAGCGTCTCCGTGGTCACGCGCATCGCCTCGTCGACCTCGCGGCGCGCGAGGGTGAGCTCGACCACGCGCGGCTCGACCGCGGTCGAGTGGCGCCGGGGCAGGATCTCGTCGACGAAGTAGCGGTAGCCCGCGTCCGTGGGCACCCGCCCCGCGGAGGTGTGCGGGTGGGCGAGCAGCCCCTGCTCCTCGAGCACCGCGAGCTCGTTGCGGATCGTCGACGGGCCGCAGCCGATGTCCGCGTCGGCGGCCAGCGCCTTGGAGCCCACGGGCTGGCCGGCCTCGGCGAAGAGGTCGACCACCTTGCCCAGCAGCAGCTCCTGACGGGGAGAGAGCATCCCGTCGATTCTATGAAGGGGCGCTGTTAGCCCACCTTCAGCGTGGCCTGGCCCTTGCGGATGATGCGGCGCCCGTCCTGGAACGCCTCTGCCTCAACGGTCGCGACGCCGTCGGCGACCTCCGTGACGGTCGCAGCCACCGCGAGCTCCTGCTCGGGGACGCCCATGCCGCGAAACTGGATCGAGAGGCTGCGCAGCGCCTCCGGCCCATCGCCGGCCGCGCTGATGGCGCGTGCGACCTGGGCCATCATCCACAGGCCGTGGAGGATGCGGCCGGGAAGGCCGACCGACTGGGCGAACTCCTCGTCGATGTGGATCGGGTTGAAGTCGCCGGAGGCGCCGGCGTAGCGGACGGTGAGGTACTTGTCCGGTGTGACCTTGAGCTCGGGCAGCGCCTGTCCGGGTGCGATCTCGGTCATCGGACGATGTTGGTCCAGGTCCCGGTGCAGACCGTCTCGCCGTCCTGGTTGGTCGAGCGGCTCTCGAACACGAAGAACGCGAGCCCACCGCGCTCGGCGATCTCCTTGACCTCGACCTCGGTGGCGATCTCGTCCCCCGCCACGACGGGCGAGGCCCAGACGAACTGCTGGCCGCCGTGGAGCATGCGGGCGAAGTCGATGCCGACATCGGGGTCGAACAGCGCGGACGCGAGCGCGCGGCTCGAGTAGACGACGGCGAACATCGGCGGCGCGAGGACGTCGGCGTAGCCGGCCTCGCGGGCCGCGTCGGGATCGTGGTGCACCCGACCCTCCTCGCCTACCGCGGAGGCGAACTCGCGCACTTTCTCGCGACCCACGGCATAGGCCACGGACGGATACGTCTTGCCGACGGCGTCGGGGTTGAGCGCCAACTTCTTCCTCCTCCATTGCGGACTTCGCGGACCCTACCCCGACCAATGAGCGGTTGCCTCTGGCGCCAACCGTGGAACACTGACGTTCGAATGAGCAGCCGCGTCAAGGCCCTCGCGGCCCTCAACGTCCTCGGCTGGCTCGTCGCGGCTCCTCTCATGCTGGTCGCGGTCGTCGATCCGTTCATGGATGTCGGCGACTGGCCCGACCGCCTGCTCGGTGGGCGCGATGGCGCCGTCCAGCTGGGGCCGCCCGCCCGCGAGCGGGCTTCGGTGGTCACGCGCCCGGCGCGCGAGCGCGAGGCGGCCGAGGACCCGTTGCGCGCCGCCCGCGAGGCGATCGCGCGCTTCCGTCCCGCCATCAGCCCGGCGGCGACCGGCCGCGTGCCGCTCGGCTCGCTCGGTGGCGCAAGCGAGGGTCGCGGCGGTGGTTCACCCGACAGCGAGCTGCGCGGCCGGACCGGCCCGCTGCGGATCCCCACGCCGCCGCTGCAGCCGCTCGGCCCTCTTCCCGTGCCCGGCAGCGCGCCGGTGGTGCCCGTGCCGATCGGCGGCACGGCGCCGACGAGCCCGCCGGTGTTCGTGCCCGACGGGCCGCAGCCCGGGGTGACGCTGCCGAGCCGCGACGCGGTCGCTCCCCCCGCGCCCGAGCGGCCGATCGCCGCCGCGCCCCCCGGCGCTCCCGAGGGTCCCGGCCCCGGCCCGATGACCACGACCGCGACGCCGGAGCCCACGTCCACCCCGGAGCCGAGCGCCTCCCGGGAGCCGATCGTCATATCCGAGCCGATCGTCGCGCCGGAGCCGACCGCCACGCCCGAGCCGACCGCCACGCCCGAGCCGACCGCCCCGAACGAGCCGATCGTGGTCGCACCCGAGCCGACCGCGACGCCCGAGACGCCGGAGCCGACCGCGACGCCCGAGCCGACCGCCACGCCGGCGCCGACCGAGCCTCAAGCGCCGGCGCCCCCGGCCGAGCCTCAAGCGCCGGCGCCCCCGGCCGAGACGCCCGGCGAGCCGGAGAACCCGCCGCCGCCCCCGCCGGACCCGGACACGAACATCCCGCCGGCGGTCAAGCCGCCGCAGGAACAGCCGCCGGCGCCGGAGATCCCGCCCCCGCCCGGCCCGCCGCCCCCGCCGCCCGGCTAGTCGCCGTCGAGCTCCAGGACCGCGAGGAACGCGTCCTGGGGCACCTCGATGCGGCCCACCTGCTTCATGCGCTTCTTGCCTTCCTTCTGGCGCTCGAGCAGCTTGCGCTTGCGCGAGATGTCGCCGCCGTAGCACTTGGCGGTGACGTCCTTGCGGAAGGCCTTGACCGTCTCGCGGGCGATGATCTTCGCGCCCACCGCGGCCTGGATCGGCACGTCGTACTGCTGGCGCGGGATCCGCTTGCGCAGGCGATCGACCAGCGCGCGCCCGGCCTCGTAGGCCTTCTCCCGGTGCACGATCATCGAGAGCGCGTCGACCGCGTCGCCGGCGAGCAGGACGTCGAGCTTGACCATGTCGGAGGGCTGCATGCCCTTCGGCTCGTAGTCCAGTGACGCGTAGCCGCGGGTGCGCGACTTCAGTTGGTCGAAGAAGTCGAGCACGATCTCCGCGAGCGGCAGGTCGTAGGTGATCTGCACGCGCTCGGCGGACAGGAAGTGCATGCCCTGATGCTCGCCGCGGCGCTCCTGGCAGAGCTCCATGATCTGGCCGATGTGGTCCTTCGGCGCGAGGATCGAGGCGCGGACCACCGGCTCGCGGACCTCGGCGATGCGCGCGGGATCGGGCATGTCGGACGGGTTATGGACCTTGAGCTCGCTGCCGTCAGTGAGCGTCAGCCCGAACTCGACCGACGGCATCGTCGCCATCAGGTCGACGTCGTACTCGCGCTCCAGGCGCTCGCGCACGATGTCCATGTGCAGCAGGCCGAGAAAGCCGCAGCGGAACCCGAAGCCCAGCGCGTCGGAGTTCTCGGGCTCCCAGAACAGCGCGGCGTCGTTCAGCGACAGCTTCTCGAGCGCGTCGCGCAGCTCCTCGAACTGATGCGACTCGATCGGGAACAAACCGCAGAAGACCATCGGCTTGACCTCGCGGTAGCCGGGCAGCGGCTCGGCCGCCGGGTTCGCGCGCGAGGTGAGCGTGTCGCCGACGGGCAGCGTCGTGACGTCCTTGATGCCGGTGATCAGGTAGCCGACCTCGCCCGCCGACAGCGCCTCGACGGGCGTCATGGCCGGCGTGAAGAAGCCGATGTCGTCGATGTCGGCCTGCGTGCCGGCCACCATCGCGCGGATCGCCTCGCCCTTCGTGAAGGTGCCGTCGAAGACGCGGATGTAGGCGATCACGCCGCGGTACTGGTCGTACTCGGAGTCGAAGATCAGCGCGCGCGGCGGCGCCGACGGGTCACCGTGCGGCGGCGGGACGCGCGCGATCAGCTCCTCGAGGACCTCTGCCACGCCGTCGCCGGTCTTCGCGGAGATGCGCAGGACCTCGTCGGGCTGCTCGCCGATCAGGTCGGCGATCTCCTCGGCCACGCGCTCGGGCTCGGCGCCGGGCAGGTCGATCTTGTTCAGGCACGGAATCAGCTCGAGCCCGGAGTCGACGGCGAGGTAGGTGTTGGCGACGGTCTGCGCCTCCACCCCTTGCGAGGCGTCGACGACCAGCAGCGCGCCCTCGCAGGCCGCGAGTGAGCGCGAGACCTCGTAGGTGAAGTCGACGTGGCCCGGCGTGTCGATCAGCTGCAGCTGGTAGGTCTCGCCGTCCTTGGACTCGAAGAAGACGCGCACCGCCTGCGCCTTGATCGTGATCCCGCGCTCGCGCTCGAGGTCCATCGAGTCGAGCAACTGGGCGCGCATCGCCCGCGGGTCGACGGTGTGCGTGGTCTCGAGGATGCGATCGGCCAGCGTCGACTTCCCATGGTCGATGTGGGCGATGATCGAGAAGTTCCGGATGTGGGCCTGGTCCGACATAGGGCCAGGACAGGTTACGAGGCACTCCTCCCCAGCCTGCGCTGCACGATCCCGGCGATCTGGCGCGCCTCGGGGATGCGCAGCACGACCGCCGCGGCCGCGTAGACCGCGCTCGCCACGGTGAGTGCGAGCGTGACGCTCACGAACTGGGCCACGAGCGAGTCCCCGAGGGCGTCGTCGAGCGCCTCCCAGCCGAAGAAGGCGACGGCGCCGAGCAGCGCGGAAGCGGCCAGCATCAGCGCGACGGCCTGCAGCGTGCGCGCGATCTCGAAGCCGTGCAGCTCTTGGCGGATGCGGTAGGCCTGGCCGAGCGTCATCGCGGCGCTCGCGACCGCGGTGCCGATGACCACGCCGGCGATCCCGTAGGGCTGGTATAGCGCGGCCGACACCCCGATGTTGATGAGCAGGGTCACGCCTGCGAGGGTCGTCGGGACCCATGGGCGCTGGAGCGAGAAGAACGTGCGCGTGAGCAGGAGGTTCGCGCCGGCGAACGGCATCGAGAACGAGAACCAGAACAGCGCCTCCGTCGCCGCGTCGGTCGATGCGGGCCCGAACTCGCCGCGCTCGTAGACGAGCCGCGTGAGCGGCTCCGCCAGCACCGCGGTGCCGACCGCAGCGGGGATCAGGAACAGCGCGATCATCCGCACGCCGTTGCCGCTCGCGCGGCGCAGGCCTTCGAGGTCGCGGCGGGCGGCGAAGCGCGACAGCGTCGGGAACAGCACGGTCGCCACCGCGACCGAGAAGACGCCCTGCGGGAGCATGTAGAGGCGGAAGGCGCGGTCGATCGCCGCCGGCGCGCCCACGCTGACCAGCGAGCCCAGGACCGAGTTGATCAGCAGGTTGAAGTTGATCAGCCCGAGCCCGATCGTGACCGGCAGCATCAGCCGCAGCACCCGGAGGATGCGCGGGTCGCGGAAGGCGAAGGAGATCTTCAGCTCGAAGCCGACGCGGCGCAGCACCGGCAGGCACATGCCGAACTGGACGACGGTGCCGGCGAGCACGCCCAGTGCGTAGGCGTAGACCTCGTCGGGGCCCTCGAACAGCGGCTTGAGCGCGACCAGCCCGGCGATGATCACGAGGTTCCAGACCACCGGCGCGATCGCCGGGATCGCGAAATGGTCGTAGGCGTTGAGGATCCCGACCACGAGCCCGTTGAGCCCGAGCAGCACGACGATCGGGAACATCACGCGTGACAGGCCGACCGTCAGCTGGTCGAGCTCGGCGCTGAACTTGCCGCCCGTGATCGGCGGGATCACCCACGGGGCGATGACGATGAACAGCAGCGTGACCGCGCCCAGCACGACGAGGATCAGCCCGAACAGGGCACCGGCGAGCTGGAACGCGTCCTTGCGCTTCTTCTGCTCGAGCAGCTCAGTGAAGACCGGGACGAAGGCGGCGCTCAGCGCGGAGTCGGCGACCAGCGCCCGGAGCAGGTTCGGGACCTGGAAGGCGATCGTGAAGGCGGAGAAGGGACCCGAGGTCCCGAAGTAGCTCGACGCGACCACTTCGCGCACGAGACCGGCGACCCTCGAGAGGCCCGTCGCGATCGAGAAGATGACCGTGTTGAACGCGATCCGCCGGGCGGGTGGGGTGGCCGGCTCGGGCACGCGGGCCGCTATAGTAAGCGCCACCGCGGCTGGTCCTTTCGAGTCCGCGGCGCTTCCACGTCATGGCCAACATCGCCTCCCAGAAAAAGCGCATCCTGCGCACCGAGCGCGAGCGGCTCGAGAACCGCCGCTACACGTCGGCCATCAAGACGTACTTCCGTCGCCTCCAGGCCGCCGTCGAAGCCGGCGAGACCGAGACCGCGGACACCGAGCACCAGCAGCTCGTCCGCACGGTCGACAAGGCCATCAAGCGCGGCGCGGTGCACAAGAACTCCGGCGCCCGCAAGAAGTCCCGCGCCGCGAAGCTCCGCAGCAGCCTCTCCGCTTAGCGCTCCTGCGTTCACGCCCGCGCGCGCCGCTCCGTACTGCGGGGCGAACTGCGGGCATCGAGAGGTAGGTTCGAACCGGCATTTCTTCCCACGCGGCGGTCGCGGCTCGGCACGTGGGAAGTTCTGACGCCCCTGGCGGCACTTCTTCCCTCAGCGTCCGTTGACCGGCGTCGCATGGGAAGTTCCGCCGCTCCTCGCGGCCCTTCTTCCCTCAGCGACTGTTGACCGGCATCTCGTGGGAGGTTCTGCCGCCCCCGACCGGACCGCCTTCCTCAATGCCGCAGTTCGCCGAGGCTCCGTTCAAGCTCCCGTTGCCGACTGGACTGCCTTCCCTCAACGCTGCAGTTCGATGCGCGCTACGCCGCGGCCGCGAGCAACGCGCGCACGGCCTGCGTCTCCTCGCTGAGCGCGCCGCCGCTCGCCCCGCCGCCGCGGCTCTCGAGCTCGAGGTCGGCCATCACCTCGAGCGCGTGCCGGAAGGCGTCGAGGTCGCGCTCGGCGACGTCGGCCATGAACCGCTCGGCCGCCTTGGGCGGCATGCGCAGCGTCCTCCGAGCCTGCGCCGGCGCCTGGCCGGCCGCGAGCGCCTCGGCCACCGTGACCGCGTCCCGCAGGCGGCGGACGATCTGGTAGAGCAGCCCGGGGAGCCGCTCGCCCTGGCCGCGCAGCTCGACGAGCGCGCGCATGGAGCCCTTCTCGTCACCGGCGACGAGGGCGTCGGCGAGGGTCCAGGCCTTGCGCTCGGCCGAGGAGGCGCTGGACTCCTCCACCTCCGCGGCGCCGAGCGTGGCGCCGGCACCGTGCTCGAGCGCGAGCTTCTCGAGCTCGCGCAGGAGCCGCTGCTGGCGGTCGCCGACCTGCGCGATGAGCGCGGTGGCTCCGGGCTTGTCGATCTCGACGCCCAGCTCACGAGCACGCGCCTGCACCCAGCCGGGAAGGTGCCAGGGCTTGACCGACGCCTCCTCGGCGACCACGCCGCCCGCCGCCTCGACCGCCGTGCGCAGCGCGTCGGGGACCTTGGCGCGCCCCTCCTCGCGGCCGAACAGCGCGAGTGTGAGCGTCTCGCCGTCCATGCCCGCCATCGCCGCGGCGACCGCCTCCGCGCCGGCGTCCTTCCAGCGCTCCACCCCGTCCGCGATCACGAAGCGGCGGCCCATGGCGAAGGTCATCGTCGTCAGCGCGCCGATGACGGCGTCCGCCGTGCAGGCGTCGCCCTCGAGCACCTCGACGCCACCGACGCCGCTCTCCTCCTCCGCCAGCGCGCGCAGCTTCGCGCGCCGCTCCGCGATGCGGCCGTGGTCGTCGCCGAGGACGAGGTAGGCGGGCTTGAAGACGGGCACCAAGGCCGAGTCTAGAGGCGGTCGAGGTCGCCATCACCGGCCGCGCTCCACGCGCGCGGTCGCGCCGCTGACGCGCAGGCGCACCGTCCCGTCGCGGTCCGTGCGGACCACCTGCGGGACCGCCGCGCGGAGAGCGGTGAGCGTGTCCGGCGTCGGGTGACCGTAGGTGTTGCGGCTCCCGACCTCGATCGCCGCGAACTCGGGCCGGATGCGGGCCAGCAGGGTCTCCAGGCCCGGATCGTCGCTGCCGTGGTGGGCGACCTTCAGCGCGTCCACGTCGGGCAGGTCGAGCGCCGCCGTGACCTCGGACTCGGCGTCGGCGGGCAGCAGCAGGTCGAACGGGCCCGCGCTCGCCAGCGCCACCACCGCCCGGCCGTTGGGGTCGCCCTCGGCCCGCCACCCCGGCGGCGGCCGTGGCGGCCACAGCAGGCGCAGGCGGACACCGCCGAGCGTTAGCTCCTGGCCTGCGTACGCGGCGATCGTCCGGACTCGCGACGCGCGCAGGCCGCGCCGCACCGCGGTCGGCCATCCGGCGCCGCCGTCGAGCACGAGCCGCGGGCGGAAGGCACGGATGATCTCGAGCGCCATGCCCTCGTGGTCCGCCTGGGCATGGGTGATCAGCAGCGCGTCGAGGCGCTGCACGCCCGCCTCCGCGAGCCGGCGCACGATCGGGCCGCCGGGCGGCCCGGTGTCGACGAGCAGCGACGTCCCGTTGCGCTGCAGCAGCGTCGCGTCGCCTTGGCCGATGTCGAGGAACGACACCACGAGCTCTCCCGGCCGTGGCGGCGCAGGGCTGGGGTCTGCCACGACGAGGGCGAGCGCGGCGAGCGGGACGGCAGCGAGCGCCGCCGGGAGCGCGAGCCGCCGCCGCGGGCCGGCGCGTCGCCAGGCGCGCGCGGCGAGGGCGAGGACGGCCGCCCCGGCGAGATACGCGGCGGCAAGCCCGGCGGGACCGCCGATCCGCACCGGCAGCGCGGCCGCCGGCGGCTGCGCGGCGACGTGCGCGACCCACTCGAGGTAGGCGAGCAGCGAGCCGTTGAGCACGTTCAGCGGCTCGCACAGCGCGGGCGCGAGCTGCGCCAGGGCGATCGACCCCATCCCGAGCCACATCACCGGCGCGACCGCCGGCGCGGCGACCAGGTTGGCCGGCAGCGATGCGAGCGACACCTGCTCGAAGTGCAGCGCCATCAGCGGCGCGGTCGCGAGCGTCGCCGCCGCGGTCACGGCGATCGCGTCGGCCACCGGCCCAGGCACCCGCGCCCGTCGCAGTGCCTCGCCCCAGCGCGGCACGAGCGCGAGCAGGCCCACCACCGCGGCGAACGAGAGCTGCCAGCCCGGCTCCCCGGACGCGAGCGGGTTGACGGCCAGCGTCACCACCGCGGCGAGGCCGAGCGCGTACCAGCGCGAGCTCGGGCGCCCGGCCAGGGCCGCGACGAGCCCCGCCGCGCCCATCACACCCGCCCGCTGGATCGACGGCCCGCCACCCGCCAGCGGAACGTAGAGCGCGACGAGCACGAGCGCCGTGCCCAGCCGCGCCCGTAGCGGCAGCCCAAGCGCCATCCCCGCGCCGAGCACGAGCATCGCGAGCAGCACGACGTTCTGACCGCTCACGGCCAACAGATGCGCGAGGCCGGAGCGCTCGAAGTCGTTCCGCACCGCCTCGGACAGTCGCTCGTCCTGGCCGAGCACCATCCCGGCGAGCAGCGCGGCCTCCGGCGGCGCGAGCCCCCGGCCGAGCCCGGCCTCAGCCTGCCGTCGAACGGAGTCGAGCGCCCCGGAAAGGCCGCCACGCACGGCGCCCGTCGCGCGCCACCGGTCGACCTCCAGCGCCGCGTGCGCCCCGCGGCGGCGCTGATAGGCGTCGTACTTCCCCAGCGGCGCGACCCGGCCGAAGGCGGCCACGATGGCGCCGACCGGTGGCCACGCGTGGCGGGCGACGCCCGGAGCGCCGGTCTGCGGCAGGCCGGGTGCGGCGGCGCCCGGAGCACCGGTCCGCGGCACGACGGCGCCCGCCGCGCCGCGCGACCAGGCGGCGTCGGGCACGCGCAGCCGTGCCACAGCGGTCTCGTCGAGCCCGCTGAGCTGGACGCGGGCGACGGCGGAGCCGCCGCGCTCGCGGATCGGCTCGAGGATGGTCGCCGTGCCCGCGAACCGCTCTCCTGCGAGCGCGCGCAGCGCGCCGCTGTCGAGAGCGGCGAGACGGACGTCGGCGACGACGGCGCCGAGCAGGATCGCGCCTGCGGCGAGTGTCGCGAGCGTGCGACGGCCGGCCACAGCGGCCGCCGCTCCCGCCGCCGCCACGGTGGCAAGCGAGGAGATCGGCCCGAGCGCGAGGCCGGTGGCGAGGGCGAACAGGACGATGTGGCGCGGGTGCTCGCGCGCCGCGTCAAGCCACGCCCGCGCGGCGGCTCGCCATCTCACACGCGCACCTTCTCCCGCAGCGCGGCGAGCCGCTTCTCCCCGATCCCCGGGACCTGCCCGAGCTCCTCGACCGAGCCGAAGCCCCCGTGCTCCTCGCGGTACTCGAGAATCGCTCCCGCCATCCCCGGACCGATGCCGTCGAGCTCGTCGAGTTGCTCGGGGGTCGCGGTGTTGAGGTCGACGGGCACCTCCGCAGCCGCGGCCCCGCTCGCGCCGGCGGCCGCGGGCGCCGCGCCCGCCACAGCGCGCAGCGGCACCACCACCTGGCGCCCGTCCTCGAGCTTGGCGGCGAGATTGAGGCCGCTGAGGTCCGCGCGCCGGCGCGCGCCGCCCGCGCGGCGGACCGCTTCCACGACTCGCGATCCAGATGCCAGCCGGTACACCCCCGGTCGCCGCACCGCACCCGCGACGTGGATGGTCACCCGCGACGACGAGCCGCCGGCGCCCTCCCCCACCTGGATCGCCGGCGCGGACGCAGCCGGCTGGGCGTCACCGCCGCGCCCGAGGTAGCGCACCCCGAGGATCACCACCACCAAGAGGCCGAGCGCCCAGAGGGCGAGCATGTGGCGGGGCGTCTCGGACATCGCCGCCGAAGCTAGGCGGCGAGTTCAGACAGGTCTGGCACGGCCTGTTCCAGCTCCGTGCCGAATCGCGCGCAGGACACCAAGGGTGCCCTGCGCGTGGGTCTCGGGTTCTTAGCCGCGCATGCGCGGGTCGACGAACACGTCGTCGATGCGCCAGCCCGGGGCGCCCGTCTTGCCCTTGGCGGTGAAGCGGAGGTTCACGCGGCGCTGACCCCAGCGTCCGCTGAACGTGTCGGGCTTGAGGTCGATGTCCGAGGTGACGCGCCAGCCCTCATGGAGCTTGCCGCTCTCGGTGCGGACCTTCTTCCACGACCTGTCGGCGCCGTCGGGATAGCGGACCTCGATGTCGAGGTCGGACTGCCCCTGGGAATCGAGCGCGTGCACCGGGAGGCGGAACGTCGGGTAGTTGAGGTCGACGCACATGGCCGGACTGGTGGCAACGGCGCCGGGCCGCAGCGACAGCGACGACTGGTCGACCTTCGCGTTGAGGAACCAGGGCTCGTTACCGGCCGCGACCGTCGCGCCCGTCTGGAGCGTCCAACCAGCCGCACCGGCCTCGAAGGAGCCGCCCGGGGCGAGCTCGTACCAGCGCGAGTCGCCCATCGACTTGTAGGGCTGCCCGAGGGTGGGAGCGGGGCAGCTGCCGGGGAAGGAGGTCGCGGCGAGCGCCCCGGAGGGCAGGGTCATGGCCGCAACGCCGGCCAGTACGGCCGCGAGCGACGTCGTTCGTAGCTTCAAGGGAAACTCCTGTCTGATCCGTCAGAGTGCTCTCGGCCATCCGAGCCGTTGCTGCACTATCGGCTGCATCGCGCAAGCTCCGGAGTGGGAGTGGACAAACGTCCACTCGCCGCCGTGGCCCAGGTCGTCCGGCCTTCAGGCGACGGCGGGAGCCAGTGCCTCGATCGGGGCCGCCGTTACGCCGCGCCCACGCAGGATGCTCTCGAAGCTGGCGACGACAGCCGGATCGAACTGCGTGCCGGCGCAGCGCCGGAGCTCGGTCAGGGCGTCCTCCTCGGACATCGCGGAGCGATACGCACGGTCGGTGGTCATCGCGCTGAACGCGTCGCAGGCGGCGCAGATGCGAGCCTCGATCGGGATCGCCTCACCACGCAGGCCGTCCGGATAGCCCGTGCCGTCGTAGTCCTCGTGCGACGCGCGCACGATCACGCCGACGGCCGTGAGCGCGCCGCCGACGGACTCGAGCATCCGCTGTCCCTCGACGGTGTGGCTGCGCATGACCTCCCATTCCGCCTCAGTGAGCCGGCCCGGCTTGTTGATGATCTCCTTCGGGACGGCGATCTTCCCGACGTCGTGCAGCAATGTCCCGAACTCGAGGTTGCGCAACTGCGCCGGGCTCAGGCGCATTGACTCGCCGACCGCGAGCGCCAGCTCGACCACGTCCCGGCTGTGCGAGCCGGTGTACTGGTGGTCGAACTCCACGACATCGCCGAGCAGCAGGGCCGTCCCGCGGTAGGCGCCGCTCAGCTCGATGGCCTGATCGATGCGCCACGAGCGCTCGCGCGCGAACAGCCACAGCAGTCCGGTCAGCGGGATGATCAGCACGACCCCGATCGTGTGGTCGGCCGCGAGATAGGCGGCGAGGAAGCCGATCGGGGCCAGCGCGGCATCCACCGCATAGACCCACAGTGTCGGCCGAACCGTGGTCTTGAGCGAAACCCCGAGACCCACGCGATCCGCGAAGGAGGCTGCGGCCGCGTCGGTGATGAACATCGCGCCGAGCGCCAGGAGATACACGGGCCAGTCGGCGAGCTCCGGCCCCGTCACGCCTGCCACGACGCAGACGAGCGCCGGGCCGACCGAGTGCCAGGACTGCCCGATGGCCAGCACCGCCCGGGAGCCCGTGCTGCGCCCGCGTGCGCGGGTCACCAGCGCGCCCAGCATCAGCCCCGCCGCGACGTGCATGGGCACGAGCGACGCGGGCAGCAGGAACAGCATCGGGATCAGCACGAGGATGAGCGGGCAGGTGTAGCCGGTGGCGATCTCGAAGCCGACCTGTCGCGTGCCGGCGTAGAGCAGCACCAGCAGCACGCCGATCTCGGGCGCCCAGGCCCGGTCGGTGGGCAGGAGCACGGCCATGGCGCCCGCGACCACGGCCAGGGTGGCGGCGACGAGGCCCTCGACAATGAGCTCACGGCGGTCGAAGGAGGTGCCCGCACGCGCACGCGAGGCCTCGAGCAGCAGCTCGGCCTCGGGATCCTGCCTGGTTCTGGGAATCGTGGTCGCCATGGGTTCCGGACGCGCGGGGGTCCAGTGGTGTCATCGGGATACGGCGGCCGTCACTTGACCGGGCGAGCATGTCGGCGCGGTGAAGTGCCCCGTCTGCGGCTTCTGACGGTCGGACCGGACGCGTCCATCATCCGTCCGGGGTTTCTTGAGCACTGGGTCGGCCGCGCCGACAGAGGGAGGGAAGCACCTGATCCGCTCACCTCACACGGACGTGACCACTCTCATGAAGCGCGTCCACCTCGCCTCGCTGCTCACCGCCGGCTTCATGGCCGTCGCGGCGGCGCCGGCCGCGGCCGGCCCGACGGCACCCCTCGCCGCAACCGGCTGCGCCGCTCCCACGCTGGCGCCGGCCCTGTTCGCGTTCGGCGACGCACGCTCCTACTTCACGGCCCCGGGCGGCGACTTCGAGTCGGACGCGCACGGCTGGAACCTCACGGGCGGCGCCATGCCGTCTGCCGGCAGCGGACCCCTGCGGAGCGGCGTCGCGGCCAGGTCGCTGCGTCTCCCGGCGGGCGCGACGGCCACGAGCCCGGTGTTCTGCGTGGACCTGCACTACCCGACCTTCCGGTTCTTCGCAGCGAAGGGCCGCTCCGAGCTGAGCGTCGACGTGATCTACCCCGCGCTCGGCACGAAGCAGCCGAAGGCGGTGACGGTGAAGGGCGGCAGCACGAGATGGACGCTCACCAAGGACGTCAGCCTCCGCCCCGACGCCGTCACGAAGACCGCCGGCTGGCGCTACGTCCAGCTGCGCTTCGCGGCTGACTCCCGCGCGAAGGGCGCCTGGCTCGTCGACGACGTGCTGATCGACCCGCGCATGCGCGGCTAGCGCACGACGAAGTTCACGAGCCGGCCTGGCACGACCACGACCTTGACGACCTCTTTGCCGTCGACGTGCGCCTGCAGCCGCGGCGTACGCGCCAGCGCCTCGAGCTCGTCGCGCGACGCGGCCGCCGGCGCCTGCACGCGGTCGCGCAGCTTGCCGTTGACCTGCACCACCAGCTCCACCGTGTCGCACTCGAGCATCGCCGGATCGGCGTCCGGCCACTCCTGCTCCCACACGCGGTCGCCCGTCAGCGCCTCGTAGACCTCCGCGCCGCAGTGCGGGGCGAACGGGAAGATCAGCGAGGCGGCGGTCGCCGTGGCGTACTGCAGCGTCGCCGGCTGCACCGCCTCGCGGCGGCGGTAGCACTCGTTGACCAGCTCCATCACCGCCGCGATCGCGGTGTTGAACGCGAAGCGGCCCGCGATGTCGTTCGTGACCTTGTCGATCGCCCAGTGCGCCTTGCGCATCAGCTCGAGGTCGTCGCCCTCGGGCACCTCCAGTGGCCCCAGCGGCGGCCCGGGCTCGCCAGTCAGCTCGGCCACGTCGGCGCCGAGGCGCCACAGCCGCCCGAGGAAGCGATGCACCCCCTCAACGCCCTCGTCGGACCAGTCGGCGTCCTGGTCGGGCGGCCCGATGAAGAGGATGTAGCAGCGCGCGGTGTCGGCGCCGTAGCGCTCGATGTAGCCGACCGGGCTGATCACGTTGCCCTTCGACTTGGACATCTTGGCCCCGTCGCGGGTGATCATGCCCTGCGTGAACAGGCGCAGGAACGGCTCCTGGAAGTCGAGCAGGTTCATGTCCGCGAGCGCCTTGACGAAGAAGCGCGCGTACATCAGGTGCAGGATCGCGTGCTCGACGCCGCCGATGTACTGGTCGACCGGCATCCAGCGGCTCAGCACGGCGGGATCCCACGGCGCCTCGTCGTTGCGCGCGTCGCAGTAGCGCAGGAAGTACCAGGACGAGTCGACGAACGTGTCCATCGTGTCGGTCTCGCGCTGCGCGGCACCGCCGCAGCTCGGGCAGTCGACGTTGACCCAGTCCTCGGCCGCGGCCAGCGGGGAGCGGCCTTTGGGCGCGTAGTCGCGCACGTCGGGCAGCTCCACCGGCAGCTGGTCCACCGGCACCGGCACGAGCCCGCAGCGCTTGCAGTGGATGATCGGGATCGGGCAGCCCCAGTAGCGCTGGCGGGAGAGCAGCCAGTCGCGCAGGCGGTAGTTGATCGAGCGGTGCCCGCGGCCCTGGTCGTCGAGCCAGTCGACGATCTGCTCGAGCGCCTCGCGGTTCGGGATGCCGTCGAAGCGCGGGTCCGAGTTCACCAGCAGGCCGTCACCGGTGTAGGGTAGCTCGTCGTCGGGGCCGCCGATCACGCGCCGGATCGGCAGCTCGAACTTCGTCGCGAACTCGAAGTCGCGCGCGTCGTGGCCCGGCACCGCCATGATCGCGCCGGTCCCGTACTCCATCAGCACGTAGTCGGCCACCCACATCGGGATGCGCTCCCCGTTGACCGGGTTGACGACGCTGCGGCCGAGCGGCACGCCGGTCTTCTCGCGGTCGACGTCCCCGCGCTCTTCGTGGCTCTCGGCCAGCGCGTGGTTGACGTACTCGCGGACGGCCGCCTCGTGCTCCGTGCCCTCCGCGAGCCGCAGCACGTCGGGGTGCTCGGGCGCCATCACGAAGAAGGTCGCCCCGAACAGCGTGTCGGGCCGCGTGGTGAAGACCGGGTAGTCGATGCCCAGATCAGGGGCGGTGAACTGGACCTCCGCCCCCTCGGAGCGCCCGATCCAGTTCTGCTGCATCCGCACCACGTGGGAGGGCCACTCGACCGTCTTGAGGTCGTCGAGCAGGCGGTCTGCGTAGTCGGTGATGCGGAAGAACCACTGCTCGAGCTGGCGCGCCTCGACCGGCGTGCCGCAGCGCTCGCAGCGGCCGTCGATGACCTGCTCGTTGGCGAGCACCGTCTGGTCCTTCGGGCACCAGTTGACCGCCGCCCGCGAGCGGTAGGCGAGCCCGCGCTCGTAGAGCTTGAGGAATATCCACTGCGTCCAGCGGTAGTAGCTCGGCTCGTGCGTCGCGAGCTCGCGCGACCAGTCGAACGACACGCCCCAGGAGCGGAACTCGCGCTGGAAGGCGGCGATCGAGCTGGCGCTCGAGTCGCGCGGGTGCTCGCCGCTGCGGATCGCGTGGTTCTCGGCCGGGAGGCCGAAGGCGTCGTAGCCGATCGGGTGCAGCACCCGCCGCCCCATGCGCCGCTGGAAGTGCGCGACGGCGTCCCCCACGGCGTAGTTCTTGAGGTGCCCCATGTGCGGCTCGCCGGAGGGGTAGGGCAGCATCTCGGCGACGTAGTACGTATCGGAGCCGCGCGCGTCGTCGTTGCCGACCTCCCACGTGCGCTCGCGCTCCCAGATCGCCTGCCACTTGGGCTCGACGGTCTTCGGGTCATAGCGGCGCTCCGTGCTCATGGGGCGCGGAGGTTAGCGGCGCCGCATGCCGCTCAAGGCGGTGACAGGCGCGCGAGAGGACGCCCGTGCCGGCGGATCAGGATCTCCTCGCCAGCGCCGGCCTGCTCCATGTAGTACCCGAACCGCTCGCGGAACTCGTGCGCGCCAAGCACCAAGCCAGATCCTGATGCGGCGGAAGTGGAGCTGAGGGGGCTCGAACCCCTGACCTCGTGGCTGCCAGCCACGCGCTCTCCCAGCTGAGCTACAGCCCCGTTGAACTCGTAGTCGTCCGCAAGGTTAATACATGCACGCTGCGAGTTCCTGGGCGGTGTCAATCGAAGGGCGATCTCACGCCGTCCTGCGACGAGGCCCGGCGGCAGTAGATAACAGCGATCGAGCTCGCCGCAGTACACGGCAAGGAGGTCGATCTCATCCTCGGCATATGAGCTGCGGACATGGCCGTTGGGCGTGCATCGGGAGCCCCCGGTCCGCACCGTGATGACGCTCCGGCCCCGGGCCAAGCTGCCCCACTTGCACTGGACGCGGAGCAGGCGCGGCCCGATCTCGAACGCAAGGTCATAGCGACCGTGCTCTGTCAGGGGCTTCAGGACCGCCACACCGAGCCTGACCGCGGCCGCGGCGATCTCGATCTCTGCGACGCCGCCCTTATTGGGCCCAACACGAACACATGTTCCCATGCGCGCCGGACGGACTAGGACTCGACGAGCCGCCGCGGGGCCTCGCCCCAGAGCTGCTCGAGGCGGTAGTAGTCGCGGGCCTCGGGAGTGAAGACGTGGACGATCACGTCGAGGTAGTCCATGAGGATCCAGCGTGCCTCCGAGAGCCCCTCGACGCGCCGCGGCAGCATCCCGTGGTCGTGCTTCATCCCGAAGTGGATGCCGTCGTGGATCGCCTTGGCCTGGCGATCCGTGTTGCCGGAGCAGATGACGAAGTAGTCGGTGTAGCCGATCACGCCGTGGAGGTCGAGCACGAGCACGTCGGCCGCGAGCTTGTCGGATGCGTAGCCGGCGATCCAGTCGGCGATCTGGGCGCCGTCCGGCTCGGGCGTGCCGAGATCTCCGGCGAGCGCCGGGCTCATCGCGCCACCGCGCCATAGAGGCCGTGCTCGGCGATGTACGAGGCCACCGCGTCCGGGACGAGCCAGCGCAGCGGCCGGCCGTCGGTCACCCGGGCGCGGATGAACGAGGAGGAGATGTCGATGCGCGGCATCGAGAAGAAGCGCACGCGCGCCGCGGCGCCCGGCAGCGCCTCCAGGCGCTCGAGGACATCGGCCTCGGACACGCCCTCGCGACCGGCCACGCCCAGCCCCGCGAGCTCGAGGACGGCTGCAGGCTCGCGCCAGCCGGGCAGGCCGAGGGCCTGGTCGGCACCCACGATGAAGGTCAGATCGTCGCCTGGGTCTCGCTCATGCAGGCTTCTCAGAGTATCGACCGTGAACGACGGGGCCGGCCGGTCGGCCTCGAGGCTCGAGACGTCAATCCGGTCGGAGCCCGCGACCGCGAGGCGGCACAGCTCGAGCCGGTGCTCGACGCCCGGGTCGCCCTCGAGCGGCTTGTGCGGCGGCGCGTGGACGGGGATCAGCAGGACGCGGTCGAGGCCGAGGCCCGCCAGCGCCTCCTGCGCGCACACCATGTGTCCCACGTGCGGCGGGTTGAACGTCCCGCCCAGGAGCCCGATCCGGCTCAGGGCCGCACCTGGCCGTCGCCCTCGACCAGGTACTTGAACGTGCAGAGCTCGCGCAGCCCGATCGGCCCGCGGGCGTGGAGCTTCTGGGTCGAGTTGCCGATCTCGGCGCCCATCCCGAACTCGCCGCCGTCGGTGAAGCGCGTCGAGGCGTTGACGTAGACGCAGGCAGCGTCGACGCGCAGCTGGAAGGCGCGCGCCGCGGCGGCGCTGCCCGTGACGATCGCCTCGGAATGGCCCGAGCCGTAGCGGTTGACGTGCTCGATCGCCTCCTCGGCCGAGCCGACGACCTTGACGGCCAGCACGAGCGCGAGGAACTCCTCGGCGAAGTCCGCCTCCGTCGCCGCCACCGAGCCGTCGAGCAGCGCGGCCGCGCGCTCGTCGGCGCGCAGCTCGACCCCGGCGCCGCGCAGCGCGGCGCCCGCAGCCGGCAGGAACGCCCCGGCGGCATCGGCGTGCACGAGCAGCGTCTCGGCCGCGTTGCAGACGCCCGGGCGTTGGGTCTTGGCGTTCAGCACGATCCGCAGCGCGGCGTCGAGGTCGGCCGAGGCGTCGACGTAGACGTGGCAGTTGCCCGAGGCGGCGTAGATGACGGGCACCTTCGCCACCGCGCTCAAAGCCTGCTTCAGCCCCTCCCCGCCGCGCGGGATGATGAGGTCGACGACGCCCTCCTGGCCCGCGAGCTCGGCCAGCTGCTCGCGGCCGCCGGACACGAGCGAGACCGCGCCGTCCGGGAACTCGGGCGCCACGATCGAAGCGAGCACCGCGTTCGAATGGGCCGCCGAGGAGGACCCGCGCAGCACGATCGCGTTGCCGGACTTCAGGCAGAGCGCGGCGGCGTCGACGGTGACGTTCGGCCGCGCCTCGTAGACCACCGCGATTACGCCGAGCGGCACGCGCACCTTGCGCACGTCGAGCCCGTTGGCGAGCCGGAAGCCGTCGATCACCTCGCCGACGGGGTCGGGCAGGGCGGCGATCGCCCGCACGGCGCCGGCGATCGAGCCGATCCGCGCAGGGTCGAGCGCGAGCCGGTCCATCAGCGCGGGCGAGAGCTGCGCCTCGCGGCCCGCCTCGAGGTCGCGCGCGTTGGCCTCGAGGATCTCGGGCGCCCGCTCCTCCAGCGCGTCGGCGACGCGCAGCAGCGCGGCGTCCTTGAGCGCCGAGCTCATGCCGGCGAGCTCGCGCGACGCCGTCTGAGCGGCGCGGCAGATGTCGGTGACGGAGGGGGTCGCGACGGCCATACGCAGAGCGAAGTCTAGGCGAGCACGAAGTAGTCCCGGTGGACCGCTTCCTCGGTCGCGCGCGGCAGTACCTCTCGCACCTGGGCCGACTTGCGGCCCATCACGCGGCGCAGCTCGACCGCGGAGTAGTTGCAGATCCCCTTGCCGATCGGCGCGTTCCCCGCCTCGCGGATCTCGACGGCGTCGCCCGCGTCGAAGGAGCCCTCGACCTCGACGATCCCTACCGGCAGCAGCGACGTCCCTCCCTCGCGCAGCGCCCGCGCGGCGCCGGCGTCGACGCACAGCGTGCCGTGTGACGGCTTGGCGTACTTCAGCCACAACTTGAAGCTCGAGTGCCGCGCCGGCCCCGGGTGGAAGCGCGTGCCCGCGGGCTCCCCCGCCCACGCGCGCTCGATCACGCCGGGCTCGAGGCCGGAGGCGATCACCGTCGCGATCCCGGCCGCGGTCGCCATCTCCGCCGCCACGACCTTCGAGCGCATCCCGCCCGAGCCCAGCGGCGAGGTCGCAGCCCCGATGTCGAGCGCGGCCAGGGCCTCGAGGTCCGAGATCTCGTCGACCAGCCGCGCCGCCGGATCCAGGCGCGGGTCGGCCGTGTAGAGCCCGCCCGTGTCGGTGAGCAGCACGAGCAGCTGGGCGCCGACGAGCACCGCCACCTGGGCGGCGAGGAAGTCGTTGTCGCCGAAGGAGACCGCGTCCGTGGTGGTCGTGTCGTTCTCGTTGATGACCGGCACGATCCGCCAGTCGAGCAGCTTGCGCAGGGTGCGCCGCGCGTTGACGTAGTGCGTCCGCGCGCTCATGTCGAAGAACGTCAGCAGCACCTGAGCGGAGGTCAGCCCGCGGTCGCGCAGCAGCTCGTCGTAGACGCGGTAGAGCTTGCCCTGGCCGACGGCGCTGGCCGCCTGCAGGTCCTCGATCGCGCGCGGGCGCACCGGCAGCTCGAGCAGCCGCATGCCGCGCGCGATCGCGCCGGAGGTGACCACGACCACGTCGACTCCGGCGGCGTGCAGGGTCGCCACGTCGTCGCAGATGCGGTCGAGGACGCCGGGGCGCAGGTCGCCGGAGGCTTCGGCGACCACGGACGATCCCAGCTTGACGACGGCGGTGGGCATGGCGCGCCCCAGGTTAGGAGTTCTCAGAACGACTACATCCCGCGAGCCCCGCCGCGCTGTGCTGCGACCATGTTCAGAACCGTGTTCGCCGCTGTCTTCCTCGCGGCCCTCAGCGTCACCCCCGCCGTCGCCGCGCCGACCCTCACCGAGCGCGCGATCCTGCCCGCCGACGCCACCGCGGCCGCGCCGTTCCCCGGCGCCCCCGACACCGAGCCCGCGCCGGTGCCCGGCGCCCGCCAGCCCGTCGGTGGCTTCTCCGCGCTGCTCGACGCGCCCGGGCGCGACACCTACTTCGCGATGCCCGACAACGGCTTCGGCAGCAAGGCCAACTCGCGCTCGTTCCTGCTGCGGGTCTACCGCGTGCGCGCGCGCCGCGGCGAGGTCCGCATCCTCGACTGGATCACGCTGCGCGACCCCCGCAACCGGGTGCCGTTCGAGCTCGTCAACGAGGACACACCGGAGCGCCTGCTGACCGGCGGCGACTTCGACATCGAGTCGGTCCGCCGCGATCGCCGGGGCGACCTCTGGTTCGGCGAGGAGTTCGGGCCCTTCCTGCTCCACACTGACGCGACCGGCAAGGTGCTCGAGGCGCCGATCCCGCTGCCCGGCGTGCAGTCTCCGGACTACCCCGGGCTCACGTCGACCCCGAACCTCGCCCGCTCCAACGGCTTCGAGGGCATGGCGATCTCGCCCGACGGGCGGACGCTGTACCCGATCCTCGAGGGCCCGCTGGCCGACGACGCCGACAAGACGATCCGGCGGCTGTACACCTTCGACATCTCCGAGCGCCGCTACGCCGGCGGGTACCGCGAGTACCGCGTCGCGGACCCGAGCCACCTCGTCTCCGACCTGACGGCGCTCGATTCGCGCCGCTTCGTCTCGCTCGAGCGCGACAACTTCCAGGGACCCGCCGCCGAGCACAAGAAGGCGTTTGTGGTCGATCGGCGCCGTGGGTCGTTGACCAAGCGTGAGGTCCTCGACCTGCTGGCCATCGCCGACCCCGCGGGCATCTCGCTGCGCGGGCCGGTGCGGCCCGGTGACTTCGGCCTCGGCGACCCGTTCAAGATGCCCTACCAGACGATCGAGGCGGTGCTGCCGGTCGGCGGCGGCAAGCAGCTCGCGATCGTCAACGACACGAACTTCGGCTCGACCGGCCGCAACGCGTCGCTGCCGGACTACAGCGACTTCATCCGCGTGCGGGTGCCAGGGCTGCGGGGGCGCCACTAGCGTCGGCCTGCAGCCCGTCCTGCCACAGGGAGAAGCTCATCAGCCCCCACAACTGCCGCGAGTTGTCCTCGCGCCGCGCGACGTGGTCTTCGATCAGGCGGGTCACCGCCGCCGGCTCGAAGTAGCCCTGCTCGCGCAGCCGCGCGGCGCCGAGGACCTCGCGGCAGAACGGCTCGAGCTCGCCCCGGAGCCACGCCGCGGCGGGGATCGAGAAGCCCTTCTTGCGCCCGCGCGCGATGTCGCGTCCGACCAGCGGCTCGACGGCGGAGCGCAGGAGCCGCTTCTTGGCCAGGCCGCGCACGCGCGCCGCGACCGGGAGCGCGAGCGCCAGCTCGGCCACCGCCGGGTCGAGGAACGGCACCCGCAGCTCGAGCGAGTGGGCCATGCTCATGCGGTCGGTCTTGACCAGCAGGTCGTCGACGAGGTAGATCGCGCGGTCGACGTCCTGGAGCCGCGCGAGCGTGTCGGCCCCCTCCGTCTCCGCCCAGCGCGCGCGGTAGACGTCGAGCGGGTCCTCGCTCCCGCGGCGGTCCGGCCGCAGGAGGTCGGCGCGGGCATCGGGCGAGAAGATCTCCTTCCAGCCGTGGTGGCGCTCGAGCGGCGGCAGGTGCGCCGCGCGCGTGAAGCGCTTGAGCTTGTAGTCGAGCGGCACGCGGCCCGAGCCGCTCGGCAGCCGCTCGACCAGCGGGCCCAGCAGCCGCGCCGCGCCGCCGCCGCGCAGCGCCAGCCGGTCGGCGACGTAGGTCTCGTAGCCGCCGAACAGCTCGTCGCCGCCCTCGCCCGACAGCGCGACCTTGACGTGCTGCGCCGCGAGCTGCGACACGAGATAGGTCGGCAGCGCAGAGGAGTCCGCGAACGGCTCGTCGAAGGCGGCCGCGATCGCCGGCAGCAGCGCGGCGGCGTCGGGCTCGACGACGAGCTCGTGGTGGTCGGTGCCGTAGCGCCGCGCGATCGTGCGCGCGAGCTCGACCTCGGAGAACGAGCGCTCGGCGAAGCCGATCGAGAACGTCGCGACGCGGGCGCTGCTCTCGGTCGCGGCGAGCGCGGTCAGCGCGGAGGAGTCGATGCCGCCCGAGAGCAGCACGCCGACGGGCACGTCGGCGACGAGGTGCGCGCGCACGGAGTCGCGCAGGCGCTCGCGCAGCTCGCCCGCCAGTGCCTCCCACGGCTCGCCCCGCAGCTCGGAGACCGCCGCCGGCCGTTCGAAGGCGTAGCGCTCCAGCCGCGTCCGGCCGGCCTCATGCACGAGCACGTGGCCCGGCGGCAGCTTGCGGACCTCGCGGAAGATCGTGCGCGGGCCGTGGATGGCGTTGAAGGCGAGGAAGGCCTCGAGCGCGTCGAGGTCGAGCTCGCGCGAGAGGCCGGGCAGCCGCCGCAGCGCCTTGAGCTCGGAGGCGAACGCGAGCTCGCCGGGCACGTCGCGGTAGTAGAGCGGCTTGATCCCGAAGCGGTCGCGCGCGAGCACGAGCCGCCGCCGCGCGCCGTCCCAGACCGCGACGGCGAACATCCCGCGCAGGCGCTCGGCGAAGCGCGGGCCGTGCTCCTCGTAGAGGTGGACGAGCACCTCGGTGTCCGAATGCGGCGTGCGGAACACATGCCCGGCGCGCTCGAGCTCGGCGCGCAGCTCGGCGTGGTTGTAGATCTCGCCGTTCTGGACGACGACCACGCGCCCGTCCTCGCCCGTGATCGGCTGGTCGCCGCCCTCGAGGTCGATGATCGCCAGCCGCCGCGCCGCGAGCCCGGCCTCGCGGTCGATGACCTCGCCGCCGCTGTCGGGCCCGCGGTGCACGAGCGTGGCGCTCATCGCCCGGAGGAGCTCGCGGTCGACGGCCCGCCCGTCGGTGCGGACGATGCCGCAGATGCCACACATGTCAGTCGGGGGGCCGGAACGGCCGCGACAGCACGAGCCACGCCGTCTCGACGACGATCTCGAAGTAGAGCCGCAGCGAGCGGTCCGCGATGTACTCGAAGTCGTGCGCGAGCTTCTCGGCCCAGGTCATCTCGCGCGTCAGGCGCAGCTGGGCGAAGCCGGTGATCCCGGGCGGCACGACGAGGCGCTGCCAGTAGGCGGGGATGTCCTGCGCGAGCGCTTCGAAGAACAGCGGCCGGATCGGTCGCGGGCCGACAATGCTCATCTCGCCGCGCAGCACGTTCCACAGTTGCGGCAGCTCGTCGAGCTTGGAGGCGCGCAGGACGCGGCCGACGCGGGTCTGCTCGCTCGCGGTCAGCCGCGTGAGCTCCTCGCCGTAGTAGAGGCCGATGCGCTCCTCGGCCCGCGGCCTGAGCGTGCGGAACTTGACCATCGTGAAGATCGAGCCGCCCTGGCCGACGCGGGCGCCACGGTAGAGCACGCCGCGGCTGCCGCTCAGGCGCACCGCGAGCGCGCACAGCGCCATCAGCGGCGCCGTCACGACGAGCCCGAGCGCGGCGAGGATGCGGTCGAGCACGCGCAGCACACGGTCCACGGGCCGCGGCTGGAACGTATGCGCCATGCGCGCATAGCGCTCGACCAGCGTCTCGTGGGCGGTCTGGGACATGGTGGGGGTCGCCGCGGTCGGGATCACGCGACCGCTCCGAGGATCATGTCGCGCAGCACGGCCGGATCGCGCCGGGCGATCGTGCGCTCGTCGCGCTGCTTGACCACCGCGATCGCGCGCTCGTCGGTGAGCGGGCGCAGGCGGCCGGTGCGGATCAGCTGCTCGTCGACGCCGCCGAGCCGCCCGCCGTAGGTCGTGTAGACCGGGGTGCCGAGCGCGACCGCCTCGCGGTTCATCGTGCCCCCCGCGGAGACCGCGAGGTCCGCGAGCGCGATCAAGCTCTGCGCGTCAACCGCGTGCGCCGGCACGATCACCGACGGCAACTGCAGCGCCACCACGTGCTCGCGTTGCGCCTCGGTGCGCGGGATCACGATTGCCGTGACGTCCTCGCGCCGGCCCAGGTACTCGAGCACCCGCGGGAACAGGCGGTTGGACTTGCGGTGATAGAGGGAGACGTCGGGCGGCGGGCGCACGATCACGAGGATCTTCTCCCGGTCGACCCCGAGTTCCTGCAGCGCGCCCTCGTCGGGCGTGAAGTCGGCGAGGTAGTACTCCTCCTTGAGCCCGGCGTACTGGACGAGCTTGCCCGGCCCCACGCCGAAGCGCTCGAGCCGCTGGGGCGGGATCGCGTCCGGCGTCATCACCCGCCGCGCGAGCCGGCAGCCGATGTTGTGCTGCTGCACGGCGAACTCGTAGTCGAACGTGTTGACCGCGGGGATCCGCAGCGAGGCGGCCGCGAGCGCGAGGTCGTTGGAGCCGTGGGCGACGGCGAGGTCGAAGCGCCCGCGGGCGAAACGCCGCATCTTCCAGGTCCGGCTCGCCAGCGCCTTTGCCTTGTTGGCACGCGAAGCCCCGCCGTGGCGCCCCACGGCAACGTGATCGATCCCCATCCGCTCGAGCAGCGGGATCGTCTGCGCGTAATCGCGCGCCGTCACCTCCACCTCGTGTCCGGCCTCGCGAAGGAGGCGGATGATCGGGCGGAAGACGACCGGGTGCGCGGGCGCCGTCATGTCGATCCAGATCCGCAGGGGGATTGACACTAGCGAGCGTGGCGGTGACACCGGCGAACGGCAACGGCGCATTGAGGAGAAGGTTGGGGTGTGGGTGGCGGGGAACCGGCGTTTCTTCCCACGCGGCCGCCCATCGCCCCGACGTGGGAAGAAGTGCCGCTCACAGCGGCATAACCTCCCACGGGCCCGAGCCCGGCACGTCACTTGGGAAGAAGTGCCGCTGTGAGCGGCACACCTTCCCACGCCCCCGCCCATCGCGCCGGCGTGGGAAGAAACGCCGGTAGATCACCACCGCCAACCGAACCCACCTCCCACCCAGCCGCCGTTGACGTCCGCCGGCTCAACCACGAACGCTTACAGAGGCACCCCCGGATCCAGCTCGAACACGATCCCGCCCATCTCGACATCGTCGCCGGGCGTGAAGCCCGCGTCCTCGAGCGCCCGGATCACGCCGAGCCGGTGCAGGCGCTGCTCGACGTGGACCATCGCCTCCTCGTTCTCGACGTCGTGGCGGGCGATCAGGCGGTCGACGGGCTCGCCGGTGACCTTGAAGGCGCCGTTCGACAGGCGAGAGACCTCGAACTCGCTGCCCTGGGCCGGGCGGAACACCTTGTACTCGGCGAGCTCGTCCTCGCCGGCGGCGGCGGCGACCGGCTCGCTGACCGGCACGCGCCGCAGCAGCTCGCGCTCGAGCTCGTCGAGGCCTTGGCGCGTCGCGCTCGAGGTCACCAGCACGGGCTCCAGGACGCCCTCCTCGTACTCCGTGGCGCCGGCGTCGGCCGCGGCGGCGCGGAAGCGCTCGCGCCACTCGACCGCCGCCGCCTCGGCCTCCTGCGGCGAGACGAGGTCGGCCTTCGAGAGCGCGAGGATGCGCGGGAGCTCGGCCAGCCGCGGGTCGTGCTCGGCCAGCTCGCGCTCGATCACGGCGTGGTTGGCGACCGGGTCCGACCCGTCCAAAGGCGCAAGATCGAGCACGTGGACGAGCAGCCGCGTGCGCTCGACGTGCGCGAGGAAGTCGTGGCCGAGGCCCGCCCCGCCGCTCGCGCCCTCGATGAGGCCCGGGATGTCGGCGATCACGAGCTGGCGGTCGGCGGCCTCGAGCGTCCCGAGATTCGGCTCCAAAGTCGTGAACGGATAGCCCGCGATCTTCGGCTGGGCCCGCGTCAACCGCGCGATCAGCGACGACTTGCCCGCGTTGGGGAGCCCGACGAGGCCGACGTCCGCGAGCAGCTTGAGGTGCAGCTCGACCACCCCCTCCTCCCCTTCGAGACCCTTCTCGGCGAGCCGCGGGGCCTGCCGCACCGCGCTCGTAAAGCGCTTGTTGCCGCGGCCGCCGATGCCGCCGCGGGCGAGCGTCACCTCCTGCCCGGGCGCGACGAGGTCGTAGCGCGTGCCGTCCCAGCGCTCGACCTGCGTGCCGGGCGGCACGCCGACGACGAGCAGGTCGCCGTCGGCGCCGTGGCGCTGGGCGCCCTCGCCGTGACCGCCGCGGTCGGCGCGGAAGTGCACGCGGCGGCGGAAGCCCTGCAGGTCGCGCAGCGAGTCGTCGACGCGCAGCACGACGTCGCCGCCGCGGCCGCCGTCACCGCCGTCCGGGCCGCCCTTGGGCACGTGGGCCTCGCGGCGGAAGGAGACGGTGCCATCGCCGCCGCGGCCGGCGCGAACCTCGATCTTGGCGCGGTCATGGAGCAAAGCCGGGTAACCGTAGCCGCATGCCTTCAGACAACTCAGATCCTGTCTTCCTCATCACCGGCGCCTCCACCGGCATCGGCGCCTCAACTGCCCGCCATGCCGCCGAGGCCGGCTACCGGCTCGTCCTGAGCGCTCGCTCTGAGGACAAGCTCGCCGCGCTCGCCGAGGAGCTCGGCGGCGACGAGCGCGCCCTCGCCGTCACGTGCGACGTCACCGAGTGGGCCGACCAGGAGGCGCTGGTCAAGCGCGCGCTCGACGCCTACGGGCGCATCGACGTCGCGTTCGCCAACGCCGGCTTCGGCGCCCCCCGCGGCTTCGACCAGGGCGACGTCGAGCAGTGGAAGGCGATGGTACTGACCAACGTCTACGGCGCCGCGCTCACCATCCGCGCCACGATGAACCCGCTCAAGGAGTCCAAGGGCCACCTGCTGCTCACCGGCTCGGTGGCCGGCCGCCGAGCGCTCAAGGGCTCGCTCTACTCGGCGACCAAGTGGGCCGTCACCGGCATGGGGGAGGCGGCGCGCCAGGACTTCAACGACAGCGGGGTGCGCGTGTCGCTGATCGAGCCCGGCATGACCGACACGCCGTTCTTCGACTCACCACCGGAGATCGAGGCGCTGACGCCCGACGACATCGCCCGCGCGGTCATGTTCGCCGTGCAGCAGCCGCCGCACGTCGACGTGAACGAGATCCTGATCCGGCCTACTGCTCAACCGGCGTAGCCGCCGGCTCGACCGAGATCACGCGGCCGCGGCGGCCCTGCGTGAACTGCACGATCCCGCCCGGGGTCTTGGCGAAGATCGTGTGGTCCCTGCCCATCCCGACGCCGGCGCCGGGATGGAACTTGGTGCCGCGCTGGCGGACGATGATCTCGCCGCCGGTGACGGTCTCGCCCGCGAACACCTTCACGCCGAGGAACTGCGGATTGGAGTCGCGGCCGTTGCGGCTGGAGCCGAGGCCCTTCTTATGAGCCATTCTCGGCCTCCTCTTCCTTCTTCTTCTTGGATGACGACGAGCCGCGGCCGACCGAGATGCCGGTGACCTGCAGGCGCGTCAGCTCCTGGCGGTGGCCCGTGGTGCGCTTGTAGCCGCGCTTGGGCTTGAACTTGAACACGCGCAGCTTCACGCCGCGCTCGTGGCCGAGGATCGTGGCCTCGACCTTGACGCGGCCGAGGTCGGCGCTCTCGAACAGCGTGTCCTTGCCGCCGCTGTAGAGCAGCGGCTCGAGGCTGATCTTCGCGCCCTCGTCGTCGGGCAGCCGCTCGACGAGCAGGGTCATGCCCTCCTCAACGCGGTACTGCTTCCCGCCGGTACGGATGACGGCGTAGTCGGTGGTGGTCTCGGGGGGCATCGTGTCTGCGCTCACTCGCTGGCTTCGGCCTTGGCACGCGAACGGCGCCGTCCGCCTCTGCGGCCTCGGCGCCGAGGCTTCGATTCTAGCGATTCCTCCTCGCCCTCCCCGGCGCCGTCGCTCGCGGCCTCCGCGGGCGCCGCGTCGGGCTTCGGCTCGTCCTTCGGCTTCGCGGGCGCCTTGGCCGCAGGCTTGGCGGCCGGCTTGGCAGCCGGCTTGGCCGGGGTCCGCGCTCGGCGGCGCGCTCGCTCCTTGGTGGCCTTGGCACGCGCGACGGCCGCCGCGGCGGCCTCCTCGGCCTCGGCGCCGACGAGCACGGCGCGGGCGCCGGTGCGGCCGGCCTCCTCGATCAGCACGAGCTTCTTCTCACCCACGAAGGGGATCGCGTTGACGACCTCGATCATGTAGCCGTCGACCTTGGCGACGGCGTCGTCGTCGTTGTACATGTGCGGCTCGACGATGTGGACGTGGACCTCGTCGCCCGCGGAGAAGGGGATGGCCTGGGTCTCGATCTCCTCGCGCGAGCCCTCCTGGGTGATCGCGATGTGCTCGAGCGGCAGGCCCTCGGAGCCCTCGAAGAAGAACCGCCGCCCGGTCTCCTCCTCCAGCGCGTGCAGGTTGCGCGCCCCGTCGCCGGTGAAGTAGCCGGTGACCTTCGGGTTGAGGCGCACGAGGAACGCCTCGGGCGCCTTGTCGCCGGCGTCCTTGACGAGCAGGCGGAGCTTGCGCTCGACGTCGATCGCGACGGTCTCCTCGGACTTCACGACGCCCTCGCCGTCGCAGTGCGGGCACGGCTTGGTCATGATCTCGCGCACGCCGTCGGTGACGTTCTGGCGCGTCATCTCGACCAGCCCGAGCGGCGAGATCTCGACCACGAAGGTCTTCGTGCGGTCCTCGTCGAGCGCCTTGCGCAGGACCTTCAGCACGGCGTCGCGGTTGCGCGCGCGGGCCATGTCGATGAAGTCGATGACGATGATGCCGCCGATGT